>Ga0302180_10000217_pt1 | contig 49323 bp, 35 predicted proteins | sample I_Palsa_E3_2_FD_200575 | JGI IMG/M metagenome (GOLD analysis project Ga0302180, IMG submission 200575) | Peat permafrost microbial communities from Stordalen Mire near Abisko, Sweden - I_Palsa_E3_2 | ecosystem: Environmental > Terrestrial > Soil > Palsa > Peat permafrost | place: Sweden...
GCCGCCGAGTTTGTGCGACGCCGCGCGCTGATTGAATCGGTACCCGTGCCGTTCGAGCTGCCGCTACGAGTGACGGGCATGCCACGCGACGCGCTCCTATACGTTGATCGTTCCGAAGTCCGCCTTGTTACGGTCGACGGCCGGGTTCTGTACGACTCTGCAGGCGTCAGTGAACTTGCGGGATTGGAAATGGCGAGCGCTGACGGCGCGAGCCACCAAACCATATACCTTCCGGCAGCCCTCTATCGTCAATGGTCGCAGGTGCCGGTGCGGCTCGAGGTCACGTATTCGCTCGCGCTCCTAGAATTGTCGGCCACCTACTCAATGCCGGCACCCGCAGGGGAGCTGCGCTCTGCAGAGCTTGGGCGGTGTCAGTCGCATCTCAAAGCAGATGCGAGCGAAATCAATCTGCGCTGCAAGCAGGTGGGTCGGGGCCCGCCGTGCTTCAAGGTCGTGCTGGAAGGGCCGAGCGGAGAGCGTAACCCCGAAAGCCAGGACTGCTCGCCGGATTACCGCCCTTTTGCGGCCCTTCTGTCCTCGTCATTGACCTACTACGGCATCGACGTGCCGGTGCGCGATACCACGGGTGTCGTGCAATACCCCGTCGCGACCGCGCAGATTCCGGAGTCGCGGCTCATCATCACGACGTATAGCGTACGCGATCATTTCGCGCGCACCGTTATTACGCCCAACGTAGAGCTCACTCAATTTCGGGAACAGCGCTAGAGCCGCGCGACAGCGGCGCTTAGGAAGGTTTGATCTGACTGTGGGGCGTTGGCAGAAACGGCCGCCCTACTATATGCGCACGACGGCATCCGGACCGCGCCGCAGGGCCCGGTCCGGATGCTGTTGTGCCTTTAAGGCGTCGACTATTACTTCATCGCGAGGCTGATGCGCTCGCTCCATGCTTTGAAGCGGACAGCCGATTCGCTGCGCTTCAGTTCGCGCCCTATCGCTTTTGCGCTCTTCTTGCCAGACAACTTGCGCAGCAGCTTCACGTGGGCAGCGGTCCAATAATTCGTCTTTTTACGGCGAGCCATATTCTAAGTTCCAATGGGTTGGGAAAACGTCCCATTCTAACCCTTTTGCACCACAAATGCCTAACAAAAAACAGCAAATATCACCGTCAATAAGCTATAGGCATACAAATAAGCATCAATTTTAGGGGCGCACACCAATTATTCGCCAACAAAACCGGGTTTACACGAAGTCCAATGAGGCTCGAGATTCATAAGATCGGCGATCATTGCAGTCCAACCGGTTTGGTGGCTTGCGCCACAGCCGCGGCCCGTATCCGCGTGAAAGTATTCGTAAAATAGTATGAGCTCCCGCCAATGTGGATCGTTGGCATATCGCAGTTCGGTCCCGTTACTGGGCCGGCGACCCGCGCCATCGGGAAGAAACAGGCTCTGCAGTCGATGTGCCAGATTGCGCGCCGCCTCACCTAAAGTCATCCATTGTCCTGAACGAGTCGGAAATTCCACGCGCAGTGATTCTTCGTAGAACAAGTGATAGACGCGCAGTACCTCAAGAATTAGATAGTTGATGGGCAACCATATCGGTCCGCGCCAATTGGAATTTCCGCCGAAGTTGCCGGTCGTGCCCTCGCCGGGTTCGTAGTCAACGGTGTAGGTGGCGCCCCCGGCCACATACATGAGCGGATGTTGCTCATGAAAGCGCGACATCGAGCGAATCCCAAACGGGGAAAGAAACTCTTCCTCATCGAAGAGTCTGTGCAATAGGCGCTCAAGCTGTTCGCGCGTGAGTACGCTCAAAAGATGCACCGTGCCATTCGCGTTCACCTGCAGCGAGCTTTGCAGCTGCGCCGGCCTGAACTTGGCGTCCCACTTGGCGCGGCGCACAAACCCCGAAAACTGCTCAACATCTTCGTTACGAATGATGGTGGCAGCCAGCATGGGCAGGAAGCCCGCCACGGCACGCACCCGCAGGGGTTCAACCTTGCCGGCGAGTTCGACGCGATCGTAATAGAAGCCGTCCTGCTCATCCCACAGACCACTGCCGTCGGAACCGTTGACGGCCACCGAGATCGCGCCAAAGTGCTCGAGAAATTTCGATGCGAGGTCCTGATAGACATCGTCGCTACGGGCAAGCTCGAGCGCCATTGACAGCATATGCACGCAGTAGAACGCCATCCAACCCGTGCCGTCGGCTTGCCGCAGAGCACCGCCGTTCGGCAGCGGCTTGGAGCGGTCAAATGCACCGATATTATCGAGTCCTAGAAATCCTCCGGCAAAGAGGTTGTTGCCGTCGCTGTCCTCACGATTGACCCACCAGGTAAAATTGAGAAGGAGTTTCTGGAAAGCCCGCTCAAGAAACCCCCGATCGGGCTGCTGACCGATTTCCAACAAGCGGTACACGCGCCATACGGCCCAGGGGTGCACCGGCGGATTCAGGTCCGAGAAGGCAAACTCGTATGCCGGAAGCTGTCCGTTCCTGTGCATGTACCATTCGCGCAGGAAGACCACGAGCTGACGCTTGGCAAGTTCTGGATCAATCTTGCTCAGGCAGACGCAGTGGAATGACGAGTCCCACGCGCAGAAATAAGGGAACTCCCAATTATCGGGCATTGAGAGCACGTCGCGCGCATACAGATGCATCCACTGGGCATTGCGCGCGGCGTGGCCCGGCGGCGGGGCAGGATGTCCTACATCGCCGCTGCTCCAGCGGCTCTGCACGAGGTTATAGAATTGCTTTGACCACAGAAGGCCTGCGTAGGCGGCGCGGACCACTTGCTTGCGCGCGGCATCGAGAGAGGGCTCGATGCGGCCTGCGTAGAATCGATCGGCTTCCGCCAACCGCTGCGCAAAGAGCTCCTCGAATCGCGCACCGAATAGCGCATTGGGATTCTCTGCTGCGCTCGTTAAGCGCAGCCGCAACGTGACTGTGCTTCCCGCCGCTATCGACAGGCGATAATGCACCGCCGCCTTCGTGCCCGTGGCTTCGGCGCTCACCGCGGCGCGCAGACCTAGAACGACGGCCTCGTGAATGGCGTCCTTAACATGTGCGCGCTCATTGGCGACTCCAAAAAGCCGTGCGCGATTAGTGTCGTTGTCCGTATACAGGCATTCGGGTGCGCCGTTCGAGGCTTCATAGGCGAGATGGTAGGTACCGAGCGTCTCGTGCACGGCAGTAAGGCGGGCATTTTCGCCGGCACTGATGCTCGGGCGCACGGTGGATTCCTCTTCGATGGCGCCCCACGACCAGGTATTACGAAACCACAGCGTCGGCAGCACATGAATGTCCGCCGCTTCTGGGCCGCGATTGGCAATCGTGAGACGGATCAGAATATCGGTCGGTGTTGCCTTCGCATACTCGATGCTGACATCGAAGTAGCGCTCTTCGGCGAAGATCCCGCTATCGAGGAGTTCAAATTCCGCTTGATCGCGTCCGCGGCGGCCATTCTCATCGATAAGCAGCTGATAGGGGTAGGAGCGCTGCGGGTACTTGTAGAGAGCGCGGCAGTAACTATGTGTGGGCGTTGCATCCTGGTAGTAGTAGAGCTCTTTCACGTCCTCGCCGTGGTTGCCCTGCGGCCCGGTCAGGCCGAATAGACGTTCCTTGAGTATCGGATCCGCGCCATTCCACAGGGCGAGCCCAAAGCACAGACGACAGTGCTCATCGGTGAGGCCCAAGAGCCCGTCCTCGCCCCATCGATACGCGCGGCTACGCGCGTGGTCATGTGGGAAATACGTCCACGGATCCCCCGAGGCTGAATAGTCCTCGCGCACGGTGCCCCACTGACGCTCCGATAAATACGTGCCCCACAGCGACCAATGTTTTTCTCGCTGTGCGTCTTCACGCAGGCGTTCGCTTTCGGGATCGGGCGCGGTGCTCAATGTTGGGGTGCTGCGATGCTGTGGCTGCCAGCCCTATCCTACCGCAGCCCCGGCCGCCAGCGTGCGCGTCGCCGGGTCACGTACAAATCTTAAGAGTCGAGCTCGGCGAGCGGGCGCGGCCGCGCCAGGTAGTAACCTTGCACGAAATCCACGCCGAGCCGCTCGAGTTCCGTGAGCACGGCGGCCGTCTCGACGAATTCCGCCACGGTGGCAATCCCCAATGCCTTACCGACCTTGCAGATGGCTTCCACCATGCTGCGGTCAACCGCATTTTCGGCGATCTGCCGGATGAACTGCCCGTCTATCTTCAGAAAGTCGACGGGCAGCGTTTTCAGGTACAGGAACGATGATATGCCGCTGCCGAAGTCATCAAGTGCGAACCTGCAGCCGCGCGCCTGCAACGCGCGCATGAAATGGATCGCATCGGTGAGATTCGTGACTGCCGCGGTCTCGGTGATCTCAAAGCACAGCGCCCGGGCGATTTGCGCATCGCCCACGTTTTGCAGGGCAAAATCGAGGAAGGACTGCTCGTTGAGCGACGTACCGGAGAGATTGACGGCCAGAGTCGGCAGCGGCACACCGCGGCGCTGCCGGTCGCGCAACAGCTCAACAGCCTGGCGCATCACCCAGCGGTCGATGACCGACATGACATTGTAGCGCTCGGCCGCGGGAATGAATTCACTCGGCGGTACAAGTTCTCCATCGTCGCCGCGCAAGCGCACCGTCAGCTCATGGAAGCTCGGAGCGCCCGACGCGCCAATGGCAACAATCGGCTGAAAGAAGAGCTCGAGGCGATTCTCCTCCGCCGCACGGGTGACCCGTGCCACCCAATGCATTTCGCGGTGACGGGTAGAGACGCCACCTGCCTCATAAACGTGAATGCGATTGCGACCACCCTCCTTGGCTGCGTAGCAGGCGATGTCCGCGGCGCTCATGACGCTCGCGACGTTCTCGGTGTCGCTCTTGATTTCGACCACGCCGACACTTGCGCCGACTGAGAGCGTACTCGTCCCCCATACGAAGCGGTACTCGTGCAGCGACTGCCGCACGCCCTCAGCAATGCGTCGCGCCTGGTCGAGCGTGCAATTCTCAAGCAGGATGCCAAACTCGTCCCCGCCCAGGCGCGCGAGCGTGTCGGCGGCGCGCACGCGCGCCTGCAGCAGGCCCGTCACATCGCGCAGCAGTCGATCACCGGCCTGGTGCCCGCAGGTGTCGTTGACGACTTTGAACTGATCAAGATCGATATACAGAAGCGCATGCGCGGCCGAGTGCTGCTGTGCGCCGAGCACGGCCCGCTGCAGGCGCGTGTCAAACTCACGCCGGTTGATAAGACCGGTGAGCGCATCATGGCTTGCTTGATACGAAAGCGCGCGTGTCAGCCGGCGCTCCTGGGTCACGTCATGAAAGACAGTCACAGCGCCGATGACCGCACCGTTGCGGTCGCAGATCGGCGCCGCCGATTCCTGGATGGCCAATTCCTGCGCGGCGCGCGTGATGAGCACTGAGTGTTCCACGGGGCTCGCACCATCGCGACGCGCAAGCGCGCGCAACAGCGGATTCTCGATGGGCTCGCGTGTAATCTCGTCCACCAGGTTCAGCACATCGGCGATCGGCCGGCCGTGAGCCTCGGCAATGCTCCACCCTGTAAGACTCTCGGCAACCGCATTGAGGTAGTCGATGCATCCGTCGGCGTTGGTGCTGATGACCGCATCGCCGATCGAAGCGAGCGTCACTTGCGCGCGCTCTTTCTCCGCGAATACCGCCTGCTCAGCGCGCTTGCGCTCGGTAATATCGGCGATCGTGCCCTCGTAACCCAGAATTCGCCCCGCCGCATCTCGCAGGATGCGGGAGTTCTCGAGCACGACGAGTTGTTCACCGTCGCGCCGTCGCATGCAAAATTCGTTGCTCCTGATTTCTCCCTCACTTTCGACACGCCGGCAAAACTCCGCGCGATCCTCCGGATTCCAATAGAGGATCGCCACGCTCGGCAATGCGTACATCTCCTCGGCACTGCCATAGCCCAGAAGGGAAACGAACGCCGGGTTGACCGACAAAAAGCGCCCGTCGCGCGAGCTTTGATATACACCTTCGGCGATGGTCTCGAATAGGCCGCGAAATCTTGCCTCGCTGTCGCGCAGCGCCTCTTCGGCGAGCCGCCGTTCGATGGCAATGCCGGCAAGCTGCGCCGCGTGAGCCATGATCTGCGCCTCGCGCGCCGTCGGCAGTCCCGCCTGCGTGTGATATACGCCGAGTGCTCCGAGTATCTTGCCGCTCGCCGTCTTGATCGGTGTCGACCATGCAGCGCGCAGCCGCGCCTCAAGCGCAAGCTCGCGCCGCTCCTGCCAAAAGGGATCGCGCTCAAGGTGCGCAACCAGCACCTGACGCCCGAGGTGCACGGCCGCGGCGCAGGGGCCGCTGCGCGTATCGATTTCCACGCCCTCGAGCGCGGCGCGCAGGCGCTGCGAGAAGCGCGGCGCGACAACGCAGGAAAATGCGGCGCCATCATCGGCCAGCACGCTCACCGCGCAGATGGTTTCCGTGTTACCCGACTCGATGAGGCGTGCGATCGACTCGAGCACGGTCGGCAGGGGCGCATTCGCCGTCAACTTCTCGAATACGTCGCGCTCCGCGGCGGCGACCCGCTCGGCTTCGTGCCGTTCAGTCACCTCACGCAGACACACCACGAACATCTGACGGCGGCTAACGGATGCATGGCTGATGGCCATCTCAGCCGGAAATATGTTGCCGTTCTTACGCAAGCCCCAGGAATCGGTTGCAGCCAGGTCCGTCAAGGTATCCCCGGAGGTCGCTGCCAGACGCTGCAGCGCCTGGGGGACGGTTTCATGTTCGGCAATATGCGGAATCAGCAGATCGATCCGTCGACCTACGACCTCCGCCTCACCGAAGCCGAATACGCGTTCTGCAGTGGGATTGAAGGTGCGAATGGTGCCGTCCTCGTCGACGGTCAGCACGACATCTTTGATGTGATCAAGAATGACCTGCAGATGTTCGGAGCTTTGCTGGCGCGCCTCACGTGCCATGGTGCGCGCTTCATCTGCCATGAGGCGCATCGACTGGACGATGCCGCGACGCTCCGCGTCGACCGCTTCGTAGTGATCGCTGATGAGCCGCAGAAGGTTGCGCAGCGTCGCGGTATCGGCAGAGCTCTCCAACTGCGTCTCGCGCAGTTGAGCACGCAGGTGATGATGCAAATCAACGAGGTCGAGATCGGCGACGCCGTCAAGGACTCCAGCGCGCGCGGCAGCTATAGGGACGGCGGCAGTCGCATCGCCACGGCGAGACGTGTCAAATTCTGCGGCGTCGACAGACGCGCGCGCGCTCGGGGCGGCGTTTGACATATGGCGAGGGAGCCCAATTTGACGTTGATCATAGGGGGCTCCTCAGCGATTACCCGTGAAGCGCCTCCCGAATTTACGTCAAATGTCAGTGACGCCGGGCCGCCGGCGCGGTCGCGCCGGGGACAGCGGTGTCGGGAGCCGCTGGAACCGAGTTCCCTGCTCCGGCGATGAGCGGAATCGAGAAGTTGCGAGTGACGGAATCAGTCCCTGTATCGGCGAGCACGACGGCGCTGACGTAGAAGACTCCGTCGCGCTGCGGGATGACGGTCAGTGTGTGTGAAATCGGCACGCCGGCAGGAGGATGCGCGAATTCAGGCGATCTACCGCCCTTGGTGAGTTCGATGCCCTCAACGGCTTGAAACGTTGCGGACACGCGGTCGAGATCCTGCGTCGGAATGAGCGCGAGGTCGATGTCGACCGGCTCGCCCACCACCGGGCGCGAGCGCAGGTCGAATTTGAGTTCGATATCTGTGTACGGCTTTCCAGTGCCGACCGCGTTTACCATGTTGGCAAGCGCGAGGGCACCCGCGTCCTGAGGTACCTTGGCCGCGTGGCGGCCGGGCGCGGGCGCGGGCGCGCTGCCGGCGTGCTCGGTCTTACCGCAGCCGTTCAAGGCCGCCAGCAGCACAGTAAGCGTAGCCGCCGCCCGGAAGTCATTCCGCATAGTCTGCATCGCCCTCGGAAAAAGATCCCTTCGGAACCTGTAGAACGCGGGCAATTGTATGCCAAGCGGTGGCGGCGTCGACAGCGGCATGCGTCAACCTTTAGAAGCGCAGCAGCGGCGGATCCTCAATTGCGCTTGTCTGCTCGATGAGATCGCCGATATGACCCTCCCAATAGCGCGCCTGCGCGAACCACGGGAAAGCTCTCGGAAAAGCAGGGTCGTCCCAGCGATGCGCAACCCATGCCGAGTGGTGCAACATGCGCAGGGCGCGTAACGCCTCGATGAGCTTCATTTCGCGAAAGTCGAAACTGGCAAATTGCAGGTAGCCTTCCATGAGCTCGGCCCACTGGCGTTGCTGATCATCGGCGGAGCCTGCGAGCAGCATCCAAAGGTCCTGCATGCGCGGTCCGGTCACGCAATCGTCGAGATCGACGAACACCGGGCCGCGTTCGTTCCAGAGCACGTTACCGAGATGACAGTCACCGTGAATGCGCAATTCCTGCAGGGGCCCGACGGCCTCGAATTCCGCCTCAATACGCTCCAGAAGTTGCTCCGTAACGTCGAGGTAGCGATCCTCGAGGGCCTCGGGAAGCAGTTCGCTTGCGAGCACGTGCGCGGACGCCTGCCGCCCCAGACGCTCTATCGTGAAGCGTGCGCGCTGCACAAATGGCCGCGCCGCACCGACCTGGTGGATGCGCGCGAGGCTCCTACCGAGAATCGCACGCGAATCCGGCGCATCAAGCTCGGGGGCTCGACCGCGCTGCCAGGGGAAGGCCGCGAAGCGAAAATCGCGAAAGCGCAGCAGCGTCTCTCCGGCAACCGTGACCGGCGCGGCCACGGGCAAGTCTGCGCCGGCAAGCTCGGTGGCAAAGGCGTGCTCTTCTATGATCTGCGCATCGCTCCAACGCGCCGGGCGGTAGAATTTGAGAACCAGTGCTCGTTCTCCCCTGCCGAGCTGGTAGACCCTATTTTCGTAGCTGTTGAGGGCAAATAGAATCCCGTCGCCCTCGAATCCCATCGACGCCGCGGCGTCGAGCACCAAGTCCGGGGTGAGGCCTGAGAACGGTGTCAAGTCGGTCGGAGGGATTTTGCGTATCATCGGCTTTGGTCACGCGGCATAGGCTGCTCGGAGCGTTCCACAATGGCCCCAGGCACCATATTAGTCACGGGCGGTGCCGGCTACATCGGTAGTCACGTCGTCCTGCAGCTGCGCGCGCGTGGTGAGCGCGTGGTGGTTCTCGACAATTTGTCCACGGGATTCCGTCAGGCTGTTCTTGACTGTCCGCTCGTGGTCGGAAACGTCGGTGACCGCGCGCAGGTGCTCGCCGCTCTGCGCGAGCACAGCGTCGACACCGTCATGCACTTCGCCGCAAACACCGTCGTACCGGAGTCAGTTGCGGACCCGCTCAAGTACTATGGCAACAATACCTGTGCCACGCAGAACCTGCTTAAATGCTGCACCGAAGCCGGCGTGCGGCAGTTCATATTCTCATCGACCGCGGCAGTCTATGGCATTCCCAAGGAGCCGTATGCTGACGAGACTACGCCGACTGCGCCCATCAATCCGTACGGCACCTCCAAGCTCATGTCCGAGTGGATGCTGCGGGATGTCGCAGCGGCGACCGGCATGCGCTACGTGGCGCTGCGCTATTTCAACGTCGCAGGCTCCGATTCGCAGGGACGTATCGGCCAATCAACCCCCAAAGCCACTTTGCTCATCAAGGTGGCCTGTGAAGCGGTGGTCGGTAAACGCAAGGAGGTCTCAATTTTCGGCACGGACTATGCGACGCCCGACGGCACAGGCGTGCGTGACTACATCCACGTGGAGGACCTCGCCGCGGCACACCTGAATGCGCTCGATTACGTGCGCGCCGGTGGCGAATCGATCGTCTTGAACTGCGGCTACGGACACGGTTACAGCGTGCGCGAAGTCCTCGCGAGCGTCGAGCAGGTGGCCGGCAAGCGCCTCGTGGTCAAGGAGCAGCCGCGCCGTGCGGGCGACCCGCCCATGCTCATCGCGCGCGCAGAGCGGATTCGCTCGGTCCTCGGCTGGCGGCCGCGCCTCGATGACCTTAACGCCATCGTACAGACGGCGCTGCGCTGGGAAGAGCGCCTGCAGCGCGAACCCTGGTAATTCGGCGGGGATCCGCGCCGCGCGCGCCGCAGGGCGCGAGCCTGAAGGAAAGTTCGCTCACAAGGCCGTAAACTAGGTCCGCATGCGCTGGGCACGACCTAAATCATTGAGCGGGCTGATGCTACTGGGTTTGGCGGTGATCGCCGTGCCGCTGATCGTGGCGCTCGGCGATGCAGAACTGCAGATCCGTGCGCTTGCCGACACCGGTCAGCAATTGGTGGTGCAAGGGGTCACGGCGGCTCGCGCCAGTCAGGATTTATTCGCCCAGATCAGCTCCCTTGAGCGCACGGCGCGGCTGTATCAGGTACTGAACGACCCAAAGCTCCTTGAGCTCTATCGCGGACAGGACTCGCGCTTGTCCGCCACCTGCGTTGAGCTTGGCCACCAGGTGCGCACCGACGAGGCACGCCACACGCTGGCCGAGCTTGGGAAGCTGCAGCAGACGATTGGCCAAATGGTGCACCGCATGCCGCAGCCGTCGTACGGTCTTGCGCAGTTGCTGCAGAGCTTTGCTGATTTAAGTGCTCTCGCCGATCGGGCCGCTGAAGAGAGCAATGCGCAGATCGACTCGCAGGTCGTTGCGCTCGAGGAGCAGACCAATGAGGCGCGGCGGCGCCTCGTGTGGCAATCGGCCCTGCTCTTGCCGGTCACGCTGATTGCAATCTTCGGGCTTGCGCTCGCCGTCGGACGGCCCCTGCGGCAGCTCGATCGGGCGATCAGCGAGCTCGGGCGTGGGTCTTTCTCGAATCCGATCAAGGTGTGGGGTCCGGTCGACCTTGAGAGGCTCGGTGGGCAGCTGGAATGGCTGCGGGGACGCCTGGTCGATTTGGCGCAGGAGCGGAACCGATTTCTGCGACATATGTCGCATGAGCTGAAGACGCCATTGGCCAATATTCGTGAAGGCACCGAATTACTGATGGACGGCGCTGTCGGAGAACTCGACAGCAATCAGCGCGAGGTCACCGGGATTCTGCGCGAGAACGGCATCAAGCTGCAGCGCCTGATCGAGAATCTGCTCTCATTCAGTGCCTGGCAGACGAGCAGCGTCGGACTGGATGCGAGTGAATTTCGCCTGCGTCCGGTGGTCAAGCAGGTTCTGGAGAATCAGCAATTGACGCTGTTGTCGCAGCGTGTACGGCTCGATGTGCAGATTGACGATGTCACCCTCATCGCCGATCGCGGCAAACTGCGCCTTATTCTGGAGAATCTTTTGTCGAACGCGGTCAAGTACTCACCCAAGGGAGGCAGCATCCATCTGCGCGCGAGCGCCGCGGGCGAGGCGCTGGTGATCGATGTTGCCGACAGCGGCAGTGGCATTCCGATGGAGGATCGTGCACACATTTTCGAAGCCTTCTACACCGGACGCGCTGCCAAGGGCTCAAGCCTGAAGGGCACCGGCATCGGCTTGTCCGTCGTGATGGAGTGCGTCGCGGCTCACGGCGGCAAGGTGGAGATCATCGACGGCACCTATACCGGAGCACACTTTCGCATCACGATGCCAACGCGCGCGTCCGGCAGTCCATCGCCGGCGAGCGCAGACTCGAAAGAACGCCGGGCGCATGCGGCATAGCAGCGCGAAATCCCGAGCCATCGCAAGGCAAGGGTGCAACGCGCCAAACGGCGCCGCCCTCGTCGCAGCTTGCTGGCTCGGCGCGGCTCTTGCCGGCTGTGCGCTCGCACCGACCGAGCACGAGAATCACAATCCAGCGCCGATTGTGGACCGCGACGCCACTTCGGCCACATTGTTGGCTGCACATGTGGCCGTGCTGGAAAAACTCATGCGAGCCCAGCCCGCCGAGCAGGCGGAGATTCTCGAAGCGGCGCATAGGGACTACCAACTTGCGCCGACGCCGAGCCACCAGCTGCGCTACGCGCTCGAGCTCGCAGCTCCCGGACATGCCGGCTCCAATCTGCCTGAGGCGGAACGGCTGCTGCGGGAGCTGGTGGCGGCTCCGGAAACGCTGGTCCCGGCCGAGCGCGCCTTCGCCTACCTTGAGCTGCAAAAAGTTGACGTGCAATTGACGCTAGCGGCAGAAAATCGCACCCTGCAGGACAGTGCCGCGCGTGCCGAGCGCGAGCGCCTGGTCGGTGCAAACAAGCATCTGCAGGCGGAAATCGACGAAAATGCGCGCCTGCGCAAGGAACTCGATGAAGCGCACGCGAAGCTTGATGCGATTACCAATATCGAGCGCTCCCTTAACGATCGCAAACCCAGTACGGAAGGACACACCCCTTGAGTCAAACAGGTAAACGCAAGGCACGCATCCTGGTGGTCGACGATGACCCGGGGCTTCTGCGCTTGCTGACGATTCGCCTGCGCGCCGAGAGTTATGACGTCGAGGCCGTGGAAAGCGCCGCGCTCGCGCTTGCGGCTGCAGGCCGCTTCCGGCCCGACCTCGTCATCTCCGACCTGCGTATGGATCAAATGGACGGTATCGGGCTCTTGAAGGAGCTGCAGAACCGCTGGCCGGGGTTGAAGGTCATCTTGCTGACCGCGCACGGCACGATACCCGACGCCGTGCAGGCGACCCAGATGGGCGCCTTCGGCTTCCTCACCAAGCCCGTTGACAAGCAGGAGCTCCTCGACCACGTGCAGAAAGCTCTGCGCATCTCCGGCTTCAGCGCCTCGGATGAGGACTGGCGCGCGGAAATCGTCACGCGCAGCTCAGTCATGGAAGAGCGGCTGGGGCAGGCACACATGGTTGCAGGCACCGACGCACGCGTACTGATCACGGGCGAGAGCGGCACGGGTAAGGAACTCCTCGCGCGCGCAATTCATCGCGCAAGCCCGCGACGCAACAAGCCCTTCGTTGCCATCAACTGCAGCGCCATGGCGGAGAACCTGCTCGAGTCCGAACTCTTCGGTCATGAGAAGGGCTCCTTCACCGGGGCGACGCGTGCACATCACGGCCTCTTCCAGGCGGCAGACGGCAGCACCCTCATGCTCGATGAAATCGGTGACATGCCGATGCGGCTGCAGGTGAAGCTGCTGCGCGTTCTGCAGGAGAATCTCATTCGTCCGGTGGGCAGCACCGATCCGATCGCCATCAACGTGCGCGTCATTTCCGCAACCCACCGCGACCTGCAGCAGCTGATGGCGGAAGGCCAATTCCGCGAGGATCTTTATTATCGGCTGAATGTCGTGCACATCGAGATGCCGGCCCTCAACAAGCGTCGCGAGGACATCCCGCTGCTCGTCGCACATTTTTTGGCACAGATCGCCAAGGAAAGCGGTGTGCGCAAGATCTATGCGCCCGAGGCTGTGGAGCTGCTCGCCACCGCCGACTGGCCCGGCAATATCCGTCAGCTGCAAAACGTCGTCCGGCAAAACGTCGCGCTGTCGCAGACTCCCATCATCCCTGTGGAGCTCGTGCAGCAGTCCTTGGGCGGTGGGCCCGGGCGGCTGCCCTCGTTCGATGAGGCGCGGGATGAATTTACGCGCAGTTATCTCTCGCAGATCCTGCAGATCACCGGCGGCAATGTCAGTCAGGCGGCGCGACTCGCGAAACGCAATCGCACGGACTTCTACAAACTGCTCGGGCGCCATCAACTGACCCCCGAGGAATTCAAGCAACGCTAGAGCGCGCCCGCCTGCGGCACGCCACACTCTGCTACCGCCGCATCGCGCGCGAACTGTGTGGCGTCGATGCGATGCTTTTGCAGCAAGTCATATAGAGTCGGGCGCGTGATGCCCAAGAGCTCCGCGGCGCGCGATAGATTCGCACGTGCGACGGCGAGAGCCTGGCGCACCGCCTGCACCTCGGCTTTCTGGCGGGCGACGCGCAGATTCAGATACTCCGGATCATTACCCGGATCCTGTAGACCTAAATCCATCGCGCTGACGACCGCGGATTCGGCCATGATGACCGCTCCCTTGACGCGGTTTTCAAGCTCGCGCACGTTGCCGGGCCAGCGATGTGCCTGGATGGCGCGGATGGCATCCGGCGCGAACCCCTTGGTCGCGCGGCCATAACGCTGTGCCGTCTCATGCAGCATCAATTGTGCGAGCAGGAGCCCATCGCCCTGGCGGTCGCGCAGCGGCGGAACTCGCAGCGCCACTTCGCTCAGGCGGTAGTAGAGATCCTCGCGAAAAGCGCCGCTCGTCATGAGCGCATCGAGGTCGCGATTCGTGGCGCAGATGAGGCGCAGATCAAGCGCGATCGGCGTACGTCCACCGATTCTCTCCACGGTTCGCTCCTGCACGACGCGCAGCAGCTTCGCCTGCAAGGATGCGGGCATCTCGCCGATCTCATCCAGAAACACGGTGCCGCCGTTCGCGTATTCGAGCTTGCCCGCGGTGCGTTTCGCTGCGCCGGTGAATGCGCCCTTCTCATAGCCGAAGAGCTCGCTCTCGAGCAGAGTATCGGGAATGGCCGCGCAATTGATAGCAACGAACGGCTGATGCGACCGGGTGGAGAGTCTGTGCACGGCACGCGCCAAAAGCTCCTTGCCGGTCCCGCTTTCCCCGAGAATGAGGGTGGTGGCATTCGTTGGCGCAACCTTCTCGATGGCATGGCAAACACTGCGCATCGCATCGCTGACGCCGATGATGCCCTCGAGCGCCATGGCGCCGGTCTGCTCGCGCAAACGCCAGTTTTCCGTCTCAAGCTCGCGCAGGCGAAACGCCCGCCGCACGACGATCGACAGTACCTCGGCGATCACCGGCTTGTGATAGAAATCCGCGGCCCCGAGTCCGACCGCCTGCACAGCAAGCTCGCGGGCCTCAGGCGCGGTCATCGCGATGATCTTGGTGTTGGGAGCCAGAGTCAGAATCTGGCGCAGTAGCTCAAGCTCGCGCGTGGCCTGCGCGGGCCCGCCTGCGCTACCGAGGTCAAAGAGCACGACATCCGGTTCCGCGCGGCGCACGAACGTCAGTGCCTCCTCGCACAGGTCAGCGCAAACCACGTCGAGGTCGGCAAACATCGCGGCCAGCGTGCCGCGCAGGTTCTGATCGCTCTGCACGAGCAGAAGCTTGCGGCGCTCATGAACGCATTGGAGCGCGCCCATCAGCGTGCCCCCTTGCCCATGAACACCACTTCGACGGTCTGCAGCAGGATCGAGAGATCAAAGAGAAGGCTATTGTTCTTGATGTAGTAGAGGTCGTACTGCAGCTTTTCGATCGCATCCTGCTCGGATGAACCATAGGGATAGCACAGCTGAGCCCAGCCGGTGATTCCCGGCTTCACGCAGTGACGCTCGACGTAGTAGGGAATCTTCTGCGCAAGCTCGGTCACGAAATGCGGCCGCTCTGGCCGCGGTCCCACGAGGCTCATGTTGCCGCGCAGCACATTCAATATCTGCGGCAGCTCATCGATGCGTAGTTTGCGCATGATCGCGCCCACCCGCGTCACGCGCGGATCATCCTTCTGCGCCCAGCGAGCCTGCCCATCGGTCTCCGCATCGCGCCGCATGCTGCGGAATTTCAGGAGCTCAAACGTGCGCCCGGCGCCTCCGACGCGCGCCTGCCGGTAGAGGACGGGGGCACGCCAGCCGTCCTCGACGAGGATGGCAATCGCGCTCAGAACCATGATGGGCAGCGAGAAGGTGAGGAGCAGAACACTTGCGACGATATCAAGCGTGCGCGAGGAAAAAAGCCGCAGCGGATCGCGGCGAAATCCAGGTCCGAAAATGAGCCAGCTCGGATTCAGGACGTCGAGTCGTACGCGCCCGGTCTCGCGCTCGAGAAAGGTCAAAAGCTCAGTGACGTCGACGCCTGCCAGGCGGCATTCCAGAAGCTCGCGCAACGGAAACTGGCGGCGGCGGTCGTCCATCGCGACGACAATTTCATCCACATCATGGCGGACGCAGAGATCAAAAAGCCCAAGCGAGGAGTCGAGCGTCGTCACCGGCAGGGCCCGGGCCTCGCCGTCAGCCTTGACGAAGCCAACCAGCGCGAACCCTCTGCGATCCGAGCGACGCCGCAGTTCGGCAATTGCGGCCGCACCCTGCCCCGAGCCGTACACCAGCACTCGGCGCTTGAAGACATCCTCGTTGACGAGGCGCGAAAAGACGGTGCGCGTCAGTGTGACCGCCACGATCGATGCAACCGTCGCAAGGATCATGACACCGCGGCCTACCCGCAGCCCCGGAATGACATACCAAACAATCGCAGTCACGGCGAAGCCGACGGTCACCGCGGCAACGACGCGCACCACGATGCCAAAGGCGCGCGCGCGCTGGCGGGCGCTGTACAGGCCAAAGGCCAGCAGGCACAGTATCATGACGACGCCAAAGACCAGCGCCCGCGGCCACAGTGGTCCGTAATCACCCTCGAACCCAGTCAGATTGCGGCCGAAGCGCACATGCGCGGCAAGGACGAATGCCCCGCAGCAGAATGCGAGCTCGGCGCCTGCGAGCACCGCAATCGAGACGTGCACGTGCTCACCGATCAGTCGGATGCGCATGGTTCTGTGGTGTGGACCATTGACTCAAGAGATGAATACTTTACAGCGAAGTGTAAGGAATTTCCGTGCACTGACCGTGAAGCGACTCACAGCGGTACCTTTCAGAGGTGAAATGGGATCGGGACAGGTTGGCAATTCTGCTATATTTCACGCACTTCTAGCTCGGCGCGCTCCTGCATGAACTCACCGTACTCGCGATCCGTAAGGTGGCTGGCGCTGTGCATCTTGGCAGTCATTCTCGAGATGCTTTGGGCGCGGCAGATGACGGGTGCGCCGATCGAGAAGGACTCCGCTCAATTGGTCCGTATGGCGCTCAACCTTGACCGGCACGGGGTCATCTCTTTGGAAGAGGTACCGCCCTATACGCCGACGGACTATCGGGAGCCCATACCCGTGTTCGCAAGCGCCCTCGGCATCAAGATCATGGACAGCATGATCGGCCCGGCCGCGGATGACGCCTATTTCAGCGGGCCGCGGGCAAAGTACCTCAAATATCAGAATCTGATTTGGCTGCCGCTTCTGAGCGCAGGGGCATTCTGGGCTGGGTTGACGCTCACGTCCTCATTTGCGCTGGGACTGCTGGCACTGCTGCTTGTCAACATACCCTTTGCCGGCGGTCATTTCGGAGCGGATCTTGTGGACGGGGTGTTCTCCGACGTGCCCGCTGCTGCCTTCTTCATGTTGGCTTCGACAGCTCTGGCGGTTGGCTTTGCGCGCAGTAAAGTCCGATTGATCTCGCTCGCCGGACTCCTGTTCGGCATCACGACGCTCGTCAAGGCCCCGGTGCTGTACATCTTCGCCGGTGTGGTCCTGGTGCTGCCATGCTTTTACCTGCTGCGCCGCTATGCGCCCCGCACGGTGCTGCGCGATTGGCTGGTACTGGTCGTGCCTTTCGCCTGCGTCATCGCCCCGTGGATGTACCGCAATCACGTCGAACTAGGGTCATTCCAGCTCTCGCAGCGCGCGGGCGTTGTCCTGATGTACCGCGCCCTCAAAGATCAGATGACCCCGCTCGAGTACAGAGGCTCCTTCTACGTCTGGGGACCGAACTTTCTGCAGAAGCCACTCGGCCGTGTCCTCGGCTTCACGCCGGACGATCTGCGCCGCGGCGGACGACTGCAACATCTCAATACGGCCTTGGACTCAGACTTCGCGGCGGACGACCTGGCGGCCGAGCGCGCCGGACGCCCGGACCAGACATTGACCTATTACCGCACGGCCCGTGCGGAGCGCACCAAGATCGAAATGGAGCTCGACCGCGCGGGTAATCCGCGCGCGGAACTGGATGGCGACGACATCCTGAAGAATCGCGCCATGCACCTCATTCTCGAGCATCCCTGGCGGCATCTGGCGCTGACCATTCCGTTTCTTTGGCGGGGCGCAACCTTTGTGTTCCCGATCCTGATTCTGGTCCTGGTAGTTGCGGTACGCAGGCGCCGCGATGATTTGGCGCTATTTGCCCTGCCCGCCTTCGGGCTCGTGATGTTCTTCGCCCTCTTCAGCCACTTTATAGCGCGCTATGCTCTGCCCGCCCGTGAGGTCGCCACCGTGTCCCTCATAGCATTGGTGGCGCTGCTTTTCTTGCCAAAGACGAATAGCCCGTTAAGCGGATAGGTAATGAGGGACGCGAGCACGGTCGCGGCGGCAAAGGCCACCGATGCCGATGACTTGCCGATGAGCGCCGTCAGCGGCAAGCCGTAACGCAGGGCAATCGAGATGAGCCAGGTGCACACGAGGCCCGCCATGGCGACCGCCACGAAGGGTATGAACTTTGACCAGCTGCGCTCCGCCTTATCCTTTAAAAACGTGAAACGCTGATTGAGCACAAAGCTCACGACTATTCCCGCCGCGTATGCGAGCGCGACCGATATCGAGTAGTGGCGCGGATCATCAGCGCCCAAGAGATAGCCGAAGAGCTCGCGGCAGGCGATGCTGAACAAGCCCGCAATCGTGCCCACCACGAGAAAACGGGCATATTGAGCGAGCGATAGTGAGCGCACGCGAATCAGCGAACTCCGGATTCGGTGCTCGTTGCGAGATTACTCGGCAAAGCGCGCGGCGCCATCCCGGCAGGTGAATTGGATTCCAGCTGCAGAATGCTGAGCAGGCAGCTCGAGAACATGATCTGCAGGCCGACAATCAGGAGTGTGGTGCTCGGCACGACGATGCGCAGTGACTGTTGCGGATCCATGTGCCCGAAACCGCGGATTTCCCAGTTGCCCACTGCCAGCGCCGCGAGCACGACGCCGATAACGACCAAGGCAGCACCGCCCAGGAGGCCGATCTCGAGCCGCAGAACGTCGCGCAGGCGTGCCACCAGAGGGTCTGGCGGTAAGAGACCGGAGCGGATCGCGTAGGTCTTGGCAAACATATAGAAAACGATCGCCTGGAAGCCGCAGACGATGCCGGCAGCGGTGAAGACCAAAGTGTTGACGTCGAAGCCGATCCCAAAGGCGAAGCGCATGCCGGGCAAGATCCACACCATGCCGACTACACCCAAGAGCAACAACGCAAGCCCCGGATAAAAGAACAGCCAGACGGGGCTGAATAACAGCAGGAAGCGCAGATTGCGCCAACCATCGCGCCAGGTTCGCAGGTGCGGCGGGCGGCTGCGACCATCTGGCGACAGTGTAGTCGGCACTTCCGTGACGCGCAGCTTGCGCAGCGCGGCCTTGACGACCATCTCGGCTGCAAATTCCATCCCCGGCGCTACCAAATTTAGCGACAGAATCGCATCGCGCCTGAACCCGCGCAGCCCACAGTGAAAATCACCGCAGGAACTGTGAAAGAAGAGCCGTCCAAGCCAAGTCAAAACCGGATTGCCCAAATATTTATGCAACACCGGCATCGCCTTCGGCTTGATGCCTCCACGGAAACGGTTTCCCATGACGAGGTCATTGCCTGCGCGCAGTTGCTCCACAAAAGGGTCAAGCGCGGTGAAGTCGTAACTGTCATCCGCGTCGCCCATGATGATGAACTTTCCACGTGCGCCCTGAATTCCGCCCTGCAGCGCCGCGCCGTAGCCGCGCATCGGAATATCGATAATGCGTGCCCCGCAGGCGCGTGCGAGCGCCTGTGATCCGTCGCTGCTGCCGTTGTCGGCGACGACTACCTCGCCCCTGATGTTGGCTCTTTGCAGAAAGCCCATCGCCTTCTTCACGCAGACTTCAATCGTCTCCGCCTCGTTCAGACAAGGCATGAGAATCGTCAGCTCCAGGGGTTCGACAGATGCATTCACGTTGTGTTTCTCCAAGCTCCGGCGGCGTCGATATTCATTCGCTCTCAACTGTTGATCGTCTGGAGCGCACAGAATCCAAACACGCCGCGCTGTCCACGGCGAGGGCGTAGCGTTCCTGGGCGACGCCGGTCATAGCGACAATCGGACCGTCCCATAGGCATCAGACGACGCAACGATAGAGCCAGTTTTATTATATTGCGGCCAACCATTGCAGTATGACGGGCTCCCTATATCCCTACTATGAACTGGCGCTCAAGTCGCATCAAGGGCGCGCGGAGTCCTGTGGAGCGCCGCCTGCGTCGGCTGGCGGCGGTCATAAGCCCAAGGGGTTGTGATTCACTTCTCACTATTCTGGCTGGTCCCGCTCAAGCTCGTATGCACTATCAAGAGACGCGGCCGGTATTTAGGCAACCGGACGGTTGCCATGCGCCGAAGCTGGATCCAAGCGCCAATAAAAGTAACGCCGATTAGCGCTCGCAGACGCGCAGTGATGCGATCAGGCGCGCCGCCCCTTAAAGCTGTGGATGGCTTGGGCTCGTGCTATTGGGTGTCGCTGAGAGCAATGTGCGGCCTTGCAATCGATGCCGTGCCGACGCGCCCAAACAACGATTCGGAAATCGTACGCTGAGACCTTGCGCCCCAGCGGGCACGCCACGCGTATTCCTGCGCTGTCATAAACCTCTTCAGATGTATGACATAAGTCATTGAAATGATGGCGTCCCCAAGGGGATTCGAACCCCTGTTACCGCCGTGAAAGGGCGATGTCCTAGGCCTCTAGACGATGGGGACTGCGAGCCGGCATGGCACTGCGCTTGAACGCTGGCGCGGCATCCTAGCAACCACTGTAAGCGTTATACAAATCCGCTCCGCACGAGGGATCTGCGTCGCCCGCCTGCGTTCTGCAACGACGTGGCGCTAAAGCGGATGGTGCAAGCGGAATTGCTATGATCACTTAATGTCATCGGCAGCAAGACTTGATCGCAATCCGGGGCGCCTCGCCGGTCAGCCCTTCGACGTCCTGGTGGTCGGCGGCGGGGCCTCCGGCGCTGCGACCGCGCGTGAGGCTGTCCTACGTGGCTACAGCACGGCGCTCATCGAGCGCGAGGATTTCTCTGCCGGTGCCTCCGCCCATTGCTTCAAGGTCGTGCACGGCGGTATCCGCTATGTTCAGCACGGGGATGTGCGTCGCATGCGCGCCTCGTGCCGCGAACGCGCGGTGCTGTTACGCATTGCGCCGCATCTCGTTGCGCCGCTGACGTTTGTGATTCCGACCTATGGCCAGACGAAGAGCAGCAAGTGGTTTCTCGGTACGGGGATGTTGCTCTACGATGCGCTGACTGCGGATCTAAACCGCCAGGTTCGCGACCCGGCACGACGTATTCAGCGCACGAAATTCCTGGGACGCGCGGCAACCCTCGCATTGTTTCCCTCAATCGAGCCGCGCGGCCTCACCGGTGCAGCGCTCTTCCAAGATGGCCAAATGTACAATCCGCCACGGCTCGTGCTCGGGTTCGTCAGCGCGGCGGCCGAGCTTGGCGCGTGCGTTGCGAATTACGTTTCGGCGGAGCGTCTGTTGACGGAAGGGTCGCGCATCGTCGGTGTCGCGGCGCAGGATCGACTCAACGGCGAGCGCTTTGAAATCCGCGCCCGAGTGGTGATCAATGCCGCGGGGCCGTGGGCCGAGAGCCTGCTGCAACCGCTCGCGCAGCTCTACGGCGCGCCGGGCACCTACTCACGCGATGCCTGCTTTGTAGTGGCCCGCAAATACGCAGCTCCCATGGCACTTGCCGTGCAAGGACGCGCGCGCGACTCCGATGCCCTGCTCGCGCGCAACAGCCGCCACCTCTTCCTCGTCCCCTGGCGCGACTGCACCCTGGTGGGCGTGTGGCATGCCGTCGTGCCGCGTGAACCCGATGTCGTCAGCCTTCCTCGGGAGGAATTGCGCCAATTCATCGACGAGTTCAACTCAAGTTACCCGGCGTTGCAGTTGCAGGAAACCGAAGTTCGCAGAGCAGATTTCGGGCTGGTGCCGTTCGGCGAGGCATCGCGGCAGAATGGCGGTCTAAGCTTCGGCAAGCAGTCGCGCTTGATCGATCATCGCCGCCATGGCGACCTCCAAGGGCTCATTTCCGTCATCAGCGTGCGCTATACCGTGGCGCGGCGCGACGCGGTTGAAGCGCTCGATCTCGCTGGCGCGCAGCTCGGGGAGCGCAGTGCGGGCGACGAATCGACCCGCCGTCCTTTGCCGGGCGGCGACATTGCCGATTTCTCCGCGGCGTTAAAGGATTTTTCCGCACAGCGCCCCGCGTGGCTGCCGGTCGCGGCCATAGAGGCGCTGGTGCGCAACTACGGCACACACGCGGCGCGAATACTGACACTCGCAAAGAGCGAGCCGCGACTCGCGCGCTGCTTCTCGGGAACCGACGTCACGCATGCAGAAGCGCTCTACGCCGTACGTGCCGAGATGGCCCAGCGGATGGCGGACGTCGTCCTGCGGCGCACCGGCATGGGCACGAATGGACATCCAGGCACGCGGGCACTCGATGAAATGCAATCCCTGCTGCGGCAGGAATTGAGTTGGTCCGAGGAGCGCGGCCGCGAGGAACGCGCAGACCTCGAGCGACATTTCGCAAGATACCTCGCGACCGCGCCTGCTGACGAGGAGTACCGGGCGCGCAGCGCCCAAAGCCTATGACTTCCGAGAAATCTCTACCGCGCCTGTTCATCACGGGCGGTTCCGGCTTCATCGGCAGCCGGCTCGCGCGGCTCGCCATCGAACGCGGCCACGCCGTGACCGTCGTTACGGCGGTCAATAACGCAACCGAACGCGCGCGCTGTAATGCGCTCGAGCAAGGCGGAATCGCGGTGCAAGTGGCGCCACTTGAGGACTCATTCGCCATGGCGCGCGCGCTCATCGCTCACGAGGTCGTGATTCATTTGGCCGCTGCACAGCACGAGGCGCAGGCGGGCGAGAGTCATTTCCATCAGGTCAATGTCGAAGGAACGCGCCGACTGCTGGGGCTTGCAGCCCGCGCAGGCGTAAAGCGCTTCGTTCATGGCAGCACCATCGGTGTGTACGGCGCGGCGTCCGGACGGGTGCTGGATGAAGAAAGCAAACTCGCTCCTGACAATCCCTACGGTCGCACCAAGACTGTCGCTGAAACGGTTGTGCGCGGCTTCGAAGGTCCCATGGAAACCTGCATCGTGCGCATTTCCGAGACCTATGGCCCCGGGGATATGCGCCTCTTGAAACTCTTTCGGGGAATTCACACCGGGCACTATCTCACCCTCGGCACGGGTAGAAACGAGCATCAGCTGATCTACGTCGACGATCTCGTGCACGGGCTTCTTGCCGCCTGTGATGCGCCCGGGGCGAGCGGTGAGACGATCGTGCTGGCGGGTTCCGAGCGAGTCACGACCAACGCGATGGTCAGCGCAATCAGTGCGGCGCTTGGCAGCCGCCGGCGGGTATTTCATGCGCCGATGTGGCCGTTTGTCGCTGCCGCCTATGTGTTGGAATCGACGATGAGCCCGCTGGGTCTGAAGCCGCCGCTGCATCGGCGCCGGCTGGATTTCTTTCGTAAATCCTTCAGGTTCTCCACGGCGAAGGCGGAACGCCTGCTGAGCTTTTATGCCGAAACCGCTTTCGCCGCAGGCGCGCGCGCGACCGCTCAGTGGTACCGCGCAAACGCCTATCTTTGAAGTGCGACGGCTCTCTTGCCATTCACCCACCCAAACGGCGTGAACGATGATGGAACCTAGGCCTGGCACGACGGGCGCGGCCCTATTTTGGTGCAGTCTGGCGCTGATCGTAGCGGTCGCCCTCCTCGGATTGACCGAACCGCTCCTGACGCTACGGCGCTTCATCCCGCTTGATCCCAACGAAGGCTGGAACGCCTTCTTCAGTCAGATCGCAATGGCCGGGGGGAATTTGTACCCCGCCGGCAGCAGCCTAATCACCAACAACTATCCGCCGCTGTCGTTCTACGTGGTCGGCGTCGTCGGGCTCATGAGCGGCGACAACATCTTCGCCGGTCGTCTGGTGGCCCTTGTAAGCATGCTGGTGGTCGCCGCGAACCTCTATTACTGGCTACGCACCACGGGCTCAGAAACGCGCATCGCGCTCTTGGGGGCAGCGGTATTCTTGGCCTTCGCCGTCACGTATGGCGGAGAATACGTCGCCATCGACGATCCGCAGTGGCTGGCGCACGCGATCATGACGAGCGCTCTCGTTGTGCTGTGGCGCGGGCAAGCGAGCACGCGCGCCATTGTCATCGCGTCCATTTTGATGGTCGCGGCGGGCCTCACGAAACACCTCCTGCTACCAGTGCCGATCGCGGTCACATTCTGGCTCATGAAGCGCTCCAAGTCCGCTTTTGCCACCTGGCTCGTGTCCTGCGCCATCGTGCTCGGCGTGTCTCTTCTGCTCCTGTGGTTAACGTACGGTCCGGCATTCTTCACGAGCATTCGTACGGCACGACTGTATTCCTCACATCACGCGGTGCTCGCAAGTGAAGCAGCTCTGCGATGCTTCGCTCCCCTCGTCGCTCTATCGCTCCTGTGGTGCGCGGGCGAGCGCAGTCAACGCGCGACGTTTCTGGCCGCCTATTTGCTTGCCAGCGCCGCTATTGGGGCAGCGGCCGCCGGCGGTGCAGGCGTCGACGTCAACGCTTTTTTTGATCTCCTGATCGCCGCAAGCCTGGGTGCGGCGCTCGCCATTGAGTTGCTGTGGTCTGGCGGGTCGAGCCGCACCGGCTTGGCAGCCGAATCGCGCTTGCGGCTCCTCCTGGGCCCGATCGCCGTGGTGGCGCTGGGCTTCTGCACGGCTGCCTATGCGACAACAAAACTGCCGCGCGCGCTCGCAAACATCGAAAAGCTGGACTTGCTTGAAAGCAGGTCTTTGAAGTACATCAGAGACATTAGGGATCTCGGGAAAGGCCAAGCCGCTTGCGAGATGGTAGGGCTTTGCTATTGGGCCGGCACTCCGTTCACGCTTGATCTGTATATCTACGGTCAGAAACTGCTGACCGGTGTGCTGCCGGTCGCATCGTGCACAACCGTATTCCAACCCGCGAGCGTCCCTCTCATCCAGCTGCAATCCGTCAATCGTCACGGCATCGAGCTGTTACCGGAATCTTGTAACCAGATCATCAATGAGAATTACCATCCGCTCGCCGATTCCGACCTCGGTGTCCTCTTGGTGCCGCGCCGTCGGTAAGGCGCCGCCTCACGCCTTGGAGCGGATCCCGTATTGGGAGTACAGGTCCACCAGGCGGTCGTAGTAACGCGCCGAGGAATACTCCTGCGCAATCCAGCTGCGAGCCTGCCTTCCCCAGCGCTCAATAACCGCATCGTCCAAGCCCGCGACTCTTTCTAAGACACGCGCAAGCTCATCGACGTTCTTGCTCTCGAACAGACAGCCTGTCTCATCGTCCCGGACCATCTCCGGAATGCCCCCCACGCGCGCGCCAATCACCGGCTTACCCACCGCATAGGCTTCGAGGATGCTCATGGGAGCATTTTCGTAACACTCTGAAGGCAATACGACAGCGCGCGCCTCGCGCACGATATTCCATAGAGCGTCATCCGTCTTAAAGCCAAAAAAGCTCACGTCAGCGCCCAGCGAGGCTGCCAAAGCGCGCAATCCCTGCTCTTCTGGCCCACTGCCCACCAGCCACAACGGCACGTGCGCCAAGGCCGCGGCCTTCACGAGAGTCATCAGCCCTTTTTCATCGCTTAGTCTGCCGAAATACAGAAACGCCCGACCCGCGCTGAAGTTGGGCTCAAAGCGCGTGAGGTCAACGAAATTGGGAATGTGTACCAGTTGCTGCGCGGACCACCCCCACTCAAGAAACTTCCCCAGCACAAACTTACTCGGCGCGATGAGCTTGTCGACATTGCGCTGATAGGTGCGCAGGCCCTGGTGCACGGTCGATTCAACGTAGATCAATGTGCTCAACGCGAGAGAGCCCTTCATGCATCTGCGCCTGACCACATTGCGAAGCCGGCCGCCTTTGCAGGCTTCGCATATCTCGCCATGCGACCACATGGTACGCGCCGGACACAGAAGCTTAAGGTCATGCAGCGTCATGAACGTCGGGACGCCCTCCGCTTTAACTGCTCCCAGCACCGAGGGTGACAGGTGGTGATAGACGTTGTGCGCGTGCGCAATATCCGGCCGCACCTTGCGAACCAGGGCGCGCACCTTGGCGGCCGCCTCCAATGAGTAGATGCTCTTTACCGAATTCTCCAATACCCGCAAGCGGTTGTAGTCGCCGCCGAATTCGATTTCCTTCACAAAGTAGCCGGCCCAAGGTGACGGCAGGCTCTGTGGGTGCGTCATCGAGAACGATGCGACTTGCCATCCATTGCGCCTGAACAGTTCCGATTGGTCCAGGTACACCACATCCGCGCCGCCACGGCGATAGTGGTAATTGTTGATCGCGAGTAAGGTCGACACTAGGGTTCCTCGCAGCGCAAGCGCGTAAGGCCGCGCTTCACTGCGGATCCATCACGGGCTCGTCGGGGTCGCTTGCGCGACGACACGCGAGGTCTGCGGCATTCTCAGGTCAAACTCACGTACACGGCTTCCCATTGCCGCGAGATTCTGTCCCAATTGAACTCACTCGTCATGCGGAGGCGGGCTTTGTCTCGATATTGTTCCGCACGGTCGGCATGTGCAATAACGTCGCTCAGTCTTGCAGCCAGGTCGGAAGCGTTACCCGTCGCAAACAGAATCCCACTGTCACCCACAAGATCGGCATTTGCGGCAATGTCGCTTGCGACAATGCAGGACCCAAATGCCATCGCATCCAGCAAGGAAAGCGACATCCCCTCGACCTCCGAGGGCAGCACATAGGCATAACAATTGGAATATAGCTCCTCGAGCAACGCCTCGTCGACCTCGCCCAAAAACAATATGGCAGGGTCATCACACGCAAGCGTGCGCAGTGAGGCAACGTACTCCTCGGAATGCCAGGTGGGACCCGCGATGACGAGCTTGAAGTCCGTCTTGTCGGCAATTTGCTTGAAAGCCTCGATCAGCACGTGGCATTGCTTCTCCGGAACGAGACGAGCCAGATACAGAATGTACTTTCTGGGCGCCACACCGAGTTGCAGAATTTTATCGGCCGCCCTTTGCGGACGTTCCTCTACGCCATTCGGGATGTAGATGACCTTTCCGCCGTATTGGGAGTCGAGCGCCCTCTTCAACTCTTGACTGACGACTATCGTCTGGTGCGGAAGCTTGATCGCCGCGCGTTCCCCGATGGTCAGAAACCAGCGCCCAAAAATGCTCCATTTGCGGCGCTGCCAGTCGAGGCCGTGCACGGTGACGACGACTTTCTTACCAAAGATTCTCGCCAAGAGCGCGACCGGAGCCGAGCCGCTACCGTGGCAGTGGATGATATCGGACGGCCCGAAAATGTCTCGCAAAGTCGAGAGCAGGGATCTGACGATGGTGTCGAGGTACTTGGTTGGAATGCTGTAGATGTAGCGCAACTTTACTCCGCGGTAGGTTGACTCGCGGTACTTGCTCCAACTGGCGCAGTACACGGTGACATCCAGGCCCAACGCCACAAGGCGCGGCGATACGGCTTCGATGACGCGCTCCACGCCGCCCCGATGGCCAGGTATTCCTCGACTCCCGATCTGGGAGACCCTGATGGGCTTCTTCATAAACAGTCGTCGAAAAGGGACTACAGCATCAGATCCGGGTTCGCCCAGGTCTGGCTCAAAGCTTGCTCAATTTCGTGGCGCCCCGTCCATCCGAAAAACTGCCGCATCCGGGAATTGTCGGACAGCAGATTGAGACGATCTACCTTTCGCACACGTTTCGGATCCACCTCGATGTCGATTCGGTCGCCAATAATCGCCGACAGTCGGCTGACGATTTCCGCGACGGAATAGCTTTTCCCGGAGCCGAGATTCACCACCACGGGACCGTTGCCCGCGGCCTGCGGGAACGGTTGCGTCGCGGTGGCGATGAAGCCCTCGGCGACGTCGGTCACGTAGATGTAATCGCGCTTCGGCTGAAGATTCCCTAGGCTTAGTTTGCGCACACCGCTCTTCAGTTGCTTGATGATTTCAGGCAAGACATGGGGATTCGTTTCTCCGGGTCCGATGACGTTGAAGAGCCGCACGATCACCGACTGCAGGTTCTTCTGCGCCGTGAAATAGCGGACAAAATCCTCCCCATGGAATTTCGTAAAGCCATACACGTCTACCGGCCCGATCGGGTCTTGTTCCAAATGAGCGGTATCTTTCGGAGCATATACGGCGGCGCTCGATGTGAAGACGAAGCGACAGGTCGACGGACATGCCAACAGAAGATTGACTGTGCCTTCAACGTTTATGGAGATTGCCTCATCGGGCAGGCGCTCGCATTCGGGGATGAAGTGAACCGCCGCCAAATGAATGATGGCATGAGGATTGAAGCTTGCGATGTTACCCGTCAGCGCAGCGCGGTCGCGCAAATCCGTGGTCTCGGTACGAATCTGCTTCATTTCCTGGGCGGAAAAGCGCCACGGGCCGTATCGAAGGTTATCGATTGCCAGCACCTCGTGTTCGCGCACGAGCTGCCTGACTGCATGCACGCCGACGAACCCGTTTGCCCCTGTCACCACAATGCGCAATTCAACCTCCCTAGCGGTGCAATCAATTGTAAATGAACGTCATTTCGGAGAGCTGAGAGGTGGTTCCGGTTTTCGCCGCACCAGGGTAAAAGACGCATCGCGGAGCATTCAAGGTGCGCGCTTTCGCGGGATAGGCAGGTTCAAGTTGACCTTCCGCCCCCAAGGCTCGGGTAACACCTATGGGGCCGGCGCTGGCTTAAGTGCAACGGCCGCGATCTTCTTGCTCAACACTCGTACTTTTTTGCCGTAGAGCACAAACACGATGCGCATAAGAAGCTCAAAGGTCCCCGTGACGGCGAGCCCCACATAGTTGAGTGGATTCTTCCAGAATACATACAGCTTCAGCGCGAACACCCTGACGTCAGCGAAGCCTGCGAGTTTGAGAATCTGTTGCAAGCTGTGTTCGGTCACGTTGTAAAAGTGATCAATGTTGTGCGCAATGTTTTCCGAGCCCACGAGCGGGTTTGCGCCGTTCATCGCATAAACGATGACACGGCCGCCGGGTCGCAGAGCGCCGCGGCACAGTTTGAGGAAGTCGATCGTCTCCTCGACGGTCAGGTGGTTCAGCTCTTGCTCGGGAATGATCGCGTCGAATTGCGCCGACTGGCGCGCCTCGAGAAAGGGGAAAGCCTCTGCGACCTCGCACGCCAGGCCTCTGCGGCGTGCGTGCTCAATCTTGCCCGGGTCGGAGTCAATTCCAGCCACATTGCTGTAGCCGACTTCTGCCAGGAGACTCACGAGATAGCCGGGACCACAGCTGACGACCAGAATTCGCGCTGCGCGATCGCGCGGCAGGTGCGGTAAATAATTGGCCCGATAGTAAGCGCTGAAGGAGCGGTAGCCGCTGTCGACGTCCTCAGGCGCCTGCCAGTACGAATCGAAGGGTTCGAGTCGTGCGGCGAGCTTGCGACCTTGAGCCACGGCGGCCAATGACGTACCAGCGCGCTCCGCCTGCGGGTCGAGGCGCGCGACCGAGCCGCTGATCGGTAGGTTTCCAGACATGCGACACTCCTGAACGGTGTTTTAGTATAGTGGATGTGATAAACACGACCACCCACATCCGATCCCTACCGACATAATGTCACATGACCTGCGGCATTGCTGATCGGCGCGCCACCCGGAAAAGCTTAGCAGCTTGAAGATCCTGTTTTGTAACTACGAGTACCCGCCCCTTGGCGGCGGCGGCGGGGTGGTGATGGCAGCGCTCGCCAGGGAACTGGCACGGCGCCACGAGGTGACCGTGCTGACATCGCAGGCGCTGGGACTTGCGAGCGCAGATACCGAGGGCGGGGTACGCATTATCCGTGTGCCCGTTTTCTTCCGACGGCAGCTCGCAGTGGCAAATATGCCTTCAATGATTGCCTTCCTGCCAAGCGGGACTTTGAAGGGGCTTGGTCTGATGCGTTCCGGCCGGTTTGATGTCATCAACACACACTTCGTCGTGCCTTCAGGCCCAGTCGGGCAGTTTCTCTCCCGCGTCAATGGAATTCCAAACGTCTTGTCGGTACACGGCGGTGATCTCTATGACCCGAGCAAACAAAGCTCCCCGCACCGACACGCTTGGCTGCGTGCGCCGATCCGCTACATGCTGAACGCCGCAGATGAAGTCGTCGGCCAATCCCGCGACACCGTGCGCCATGTGGCGGAGATCTACGGCGTCCAGCGCCCCATAGATCTCATTCCGCTCGGCATTAAGCGACCTCCTGCCGTCGCGGGCGCTCCACGCGAGGAGCTCGGTATAGCGCCGGATGCATTCGTCATGGTCACTATCGGGCGGCTGGTCGCGCGCAAGAGCACCTTGCAGCTGGTCCACGCCCTGGCTTCCTGCGGGCGAGCGGATACCCACCTTGTCGTCGTAGGTGATGGTCCGGATACGGCCGCCCTGCAGAATGCGGCGGCAGCGGCCGGTGTGGCTGAGCGCGTCCATCTTCTCGGCCATGTCAGCGATGCCCAGAAGTACCGGGCGCTCGCCGCGGCCGACATTTTCGTGTCAACGAGCCAGCACGAAGGGTTCGGTCTGGTGTTCCTCGAGGCCATGGCCTTTGGGCTTCCGGTCGTGTGCTACGACCGCGGCGGGCAGACCGACTTTTTGAAGTCGCGAGAAACCGGTCACGTCATCAAGCTAAATGACCTTGCAGACTTCACGCGCGCCCTCGTGGAGCTGCATGACCAGCCCGATGTGCGGCGCGACATCGGCAGACACAATCTGCAGCGCGTCGAAGCATTCTTCATCGATCGCTGCGCAGGACGCTACGAAGGCGTATTCGCAGCCGTTTGTGAGCGCCGCCGACGCCGGGTGGCAAATTGAACGCGGAGGGCTCATGTGTGGCATAGCTGGCATTCTCGGTCGCTTCGACCCTCAGGGGCGCGATCTTGAACGCATGCTTGAGGCGATCCGTCACCGCGGCCCCGACGGAGAAGGCGTGCATACCGACGCGCACGTTACGCTCGGTCACCGCCGGTTGTCGATTATCGACCTGGCGGGCGGCAGGCAACCGCTGCGCAGCGTCGACGGGACGATTTGGCTAGTCTGCAACGGCGAGATCTACAACTACGTCGAGCAGCGAAAGCAGTTGGAGACCGCCGGATATCGCTTCGTCACGAACAGTGACTGCGAAGTCATCATCGGGCTCTATCAAGCGCATGGCGACCGCCTTCTTGAGCATCTGCGCGGCATGTTTGCATTCGTGCTCTGGGATGCGCGCAACGAGCGGCTCCTGGCCGCGCGCGATCATCTCGGACAGAAGCCGCTCTTCTATACCGACGAGCCTGGACGATTTGCCTTCGCCTCGGAGATCAAGGGTCTGCTCGCCCTGGATCCCGCACGGCGGAAAATGAATCTGCGCGCGCTGGATCAGTATCTGGCTCTGCGCCTCATTGCTCCCCCCTTGTCGATGTTCGAAGGCGTGCACAAGCTGCCCCCGGGACACCTCCTCGTGGTTGAGCGCGGCGGCCGCCCCGTGGTGCGACGCTATTGGGACCTGCGCTACCTGCCAAAGCTTGCAGGCTCGGAGGACGACCTCACGGATCAGCTCGAAGAGCAGATCGATGCGTCCTTGCGCCTGCATATGGTGAGCGACGTGCCCGTGGGCGCATTCCTGAGCGGCGGCCTCGATTCAAGCTTGCTCGTCGCCATGCTCGCCAAACGCATCGGTGTCAAAGACCTGCCCACTTTCACGATCGGCCTGCCCTATCAGCGTTTCGACGAGGCTCCGCACGCGCGCGCCGTGGCGGCGCTGTACCACACCGACCACCATGAGCAGACCATCGAGCCCAGCTTGAGTGAGCTCCTGCCGGATCTCGTCTGGCATTTGGATGAGCCCTCCGATCCTCTGTCGCTGTGCGCCTATCATGTCGCCAAGCTCGCGAGCGCCTTTGTCAAAGTCGTCATCGGTGGCGACGGTGGCGATGAGCTCTTCGGCGGTTACGATCGCTACTATGGCAATCTCTACGCGGATCATTACGGACGCGTGCCACAAAGCCTACGCAAATACGTGCTCGGCCCCACGCTCGAGCTGATCCCTTCCGCCGGCTGGTATAAGAGCATCGGCCATCAGTTGCGCTGGCTGCATCGGTTGTCCTTCCTCGAAGGCGGCGAACGCTATGCCTCGAGTTTGAATTACTTCTATTTCGATCCGGCCATGCGCGCCGGCCTCTTCACGCCAGGAGCGTTGCAGGAGCTCGCCAGCGCCCACGCGGAAGCTGCGATTGAGGATCCTTATGAAAGGCTCGAGGGTGATCCGCTCGATCGGATGCTGTACGCAGATAGTCAGATCCGCCTGCCGGATCATCCGGTCATGATTACGGATCGGATGACCATGGCGCATGGCCTCGAAGCCCGCAGTCCCTTCATGGATCATTGTGTGGCGCAGTTCGCCGCGCGCTTGCCGTCGTCGCTCAAGATTCGCGGCAGGAGCTTGCGTTACATCCAGCGCAAGCTCGCTGCGCGCTATCTGCCGCCGGAGATTCTGGCGCGTCCCAAGCAGGGCTTCTCCTCCGCGCTGCCCTACGTGCTCGGCAAAGAGTACCGGGCACTCTACGCTCGCTTCCTCGAGGACGCGGAGCTCGTGAAGTGCGGCATTCTGCGTCGCGGCCCGATCCTGGAGCTGTTGCGCGCACACCTTGCCGGCCACGTCGACCACGGCAATCGGCTCTGGCTCCTTATCAACTCGGAGCTTTGGTATCGCATGATGATTCTCGGCCAGTCGCGTGAGGATTTGCGGCTCGACCTCGCCGTGGCGCCCGCCAGGGTCTCTGCGTAACGAAGGCGGGCGCCCGAAGCGGCGTCGCGCACGGAGGAACGATGAAGATAGGGATCATGCTGCGGCACTACGAGCAACAGGAAGGCGGCGTCAAAGTCTATACAAAGAAAGTGCTGCCACTTCTGTTCTCGCTTGGGCCACAGCACCGGTATCTGCTGATCTACCAGAATCCAAAGCTGCTCGGAACGTACTGCAACTACCCGAACGTCGAGGAGGTCGCCGCAAGCATGCCGGGCACGGTCACGTGGGATCAGATCGCCGTTCCCTGGGTCGCGCGCAAACACAGCGTGGACCTCATTTTCAACCCAAAATTCACAGTCCCGTTCATCTGCAAGGCGAAGACGGTATTTGTGCTGCACGGCTCGGAATGGTTCGTCATCCCAGAGCATTTTCTCCTCTACGATCAATGGTACTTCAAGAGATTCGTGCCCCTTTATTGCCGCAGCGCCACAGCTTTCGTGGCAGTGTCGAACGCCGTCAAAGCCGATGTCGTCAAGTACGTGGGCGTCCCCCCTCAAAAGGTCTTTGCGATCCATAACGGCTTCGATCCCGGGGTTTTCCAACCCGTTCGTGATCCCGGACGCCTGCAAGAGGTCCGAGAACGCTACAAGCTGCCTGAAAAGTTCATCCTCTGGGCGGGGCAGATCGAATCTCGGAAAAACGTGGCTCGGCTCCTGCAAGCCTTCGCGCGCATCAAAGATGCAGTCCCGCACAGCCTCGTCATGGCCGGTGAGCACCGCTGGAGCACCAGCACGGAGCTTGCCGCCATTCAGGATTTAGGCATCGCCGATCGAGTATGCTTTCCCGGCTGGGTGACGCACAGCGACTTGCCGGCGGTGTATTGCTTGGCGGATTTATTTGCTTTTCCGTCGCTCTACGAGGGCTTCGGAATCCCATTGCTCGAGGCGATGGCCTGCGGGTGCCCGATTGTCACGGCAAACACCTGTGCGCCGCCCGAAGTCACCGCCGGTGCAGCTTATTTGGTCGATCCTCTCAGTGTTGACGATATCGCGCTTGGAATTCAGAAAGTCATCGCCGATCGCGCCCTTCGCGCCGACATGATCGAGAAGGGAATTACCAGAGCCAAGGACTTCGGCTGGGAGAAATGTAGCAGGGAATTATTGGCACTGTTTGATTCCTTGAGCCACTGAAAGGTCCACTGCAAGGCCATGCACGCAGCGCCGCTTCGATACGCGATTCTGCACGACGACGCAAGATTCGAGCACTGGCAGATCCGTTGCCTGGAGGAGCTCAGCGCGTTGCCAGACGTGCGTGCCGAACTCCTGATCACCGTAGAAAGCGCGACACATAAATTGCCAGGAGCCCTCGTCGGCGTTACCCAGACGGTGCTCGTGCGTGCGCCCCCGAGTGACGAACTTCAAATCGAAGGCGCGGCGCTTGCGCAGCTCAAGAGCTGCGATCTTGACTTCGTGCTGAGCTTCGCAGATTACGAGTGCCCGGCACAGATCATGGACGCCGCGCATTACGGAGTATGGCACTTTCAATTCGGCGATTGGACGCGCTACCGCGGCGGGCCCGCTGGATTCTGGGAGGTGTACGACGGCGAGAGCGTATCGAGCGCGCTCTTGTCTCGCCTTCTGCCTGACCGCGACTCGGTGTTGGTTCTGCGGGACGGTCATTTCCGCACAGACACCCTCTCCTACACCGGCAACCGGAACAACATCGTCGCCCATGTCACACGCTGGCCGGCGCAGGTTTGCCTCGACATCCGTCACGGCGCGACCACCCGATTCAGCGCGAACGCGCTGCGCGGGGCAGCGCGTATGCGTTCCGCGCCCACGCGCTGGCACCTATTTATATGCGCCTGCCGCATCGCCGCGCGCACGGTGGAAGTGGCATGGCGGTCGCTGTTTCGTCACGACCAATGGAACGTGGGGCTGGTCGACCAGCCCATCGCGGCGTTTCTGCAGCCGCAGTCTCGAGCCCCGGTCGACTGGCTGCCCTCCCCAAAGAGAGAAGAATTGCGTGCCGATCCGTTTGGAGTGCGCCGCGACGGCCGCCTGACCATCCTGTGCGAACACTTCAGTTATCGCGATCATCGCGGCTTCATCGTTGCAATCGAATCCATGAACGTCCCGCAGGCGGCGCGCGTGGCTATTGGGCCGGTGCCCGCGGTGCATATGTCCTATCCTTTTCTACTGCAGACCAGCGAGCGCACATTGTGTCTGCCGGAAATGAGCGACGCGCGCGAGGTCTCGTTGTATGCGAGCGAACGATTCCCGGATCGCTGGGTAAAGTCCGCGACGTTGATCAAGGACACCGCCATTGTCGACGCCACGCTTTTTCAGCACGGCGAGCATTGGTGGCTCGCGGGTTCCGAGGTGGCCGCGTTTGGTGCCAACTGCGAACTGCACCTGTGGTATGCCCTGGACATCATGGGGCCCTGGTGCGCGCATCCGGGGAATCCCGTAAAGGTTGATATCCGTTCCGCAAGGCCGGCGGGGACGCCCTTCGTGCACGACGGCGTCCTGTACCGGCCGGCGCAGGACTGCGCGCAAACCTATGGCGCCCGAGTAATGATTAACCGCGTCCTCACACTCACGCCCCGGGAGTTTCGCGAAGAACCGTTTGTGGCGGTCGACCCTGACCGCGCAGGGCCGTACCCGAGTGGTCTGCACACACTCTCCCAAGTAGGAGAGGCTACTTTGATCGACGGCAAGCGCTTTATCTTCGTTCCCGCTGAATTCCGCCGCGTGCTGCGGAAGAAGCTCTCGTCCGCCTTTAGGATATCGCGCAAGGCTACAGGCCCATCCGCATGACGGCCCTGCAACCACTCAATCAGACCGAAGCGTCTCGAGCGCCTGCAGAGACTCAGATGATCCGCGTCTACTGGCTGACGGAGGCTTTTTACCCGCCGATCGTCGGAGGCCAGGAGTTGTTCGCCGCGCAGATCGTGCAGGCTCTGGCCCTAAAGGGTGTGAACCCGAGCGTGATTACCCGCCAGACGGAGCCTCCTTCGCCTTCCGCAGAACTCCTCGGACTCGTAAAAGTGCGCAGGTTTCCACCAGCCGGGAACCTTAAGGGCAAAGGCTGGCGGGCGGTGTTGCCAATATTGGGCTACTTGACTCGCCTGGCTCTCATCCTCCTCAGAGAAGCCGGACGCTACGACATCATCGTCGTATCAGGCGCCAAGGTCATGCCGATGATTGTCGTGCCGGTATGCGCCCTAACCCGGAAAAAATGCGTCCTGCGCGTCGAGTCGTTCTTTGAGCTCAAGGAAGCGGTGTCCGCGGAGAGTCTGCGCGACATGAGCGGTTTGTCCGCGCGCACGCTGGTCAGAAGCATCGACGGCCTGCGCCTCTATCTGCTGCGCAAAGCCAACGCCGTCATTGCGATCTCAGCGGAAATCCGTGCCGCTCTTTTGGCGCGCCGCGTCGCCGCCGAGCGTATTTACGACATTCCCAATGCCGTGGACTTGAAGAAATTCCACCCCGTCGCCGCCGATGAGAAGCTGCATCTGCGCGCAAAATTGGGACTGCCGATCGATAAGACTCTAGTGATCTACGCGGGCCGATTATCGCGCGCCAAGGGCCTGCCGATGCTCATCGAGGCGTGGCCGGCGCTCGCCGAGCGCCACCCGGAACTATGCCTGCTCGTCGTCGGCTCAGGCAGAATCTCATTCGACAATTGCGAAGACTATGTGAAGGAATTCGCCCGCACGCATCACCTGGAGAATCATGTCGAATTCTTGGGTGAAAGCAGTGGCGTGCATGAGTTTCTGCAAGCCGCCGACCTCTTCATATTTCCGACCGAGTACGAAGGCTTCAGTCTTGCACTGGTTGAGGCGCTCGGCTGTGCGCTGCCGGTCGTCGTGACCGCTGTCGGAGCAGCGCCCGATCTCATCCAGGAGGGTCAGAACGGTTTTCTATTCCCTCCGAAGGACAGCGCAGCCATGGTGACGGCCCTTGAAGCGGCGCTCGCGGCACGTCAGCGCTGGTCTGAGATTGGCGCCGCGGCGCGCGCATCCGTCACACGCTTTGACTTGGCCGTCGTTGCGGATCAATACCTCGCGCTGTGTCGCGAGCTGCTGCGTCAGCCGCCGGCGTCTTGATTACAAACGCAGCCGCCCACCGCGCCCCTCCTACTCAGCGCATCAGGACAACCAGGCAACGGCCTCGCCGCCTTGGCCTCTTTCACGCCAGAGCATTCGATAGAGTCCGATATTGCGCAACCCGAGATGACGCAGCTGGGTTCTATAACAGCGAACGGCTTTCAATTTGGCCTGCCGTTGCGTGCGTTCCGTGCGCACGCGCGTCCATGAGATGGGGGCGCCGACCACTGCCTTGAGAGGCGCCGCGATCGCAGAGCCGCTCGGCGCCATGTTTTTCGTATACGCATAGGGCTGTTCTGCATAGAGCACGGTGCGGCGGCCGGGCAATCCCTTGCGCAGCAGAAGCTCGCTCAAATAAGCATGATCCGGGTGCAGCAGCGGGTATCCGGGAACGAGCACCAGATCCGCGCCTTCAGTCGCTGCCAGCACGGCAGACCAGATGTCGTCGTCAGAGCCGCGCCGCTCGTAGGGCTCGGCGCCAAAATTGAGCCAGCAAGGCTTCGCGCCCAAGAGCAGGCACGCCTGACGATCCTCCTCGCGCCTTGCAGTGGCCTGTTCTCCTTCGGTGTCATAGCCGCAGTTCTTGTCCCACGGACCTGCGGGCGCGTCTGAAGACGGGATGCACGTAAATACCGTGAGCACCTCAATCTTTGCGCCCGCCTGCACGGCCCATGCGATGGTTGCGCCGAGGGACATGACAGCGTCATCCAGGTGCGGAGACACGACGACGACGCGCCCGAGCAACCGCTTGCGCCAGGCATCGGGTGAACCGCTCAGCAAGCTTGAGTTCATGGCGGCTCTAACGCGTAGCCGGCACGATTTGCTCCGAGAATCGGGAAGAACAGCGACAAACACTCGCGCACACCGGTGCGCAGCCGCTCATCGGTCATCCAGGCGAGGCACAGGAACACCGCGCCCCCTGCCACGACGCCGACAACAATTCCGAGAGCCCCCGGCACGAGCGACGCGCAGAGCCTCGCGGTGATGCCCGCAAGCGTCGCCCAAATGACGAGAACGATGGCCGGACGCGATATGCGCGCCAAAGTCGCCCGGTACATCTCGGGGGCTGCGACGGCGGCGGCAATCGCGACGGCGATGCCGGTAATGATCCGCGCAGCGCCGACACCCATCAAGCCGAAGTTTCCCGCCAACAGGATGACCGCCGCAATGAGAATGATGTATTGAACCAACTCGACCACGAACAATCGTGCACCTTGGCCTAAGGCCTGCAGCAGAAAATAGACGACGTTGAAGACAAATTCGAATAGATACCCGAGCACCAATAGCACGATGAGCACGGAGATTCCAGCCCACGAAGGCCCAAGCACGCGCACCTCGAGCGGCTGGGCGAGCGCGATGATTATCGCAGTGGCCGGAAAGAGAAAGAACATGAGTCCAGTGAGATGTGCCCGCACGGCACTTTGCAATCGCGGCACGTCCGCTCGCAGTCGCGCGTACAGCGGGAACGCCACGGCGCCAATGGATTCGTTTGCAGCCTGGCTGGGCACCTCGGCGAGCTTGTCCGACATCGAGAACATGCCAAGATCGTTGACGCTCAAGCGCCTTGCGATGAGTACCTTGATGAATAAATCAGACGCGACCGCGGTCAGGCCGATGGCAAAGAGCCACCGTCCAAAGGCGAGCAAGGGTTTTGCCGAGGTGTAATTCGGGCGGAATCTCGGCCGATGCGGCGCGAGCAGATAACTGGCCAGCGTCGCCGAGGTGGCGCCTGCGAGTTTACCGAGGATGATTGCGGCGCCGCCGAGTCTGCTGGCCAGCGCAATCGCAAGACCAATCTCCACAATGACGCCGATGAGTGCGACGGGCGCAAGTTTGGAGAATTGCAGTTCGCGGATCAGGTCCGCCATCCGCGGGCTTGCGGCGGAGCTGATCAAAGGCAGGAACGCCATGAGACGCACCAGCGGCGCTGCCCGCTCTTCGCCGAAGAGCCGCGCCACGAGGGGCGCTGCAAGCAACAGCGCTACGCACACGATGAGACCCCGCAAGATCCCGACCGTCCACGCAATGTCGTAGTGCGCATCCTCGCGCTCCGCGGCTTGCACGAGGGCACTCGTCATGCCGGTCTCCGTGGCCGTCATGATCGTCGTGATGGCGACCGTCGCGATCGCCACGAGTCCGAACTCCTTCGGAGCGAGCAGGTGCCCGAGAATCAGCGTGCCGACTAGATACAGCAGCTTTGAGACACCAAGCTGCATCCCCTTCCACAAAAGCGCCCTGCCGGCGCGTTTCTCATCGCTCATTAGGAGGCGCTAACGAGGGCGCGCAGCCTCTTCGCGACACACTTCGGATGCAGGCGGAAGCGGAAGAACCCGTAGGCCGCGAAATGCACGATCCAGGCGCGGCGATAACCGTCGGACTGGTTCGGGCCGGTGTAATGCAGGGTGAGCGGATGGTGCGCCGTGGCGCCGCCCACGGGAAGCGGACAGGGCACAGCGAGCGAAGCGTCGAAACTATCACTATCGGCGGCAATGGTGGCGCCCACGCTGTGGGTGGTCGCGCCGCCGGGCCGCTTATGGACCACATGATGCGGCAGCAGCGGGCCGCGATGAGAGCCTGGCACGAACTGCATGCAGCCGTTTTCAACATTCACCGGTTGCAGAGGAATCCAAAAATGAACGGCCCGCAGCGGTATCGGCTGCTTGTTGTACGCCTCATCCTGATGCCACGCCGTGGCTGTATTGTTGTGCGGTGGTTTGTAGATCGCATGATCGAAAACATAGCCCACGGGTACGCCGAGGATGCGCTGAGCGAGCTCCCGGCAGCGCAGAAAGGCCTGCGTTTTGCGCAGCGCGGGCTCAAAATGGATCGCCTCGTTGATCTCGGGCTGGCGCGGCACGGCACCGCGTTCCTGCGGCCCGCCGATATCAATCGCATTGGGTCCAATCGAGTCGAATCGATCGAAGAGCGGGTCGAGCAAGGATCGGATGCGCGCTATGTCCTCGGGCGTCGTGAGGGATTCGATCCTAAGAAATCCGTCCGTCTTGAAGCGCGCTTCCTGGGAAAGGTTTGGGTTTGCGGTCATTAAGTTATTTTCGGCAGCGCGGCCCGATCCCGCAACAATATTCGCGGCCGTCGGTCCGTACTGTGACGCAGTCGTTATGTGCACGTGCGGCGGGAGCTCGCCTGTCCGCCCACAAGCCCTTAGCGCAGCCTAGCGGTGTGGACTACATTTACCGCAAACCGGGCTGTGACGGAAGTACTTGTTTTCCCCCGCAGCCGTTGACCGCCTTCCGGCCGCCGCCCTCGCCGAACTCTCGCCGTGCGAGACTTCGGGCCCCTCCCCCGAATCGCGCCTCTAACCTGCACGATGCTGCGGTCGCAAGGTTAGACTAAAGCCTCAATGAGGCCTTCGCGAAGAGCGTGTGCAGGCGCCGTTGCGCTTGCGTTGATATCCGGGTGCGTGTCCGTCGCGCCGCAAGGCCCGGGTCCTGCGCTCATCCAGAACCTCACCGTGCGCAACACACCACTGCAAGGTGGAACGGGGAAGATCTATCGCCTCGCACCTGGGCTCGATGCAGCGCTGCGGCAGCCACAATATGTGGATCGCGCCGCCGCCCGCCCGATCGCGATGCCAGCCGCACTTCGCGGTCAGACCTTTATCCGCACCGCCGACGGCGATCGCGCCGCAGCCCCAGGCAGCTCGGAGTTCCTGTCGTTTGAAGTCGCTCAAAGCTCGACGGTTTATGTCGCTCACGATGTGCGCATCACCGTTAAGCCGGGGTGGCTCATCGCCAACTTCATGGATACGGGCATGCAGCTCCTGATCGGCAAGGTGGCATTCGAGCTCTACAGCAATATCTACCCGAGCCACAGCATCGTCACTTTGGGAAGCAACATCCCCAAGGGTGGCAATGGCGCCGCCGCGATGTATTCGGTGCTCATCGTGCCGACGACTGCCTACGCACAGACCCCGGGCGCGCCCCCCGCGGCGCAGATCGTCTGCGCGACGGCGGCCGTCGTCGGCCTGCAATGGAGTCCACCCACCGATGCGCCCGAGGTTGCCGGCTATCGGATTTCAAGAGACGGCACGGTGATCGGCACGACGTTCAACACCTACTTCTCCGACACGTCTGTGGCTGCCTCGACGGCGTATACCTATGACATCTCCTCGTTCGACAGCGCGGGCGATAGCGCTGGGTCAAGTTCTCTGCAGGCGTTCACGGCCCCCGCCGCAAGTGACGGCGATCCGCCCTACTGTGCAAGCTCGGTCGTCAAGCGCATGACGTGGGACTGGGCGAGCGGCTACACGCAGGCGAACGGCAGCGATCTGTGGCCGGTAGCCTCAGGCGTTGACGGCAATGTCTATACTTTTTTTGGTGATGGCGGCGGGTTCGGCGGCGACAACGAGCGCGGCCGCGCAAGCTTCGGCATCGCGATGATCACCAATGCTCCGCCGCCCACGAGCGCGACGGCGCACAATATTTACGGCGGCTTCGAAGCAGAGCACCCGTCTGCCATCAATGGCAAGGCGAGCTCGATCATCGCCATTGGCGCAGACTTTTACGCAATCGCCGGTATCTACAAGGCTTCGGACTTGAAGAGCGAGTACCCGCACGAACCCTCCGGCAGCCCGAATCACCTCGAGATTGCCTACTCCATCGGCAATGCGTACTCATGGCAGGACAGCTCCTGGACCTTCTGCGGCATGCAGCCCAGTGGCCAGCACGTGCTCACCGGATCGTTCTGCCCACAGGGATTTGTCAGCTATGGCGCCGGCAACGCCGGCGCTGCCGATCAGTACGTCTACGTGTTTGGCGCGGATGCTGCGAGTAACTGGGGCAGTAGCCCGAACACCGTGCCGACCAACACCTACTTGGCGAGAGTGCCGAACGACAAGATCCTGACGCAATCCGCCTATGAGTACTTTGCAGGATGGGATAGCAGAGGCGTTCCGATTTGGCGCTCAGACGCCGAGCAGATGCAGCCGGTATTCAGCGACCGCACCGCCCCTCAGCCTGGATGCACTCAGGTCTGTAGCATGGCTTCGCCGATTGAAGAGGCGGTGTACGTGCCGGCGCTCAAGCGCTACATCGCCGTCGCACAGGGCGGCTATGCGGCGCAAACGTCTTTCTACGAGGCCCCGAATCCCTGGGGGCCTTGGGCCGTGATTTCCTACAACAATATTGACGCTGCGACCGGCAGCGGCGGATGGGCGAACCTCGGCACGGCCGCCGGCGAGTCACTCGGCGTGCACATCGTCAACGCGTGGACGAGTGCCAATGGGCAAACTCTCTGGGCAACTTATTCATCGAGCGGTCGGGCGCCAGCGGGCGCATTGTTTCCGCCGGCCGGCACGGCGATGGATTCCTTCAACTTGGTCAGGGCCGATTTAGAGTTGGCGAGCAAGAGCCCCACACCTGGTTCGGGGCCCCCGCTTCATTGACCCTTACACCCGGAACCCACGCCCCGCAGAAGGTCGATCACGAAAGCGCGACCGTTGACCTTGCGTGAATGATCATTCCGCAAAGTGCCGACCGCCCAGCGTTTGCTGCCGCGGGCAAGTTCGAAGAGCAGCAGCTTCATGAACCACAAGTCACCGGCGCGCAGCTTGCGACCGATCCATCCGCCCTGCGATCGAGCATATTGGGAATAAACCTTTGCGATATCACCGTCGTCGCGCCAGTGAAGATGGGTAATAGTCACCTGCGGGATGTAGCGGATCACATAGCCTTTAGCCATCGCACGATGAGACCACTCGATATCTTCACAGAAACGTAACAATGGCGTCTCGTCAAAAGGACCCACGTCATTGAACACCTGGAGCGATGCTGCGAAGTTGCCGCCGGTGAAATGGCCACCTTCCAGGGGAAACTTTCGGTAGACGCGCGGCGTGTCAAATGTTGTGACCGAAGGCGCGCCCGGCGCGCTCGCAAGCACGCGGCCGGTGATGATTTCCCCGGGATGCTGGGCGAGGGCGAGCGCAATCTCCTCGACCCAGCGAGCGTCGACAATGCAATCATCGTCCGTCGTACCGAAGAAGCGGGTGGTGACGGCGCGAATACCGGCATTTTGTCCAGTCGCCTTTCCGACCTGATTGGAGCGCAGGTACTGCACGGGAACGCCGTATTGAGTGAATTCCTGGAGCATGGCATCCATGGAGCCCTCGGGCCCCTGGTGCGAGAGCACGATCACGCCGGGCCGCACGGAACCGGTGGCGATCGCCCGCACGCTCTGCCGCAGACATTCTCTGCCGAGGGTCGGAATGACTATGCTCAGGTCTGTGGCAATCCGCGTTTCCGTCATCAAGACTCCGGTACTTTTCTAGCCCTAAAAGCACCCCGGTGACCCGGATTTAGCCGCCTCGGCAGGGTGAAGTTTAGCATGCCGATCCGGCCCTCCCGACCGGACGTAATGCACATCTGTGATACATTCGAAGTAAGCCCAGCCAGCGGAGCTTTATGATAAACAACCAAGGAGAACAAGCGCTTGCGCACCCCCATTAAGCTCTCAGTCATCGTCCCGTTCTATAACGAGCAGGACAGCATCGGACCCATGCACGCCGCCATTGTCGCCGCCGTGGCGCCTTTGCAGATCCCGTTCGAGATGGTGTTCGTCGATGATGGCAGCAAGGACTCAACTCTGGCGCGTGCGCTCGAGCTCGCACGCCAAGACCCCCGCATCCGGGTGGTCAAATTCCGCCGCAATTATGGACAGACCGCCGCCATGGCTGCGGGAATCGAATACGCCAAGGGCGAGATCCTCGTCACCATGGACGGCGACCTGCAGAACGATCCGGCCGACATCGAGAATTTTTTGCAGAAGATCGAGCAGGGATATGACGTGGTTGTCGGTTGGCGGCATCAGCGCCAGGACAAACTTGTATCCCGCAAGATTCCGTCGATCATCGCAAACTGGCTCATCGGCAAGGTGACGGGAATTGCGATCAAGGACAACGGCTGTTCACTCAAAGCCTACCGTGCTTCCGTAATCAAAAATATTCCGCTCTATTCAGAAATGCACCGCTTCATCCCCGCGATGGCTTCGATCGCCGGCATCAGAATTGCTGAGGTCAAGGTCAGGCACCACTCGCGCCGCTTTGGGTCATCCAAGTATGGTCTGTCCCGAATCTACAAGGTTCTGCTCGACCTGATGGTCATCAAGACGCTCGCTTCGTTCTCCGCAAGGCCGCTTCTTTGGTTCGGGTTACTGGCGGTGCCGCTCTTGATCGTAGGCTTCAGCCTCCTCGGCTACGCACTGACGGCGTCTCTCCTGAGCAACGCTGCCACGTCCCTCCCCATCGCCGGGTCCGGCGTGATTTTTCTGACCTCTGCATTTATTCTGCTGTTCAGTGGCGCGCTTGGCGAGCTGGTCTACAATTTGAGCGACATGCGCGAGCACGACTTCGCGCGTCTTACGCAGCGCGTCGGCGCACGCACCGTGGCCACCGGGATCGAAGCGCAATGACCGAACGAGATCCAAGAATTCAGCTGTCGGTCATCATTCCCGTGGGGAAGCGCTATGCCGACGTACGCGAACTGTACAACGAATATCAGGCGGGACTTGAGCCGGCTCGCCTGACGTGCGAATTCGTCTTTGTGCTCGATGGCGCACATCCGCAGGTGATGAGCGAACTCGGACAATTGATTGACGAGGGCGCAAGCAACATCATCATCGTTTCCCTAAGCCGTCCGTTTGGCGAATCAACCGCGCTCATGACGGGCCTCGAGCGCGCCTCCGGGGACATCATCGTCACGTTGCCGGCCTACCATCAGATCGATGGCCGCGACATAGCGAAGCTCCTCGCGCCGCTTGATTCTGCGGACGTCGCCATCGGCTGGCGCTGGCCACGCTCCGGCGGGACTTTGGAGAGGATGCGCCGCGCCATGTTCCACGGCATGGTCGCCCGCGTGACGGGGATGCGCCTGCACGATCTGGGCTGCGGTGCACGCGCCATGAAACGGCGGGTACTCGAAGAACTCTCCCTGTACGGCGATCAGCACCGCTTGCTCGCGGTCCTGGCAGACCGTCAGGGATTTCGCGTCAAAGAGGTCGAGCTGCGCCAGTCCGAGCGTGACCGCTTTGAGGGCGTGTATCGACCGCGTGAGTACGCGCACCTCGTTCTCGACGTCTTCACCGTATTCTTTCTGGTGCGCTTCACTAAGAAGCCGCTGCGCTTCTTTGGCATGATTGGAGCGAGCATGTGCGGCGTCGGCGCGCTCGTCGTGTTGTATCTTATCTTCGACAGATTGGTATTCAATCAGAGCCTCGCCGATCGCCCCGCGCTGCTCCTGTCTTCGCTGCTCGTGGTTCTGGGTCTGCAGCTCTTTGCTCTTGGCTTACTGGCGGAGCTCATCATATTCACGCATGCGCGTCACATGAAGGACTATCAGGCTGCGGAAATCACCCAATTCCCCGAAGCCGCCCCTCCGCAGGCATCGCGCGAGGCGCGCGTCGGGACGGCTGTGCTGCGCTGATCACGCCGGTTTGTAGCAAAGTGCGTTGCCGCTTTCCTTGATCGGTAGTACAGCACTGGACGCCGTATGCATTATCTAGTTCTGGCAATGATCATTGCCGTGTCGGTGATCGATCAGCTCACCGCCAGTCACATATTGCCCAAGCCCTGCCAGTTCATACCCGAGGCTCTCTCGGCACTCACCGTGCTGTACGTGGTGAGCGTCGGCTCGCGGCAGCGGTTTCGAAACGTGCGCACTGCTTACTGGTTCGCATTTGGGGCCATTTTACTCGTCATGCTCTGCGGGGCTATCGCCAACGACGTGGCACCCGGGCCGATATTCGCCGGTATTCGCTATTACATGCGCGCGATCCCGATATTCTTTCTGCCTGCGGTCTACGACTTCAAGGACTGGCAGATCCGACAGCAGTTGCGGCTCCTGCTCCTGGTCGGACTAATCCAATTCCCCTTCGCCTGGCATCAGCGCCTGCTCGTCATCCGTACGGACCGGTTCAGCGGCGACAGCGTGATTGGTACCCTGCTCGACTCATCCGTGCTGTCGATCTACCTCATTTGCGCGGTTTGCGTCCTCACCGGTCTCTTCCTGCGCCAGCGCGTATCGGCGCTGACGTACTTCGTATTGTTCTTTTACCTGCTGGCTGCGACCACGATCAACGAGACCAAGGGCACGCTCATCCTGTTGCCCATCGGACTTCTGACCGTCGTGCTTGTCGGCGCCGCACGGGGAAGACGCCTGCGCTCGTTCATGCTGACCATCGCGCTCTTCGTCGTGTTCCTGGTGGGCTTCATCCCGATCTACGATTACATGGAGCGCAACAATCCTTACTACACCGGTATTGAACAGTTCTTTACGAGCGAAAAGAAGGTCGACCAGTATCTCGACACCCACGCAGGCGTAGGTGCGCAGCGCGAAGCAGGTCGCATCGACGCCATCCTCGTGCCCCTTAAGCGATTGTCCAACGATCCCGTGCAGCTCGCATTCGGCTTAGGCATAGGCAACGCGACACATTCGAGCCTCGGGCCGCAATTCATCGGCGCCTATTTCCCTCTGTACTCGGGGTTTCTGGTGTCGTCATTCAGCGATTTTCTTTTGGAGACCGGACTGTTCGGCACGACCCTTGTGTTCGTGCTCTATTGGTTGATCTTTCGCGACTCGCTGACCGTGGCGCGCTCAGATGACAGCCTTACGGGATGGATAGCCATCGGCTGGGCCGGAGTGACGGCCCTGATAGTGGTCGCAACCCCCTACAAGGCGATGCATGTATATGAGTCATTGTCCTTTTTATTCTGGTACTTCTCCGGGTTGATTGCAGCCCGCCGCATGCGCCTGGCGTTTGCTGCACGCCAGGAACAGCCCCTGCAGCCGGCAGTGCAAACTATTATGGCGGCCGCGCCCGCGCGCTATCAACGCGGCGTCGCGAGAAACTAATGCGCCGGCTGCCGCAGCCAGCTGCGTGGGCACTCGGGATTGTGACGGCGGCTGCACTGGTGGCCGGCATCTACGGCCGCTTCAAGGGCATCGGTTCGGCGCCGCTCGGCGTCGATGAATTCTATATCTCCCGCTCCATCGATTTCGTGATGCGCACCGGCCTGCCGCATTTTCCCTGCGGGGGCTACTACACTCGCGGCGTGCTGTATCAGTACCTCGTCGCACTGCTGCGCTGGGATGGACTGTCTGCCGAGTTCGCCGGGCGCTTCGTGACTGCACTATCGAGCTTGCTCCTGCTGCCCGCCGCTTATCTTCTGGGGCGCCGCATCCACGGGCGCACCGTCGGACTCCTGGTCGTGATCGTTCTCGCAGTATCGATCTGGGAGATCGAGATGGCGAGATTCGGGCGCATGTATGCGCCGTTTCAAGCCGTCTTCGCCTGGTATCTGGTGTTCTTCCTACGCTATACGCTGGATGGTAACCGCAGGGCGCTCGGAGCCATGGTTGCGCTGTCAGTCCTCGGAGTCATGACCTGGGAAGGCGCAGTATTCATCGGCCTCGTCAATCTGCTGCCGCCGTTTATCCACCACAAAGACGGCAGATTGCGCCGTACTGATTGGCTCTATCTTGCCGGTATGTTCCTGCTCCTGTGCTTGCTGGTGCTTGCGACCCGCGATCTGCGTGGATTCGCAACGGCTCCCCTGCAGGTGGCAGGAGCGGGCGATGACGACAACGGAGCGCTCGGCCTATCGAGCTTTTTGGTGACCTCGCGCAACGGCTGGGGGTGGTTCGGCCTGTCGCTCGTGCCGCTCCTGATGGCAGCCGGCAGTTTGCGATGGATTTGGTCCGTGCGCGAGCGCTGGCTCGCCGCCGGCGGGCTCGGCATCGTGCTGCTGAGTGCAATGCTGCATCAGTTTCTCGCGGCGGCCGCGACTTTGCTGCTGCTGCTGCTTCTGGGACTCGTGGATCGGCGTGAACTCACAGTTCGCGCCGCGCGTCTATTTTGGCTCGCGATTCTGGCAAGCGCCGCGTTTTGGTTGGCGTTCTGCGCACTCTCGGGTGTCTGGAGCGCGGATCTTGCCGCCGCAGCAACGATTCCCAACCAGCTCATGGTCATCGGCCAGCATATGCTGGGGTTGCCGAACGTTCTTGAGGAGGTCGTGCGACCGTGGGGCCGCGTTTTGCCGCTGCTGGGAGCTGGACTCCTCGTCGCCCTATCGAGCCTCATCATTCGCACGATCGTTCGCCGCGACTTGCCCTCCGTCACAAGCGTGCTCCTCATCGTACTCATCATTCTGCTCTTGGCCGTCGGCGCCATTCCGACCGACCGCGTTGAATCGCGCTATACCTTCTTTCTTTATCCGCTCGCCATCACGCTCAGCATCGCGGCATTGGCGATATGGAGTGAGGCGTGGCTGGCCGACCGCCCTTATGCGCTCCTCGCCACAAGTGTTGCAGCCCTGGGACTTTTCGCCCTATCGGAGGATTTCCAGCCGCGGCATCTGGCCCACATTGACAGCGCCGCCGTCACGTTCCGAATCGGCATGCCCCCTTCCGTCGGCGACCACTACTATCAGCGCATCGATACACGCGGCGCCGCACACTGGCTTACGGCGAACGTGCACGACGGCGACCTCGTGATCAACAGTATTCCCAACATCGATCAGTACTATCACCAGACAGACTTTTTCTTTCTGGACGCGGCAGATCCGCGCTACGAAACCTACGTGTGTCGCGACGGTACCGAGGATCGCTGGACACAGCGGCCGCTCTTGTACACGATGGATGCACTCGGCGCCAAACGCGCCCCGCACCGTCGGCAGTTTGTGATCATCTATTCGGACCAGACACCCGCCATTCTCACGGAGGCGAAAACGCACGGCTGGCCCGTGCGGCGGGCGTGGTCCTCGGTCGATGGTGGCATTGACGTGCTCGTGCTCGATCCATGACGGCCGAAAAAATGCGCGTCTGCATCGTCACGCCGCAGCAATCCGGCGGCGGCGCGGAATACCAGATCCAATGCCTCATCGAGGCGCTCCTGCAGTCGAATTCCCACGAGATCTCCTTGCTCGTGCGCCATACCGCGCCACCGCCGCCACCCACCGCGTATCGAGTCGTCAAGATAGGGCGCAGCAATGAGATGCCGCGGTTCGGTTACACCATGGACGCGATACCGCTGTATCGAGCTTTACGGCGCATCGCTCCGCAAGTCATTTATCAAAGGGTTGCCTGTGGTTACACCGGCATCTGCGCATGGTACGCGCGACACCGCGGAGCGCGCATGATCTGGCACGTCGCGAGCGATTCTGACCTCACTCGCCGCGGTCTGGTGGCAGGTCGAAATCCGCTGCGGCCCCTGTTGGAGAAGCGCAGTATCGAATACGCCATTCGGCACGCCAATCAGATCGTGGTGCAGACGCACCATCAGGCGGACCTTCTGCAGAGGACATACGCGCGCAGCGCAGAGGCCGTCATTCCCAACTTTCACCCGCAGCCAAAAGAGTGCATCGACAAGGCCGGGCCCATCTCGGTCATTTGGATCGCCAATTTCAAGCCACTGAAGCAACCCGAAGCCTTCGTGCGCCTGGCGGCGCAGCTGCATGACTTGAGCGACGTCCGGTTTGTCATGGTGGGAGCCCCCGCCGCGGGATCCGGTGACCAGAAGTGGAGCGGGGACTTGATGGCCGCCATCCGCGCCACGCCCAATCTTGATTATCTGGGCGAGAAGAGCCAGGACGAAGTCAACGCGCTCCTGGCGCGTGCGCACATTTACGTGAACACGAGTCTCTTCGAAGGATTTGCCAACACCTTCATCCAGGCGTGGATGCGCGACGTCG
>Ga0302180_10000220_pt1 | contig 48693 bp, 38 predicted proteins | sample I_Palsa_E3_2_FD_200575 | JGI IMG/M metagenome (GOLD analysis project Ga0302180, IMG submission 200575) | Peat permafrost microbial communities from Stordalen Mire near Abisko, Sweden - I_Palsa_E3_2 | ecosystem: Environmental > Terrestrial > Soil > Palsa > Peat permafrost | place: Sweden...
CTCCCACTCCTCTAGCGCGTAATTCTGTGTGAGTTCAACTTCCCCGCGTACGAGCTTGGTGCGGCAGGTCGAGCACACGCCGGCACGGCAGGAAAAGGGCAGATCGAGCCCCGCGCGTGCCGCGGCGTCAAGGATGCTCTCCGTGCCGGTTTGCATGCTGAACACCCGGCGGCGCCCGTCCATGATGACCTCGACCTGGGTCTGGCCTGCTGCCGCCGGCGGCGCAGCGGCGGCGCTCGGCGCGCGCGCCGCCGCGGCGCCACTTGCCTGCGTATGAATCCTCTGCGGCGCGACTCCGAGCTCCAGGAGCTGCGCTTGCAGCGGCGCGACCGCCGCGGGCGCTCCCAGCAGAAAATATTGATCAACGAGAGGCGCTGCAAAGAACTGCGCTGCGATGGCGCCAAGCTTGTGCGCATCGAGCTCGCCGCTCAGAAGCTCGCCCTCCTCCGGCTCGCGCTCCATGATGAAAAAGAGCGCGAGGCGCTGCAGATACTGGTCCTTGAGCGCGAGCAGCCGCTCGCGCGCCGCATCGCTCACCTCGCCGTAGTTGCCGTAGAAAACGCGAAACGAGGCTGCGGGCTCATCAAGAAGACGTGTCGCGATGAGCGCCACGAGCGCCGTAAGGTCGGCGCCTGCGGCGAACGCGACGTAGCTTTTGCCCGCGCCGCGGTGCGTCACGGCTGCCGCGCGCCCCTGCTCCTCAATCATCGCGGCGCGCCTAGATGCACTTGAAGTAGTCAAAGGGCTCAAGACAGGCCGTGCACTGGTAGTGCGCCTTGCAGGGCGTGGAGCCGAATTCGCTGACGAGGCGCGTCGCGGCGCTGCGGCAGCGCGGGCAACTTACCTGGGCCGCGCCGAAGAGCCGCTTGGGATTGGCTACCGCCTCCGCGGGAGGCGCAATGCCATAGGCGGCAAGCTTCACGCGCCCCGCGGGCGTGATCCAGTCACTGCTCCAGGCCGGGGCGAGCTGCGTTTCGATGACGGCGTGGCCGAAACCGGCGCGCGCCAGCTTCTCCTCGACCGATCTGCGGATGACTTCCGTCGCCGGACAGCCCGAATAGGTCGGAGTCAGGCCCACCTGCAGCTCATCCCGGCTCGCGCCGCGCACGTAGCGCACGATGCCGAGGTCAATAATGCTCAGGATCGGGATCTCGGGATCGGTAACCTCGCCGAGGAGCCGCCAGACTTCGCGTTGCCAGTCGGTCTCTACCTGCGCGAGTGGGGATACGAGGCTCATCGGCGCCTACCACTGCGCGCCGGGATAGGCGCGCTGCAGAAACTGCATCTCCGCCAGCATGTAGCCCAAATGCTCGGTGTGCACGCCGCCCCTGCCATGCCAGGGAAATACCGAATCGGCAGGCCGAATGAGGGTCGCCTCAGCGAGCACGGCATCGATGCGCGCAAGCCAGCTCGCCTTGAGCGGCGCCGCGCTCGGTGCAATGCCGGCGGCAAGCATTGCAGCGTCGACCTCGTCTTCCGCGAAGAGCTCGCCCGTGAATTGCCACAGCTCATCGAGCGCATTCTGCACGCGCGCGTGGCTCTCGGCCGTGCCGTCGCCCAGGCGCACGATCCAGCTTGCGCTGTAGCGCAGGTGGTAGCGGGTTTCCTTCAACGCCTTGGCGGCGATCTCGGCAAGGCGCGCATCGGCACAGCCCTGCAGCGCCTCAAAGAGCTCGAGCTGCCAAGCCGACACCAGAAGTTGCCGCACCAGCGTCCTGCCAAAGTCGCCATTGGGCTGTTCGACGAGCGTCAGATTCAAAAACTGCGGCGCATCGCGCAGGAAGGCGAGATCATCCTCGGAGCGGCCGCGGCCCTCGAGCTCACCGGCATAGCTCAGGAGCAGCCGCGCCTGGCCGATGAGATCAAGTGCGATGTTTGCAAGCCCGAGGTCCTCCTCGAGCGCCGGCGCATGTCCGACCCATTCGGCGAGGCGCTGCCCGAGGATGAGGCTCGTATCGGCGAGCCTGAGCACATAGCGCAGCCGCGCATCCGCGCTCGGCGCCGGCAGGAGACTTGCGCTCACAGGTTCTTCACCTCTTCGGGAATCGCGTAAAAGGTCGGATGCCGATAGATCTTGTCGCGCGCCGGTTCAAAGAAGGCATCGGCGTCGAGCGGGTCCGAGGCGGCAATCTCGCTCGAGCGGACGACCCAGATGCTCACGCCCTCGAGGCGGCGCGTGTAGACGTCGCGGGCGTGTTCGAGTGCCATGCGCGCGTCGACCGCATGCAAGCTGCCCGCGTGCTTGTGCTCAAGCCCGGAGCGCGCGCGGATGAAAACCTCAAATAACGGCCAGTCGGGCGCTGTCATGCGGACTCCTTGCAGGCTGCGCTGCGTGCGTGCGCCTTTTGTGCATAGGCGGAGGCTGCCTCGCGCACCCACCGGCCCTCTGCGTGCGCGCTGCGGCGCGCCTCCAGGCGCTCGCGGTTGCACGGGCCGTGGCCCTTGACGACGCGGTGAAACTCGCTCCAGTCAATTTCGCCGCAGCGGTAGTGCTGCGTCGCCTCATCCCAGCGCAGCTCTGCATCCGGGACCGCGAGCTTCAGGAACTGCGCCTGCGGCACCGTCACATCGATGAAATGCTGGCGCAGCTCGTCGTTGGTGAAGCGCTTTATCTTCCAGCGCATCGACTGCGCGGTGTGCGGAGATTCTGCATCGCTCGGCCCAAACATCATGACCGACGGCCACCACCAGCGATTAAGCGCATCCTGCGCCATCGCGCGCTGCGCGGGCGTGCCGTGCGCCAGCGTCATCATGATCTCGAAGCCCTGGCGCTGATGAAAACTCTCCTCGCGGCAGATGCGCACCATCGCGCGCGCGTACGGGCCGTAGGAGCAGCGGCAGATGGGTATCTGATTCATGATCGCGGCACCGTCGACGAGCCAGCCGATGGCGCCGATGTCCGCCCAGGTGAGGGTCGGATAGTTGAAGATGCTCGAGTACTTGGCGGTGCCGGCGAGCAATTGTGCGACGAGTTCGTCGCGGGATACGCCCAGGGTTTCGGCCGCGCTGTACAGATACATGCCGTGCCCGCCCTCGTCCTGCACCTTGGCGATCAGCACGGCCTTGCGGCGCAGCGTCGGCGCGCGGGTGATCCAGTTTCCCTCGGGCAGCATGCCGACGATCTCGGAGTGCGCGTGCTGCGAGATCTGCCGCACGAGGGTGCGTCGGTAGGCCTCCGGCATCCACTCCTTGGGCTCGATCCTCTCGTCGCGCTCGACCTTGGCTTCAAAGCGCGCCGTGAGCTCGGCGGCATCCGCCGCCGGCGTCTGCAGACACTCCTTGCCGAGCGAATCCAGGCCTTGCGTATACACCATAAGCTCCCGAATCTTAAGGCTCTAATCTGACACAAGAAACTCCATACAGCAACTATTTATGTGTCACAATTTGACTCCCAGCGTGCCTGCGAGACACTGCCGTGACTCATCCGATCGACGCCTGCCTGCACGCCCTGCGCGGCCGCTTCCTGCGCCAGCGGCCGCTGCGCAGCGGCTCGCTCCTTATGACCATTCTGGGAGATGCGATCGCGCCGCGCGGCGGCCGCGTGACTCTCGGCAGCCTGATTCGCCTCGCTGCGCCCTTAGGCCTGCCCGAGCGGCTGGTGCGCACGTCGGTTGCGCGCCTCGCCCAGGACGGCTGGCTTGCTGCGCGGCGCAGCGGCCGCACCAGCGAGTACGCGCTCACCGGCCGCGGCCGGCGGCGCTTCGCCGCCGCCACACGCCGCATCTATGGAGCGCGCCCGCACGGCTGGAACCGGCGCTGGACGCTCATCCTGCTCGCGCCCGCGCCGGCCTCAGCGCGCGCACCGCGCGAGCGCCTGCGCGAAGAGCTGCAGTGGCTCGGTTTTGGGCAGTTTGCGGCGGAAGTATTCGGGCATCCGAGCTTCGGCGGCGCGCCGCTGCGCGCGCGCCTCGCAGAGGCCGGAATTGGCAACCAGGTGACACTCTTGACGGCCGCGAGTGTGCGGCCGCGCGACGATCGGCGACTGGTACGCTGCGGGTGGGATCTGGCGGAGCTTGCGCGTGCCTATCGGCGCTTCGTTACCGGCTTCGCGCCGCTCGCCGCGGCGCTCGCCGCCGGCGCCGTGCCGGCGCCCGAGGTTGCGTTCGTGGCGCGCACGCTGCTCATTCACGAGTACCGCAGGATTCACCTGCGCGACCCGGCGCTGCCGGATGCGCTCCTGCCCGGCGACTGGGTGGGCACGGCGGCCTACGAGCTGTGTCGGGAGCTTTATAGAGCACTGTTTCGCCCTGCCGAACGGCATCTCACACTGCATGCACGGCGGCTCGCCGGCGCCCTGCCGGCAGCCTCGCGCGCGGCGCAGCGGCGCTTTGCGCACAGTGGCGGCCGCGCGCTCAGGTCGGATTCTCGAGGCTGAACGACTGACTCTGGTCGTCGTAGGCGAAGGCTTCGGCGTACCGGCCCCAGCTGATGATGGTGCGCAGAGTTTCCTCGGCGGCATCCTCCGCCATGTGGTCCTCGAGCTCGTCGAAGAAGCGCGTCTTGGGAGCCGTGTGGCTCGCGCGCTCGTCGAGCACCCGGCGGATGTAGGCGGCGAGCGGCACGTATTTGAGCAGGTGCAGCGAGAAGAGCCGCTTGCGCTCGTCGGTGTCGCCCTTGGCAAACTGCTCTCCCGCCTCGGTCAAGCGGATATCGCCGCCTGCAAGCTCGGCGAAGCGCAGCATCTGCAGGGCCTCCGCCACCGGAAAGAGCTCGTCCGCCTCCATGCGCAGGTCCGCGGAGATCGCCGGCAGATCCGCATGGCCGTTGTAGGGCGCCGTGCTCACCGCCTCGAGCAGACCCGCGAGCAAATTCGAGGAGACGTGCGTGAGCATCGCGCCGATGCCCGCCCCTGCATAGCGTTCGACGCGCCCTTCGGGGCGCGCGTCCGTCCCCGGCCGCGTGGTCATCTCCACGTAGACCCGATCAATGATTGCGCGGAAGCGCGGGTCGAGTGGCTGGCGTGGCTTGGGCAGATCGATGGGGATCTCGCTCACGATGCGCCCCGGCTGCGCGCAAAAGAGCAGCAACCGGTCGCACATGAGTACCGCCTCCTCAATGTTGTGCGTCACGAGAAGCACCCCCTGTATGGGCAGCTGCCCCGCCGTCCACAGGTCGAGGAAGTCATTGCGCAACGTTTCGGCCGTGAGCACGTCGAGCGCCGAAAAAGGCTCATCCATGAGGAGGATGTTCGGATGCACCACGAGCGCGCGCGCGAAACCCACTCTCTGGCGCATGCCGCCGGAGAGCTCGCGCGGATAGGCGGACTCGAAACCGTCGAGGCCGATGAGGTCGATGGCGGCTAAGGCGCGGCGCCGGATCTCGGTAGCCGGGACCCGCAGAGCCTCGAGCCCGATCTGCACGTTTTCGAATACCGTCAGCCACGGAAACAATGCAAAGCTCTGGAACACCATGGCAATGCCGGCTGCCGGGCCCGCGACGCTCTGGCCGAGATAGTTGACCGTGCCCCCTGTCGGGTTCGCAAGGCCGGCAATCACCCGCAGCAGCGTCGATTTGCCCGAGCCCGAACGACCGAGCAGGCCGACGATCTCGCCCGCACGCAGGGTGAGGTCGACGCCGTCGAGAACGAGCAGTTCATCGCCGTCGGGCTTGTGAAAGGCCTGCCGTACTTTTTGCACATCAAGAAGGAGCGGCGCATTCATCCGCAAAACCTCATAGCTTCAGGCCATCCGGAAGCGGCGCTCGGCCTGCGCATAAAGCGGACGCCAGAAGAGCCGGTTGAGCAGCACGACAAAGAGACTCATCACCACGATCCCGAGTACCGTACGCCGCGCATCCCCCGCGGTCGTTGCCTCTGCAATGTAGGCGCCCAAGCCGGTCGCGACCAGCCGCTCCTTGCCCCAGGTCGCAAGCTCGGCAACGATGGCCGCGTTCCACGAGCCGCCCGAGGCGGTGATCGCGCCCGTCAAGTAGAACGGGAAAATTGCCGGCAATGCGATCCGGCTCCACCACAGCCAGCCGCGAATATGCAGATTCTCGGCCACATTGCGCAAATCCGGCGCCAGCGACGATGCACCCACGATGACATTGAAGAGAATGTACCACTGCGTGCCCAGAATCATGAGCGGGCTCAACCATATGTTGGGACTCAAGCGCCATGCCACGATGCCGGAGACCACCACGGGAAAGAAAAGATTCGCCGGAAACGCCGCGAGGAACTGCGCTATCGGCTGCACGATGCGCGTGACGCTCGGGCGCAGGCCGATCGCAACCCCGATCGGCACCCACACGATGCTGGCGATGGCGATGAGGATGATCACGCGCGCAAGTGTCGCAAGCCCGAGTAGCAGCACGTGGCCAATTTCCGCGCCGGTGACGCCGGCGTGCACAAATACGGCAATCTTCCAAATTGCCGCGAGGGTGAGGAGCAGGATCCCGCCGTACCACACAGGATCGAACCACGCCGGGGTCACCTTGCGCACCACGAGTTTTCGCGGCCGCTTCTGCAGCCGCTGCAGATTCTGTCCCCAGCGCGATGCGCGGTGTAGCAAGGCGGCAAAGGCGCGCCGCAGCAGGCGCAGAACCCGCGAGCGGCGCAGCATGGTCAGCACCCAGGAGCGTGAAGGCATAAGGCCCGCCTCCTGTTCGAGCGTGAACCAGTCGGCGCTAGCAATGAGCGGCCGGAACAGGAGCTGGTCGTAAATGAGGATGACGACAAACATCGCCCCGATGGCCCAACCGATTGCGACCAGATTGCGTTGCTCGATGGCGAGCGCGATATAGGAGCCGATGCCGGGCAGCGTCAAGGTCGTATTGCCGACGCTGATGGCCTCGGAGGCCACCACGAAAAACCAGCCTCCGGACATCGACATCATCATGTTCCAGATGAGCGGCGGCATGGCAAACGGCACCTCCAGGCGCCAGAAACGCATCCACCCCCCCAGCCGAAAGCCGCGCGCGACCTCGTCGAGCTCGTCCGGCACGCTACGCAGCGACTGGTAGAAGCTGAACGCCATATTCCACGCCTGGCTGGTAAAGATCGCAAAGATCGCCGCGAACTCCGCTCCGGCGATGCGCCCTGGCGTAAGGGAGAGGAAAAAGACCACGGTGACCGAAATGAATCCGAGGATCGGCACCGATTGCAGAATGTCGAGCAGCGGCACGAGCAGCACTTCGGCGCGCCGACTCTTGGCGGCGAGGGTCGCGTAGGTGAACGTAAAAACGAGCGACGCGATCATTGCGATGAGCATGCGCAGCGCGCTGCGCGCGCTGTAACCGATGAGCTTCCACGGATCGAGCGAGATCGGCGTCGCCTCCAATCCCGCAAGCGGCTGGCCGAGCCCATGCGCAGCCTCGCCGAGATAAACGAGCACAGCAAAGACGAGTGCAATCGCGACCACGTCCCAGCGATCCGGAACGAGACGGCTCTTGAGGACGGAAATAGGCAGCCGGTCGATGAGCATGCGCGCACCTTACCGTAACTACGTGGCCGCCGGCTTGTCTTGCGAGATGAAAATTCTCGCCTGCAGTAGGCTTCGCGGCGCGTGATCTTTGCGGCCATTGCGAGCCGCGCATTAATTGCGTACTGTCAATGAAGGAGACGAGTGGGAAGAATCATATGCTGACGCGACGCAAGTGGATCACCGCTTCCACGGGAGCCTTGATGCTGGGCGCACTCGGCGGCGCGCGCAGCGCGGAGCCTTCCGCGGCAGGCACCGCCGCGGATGATGTGCTCGTCGCCCTGCCGGGCAAGAAACCCCTCATCAAGCGCACTTTCCGCCCGCCGAACTTCGAGACTCCGCTCGCTGATCTGCGCCAGCCGTTCACGGCGAACGATGCCTTTTTCGTGCGCTATCACCTGGCGGTGATTCCCGAGGTTGACGCGCGCGCCTGGCGGCTGCGGGTCGGCGGCCCGAGCACCGCACGGCCGCTCGAGCTGTCGCTCGAGGATCTCAAACGCGGCTTCTGCCTGCCATCAACCAGTGCTCGGGCAACCGCCGCGGCCTTTTCACCCCCCGGGTTCCCGGGGTGCAATGGGGTAATGGCGCGATGGGACATGCGACATGGAGCGGTGTGCGCCTGCGCGACGTGCTGCACAAGTGCGGGGTGCAGGCGGATGCACTCGAAGTCGTGCTCGACGGCGCCGACGGCGCGCTCCTGCCGCAGACTCCGGACTTCCAGAAGAGCCTGCCGATGGAGCGCGCGCTCGATGAGAACACGCTCATCGCCTTCGAAATGAACGGTCGTCCCCTGCCGCACTTCAATGGCGCCCCCGCGCGCCTGATCGTGCCCGGCTGGACGGCCACCTACTGGGTGAAGCATCTCACCGACATCCGCGTGCAACCCGAGCGCTTCGATGGTTTCTGGATGAAGGGCGCATACCGCATTCCCACGGGCGCATTTCCCGGCGCCCGCTTTGCAAGCCAGGAGACGCCCGAGACCACCCCGATCACGCAGATACTCGTCAACTCGCTCGTCACCGCGCCAGCGCCCGACGCGCGCCTGACGCGCAACCGACCGGCGGAGCTCACCGGCTGGGCCTGGGACGGCGGCACGGGAATCGCGGCGGTCGACATCTCAACCGACGGCGGTCTCAACTGGCGCGCCGCGGCACTCGGCAAGGATCTTGGACGTTTCGCCTGGCGCGGCTTTCACGCCGCGCTTGACACCTCACGTCCCGGGCCGCTCGCGGTCGCGGTGCGCGCCACCAGCCGCGGCGGCGAACGGCAGCCGGAAAAACTCACGCCCAATCCCGCCGGCTACCATGACAACAAGATTCTGTCGCTCGCGCTGGAGGTCGCATGAGGCGCACGGCGCTCAAGCTCGCACTCGTGGCTTGCACCGCCCTTGCCTCCTGCCCGCTGCTCGCCGGTGAGGAGGGCATCCATCTCATCGATGGGCCGGGCCACGATCTCACCTCCAGCAGCTGCGTCAGCTGCCACAGCCTGGATTACATTCCGATGAACGCGCCGGTCATGAGCCACGCCGCCTGGGAGAAAAGCGTGCACAAGATGATCGACAAGTTCGGTGCGCCGATCAGGCCCGAGGATGTCGATGAGATAGTCGCCTATCTCGCCGCGCACTATTCCGGCTGAGGCGCGACTCGCCTGCGCCTCCTCGTCATTACCGGTTTGCCGGGTAGCGGCAAGAGCACGCTCGCGCACCTCCTGGCACGGCGCTACGGCGCGCTCCTCCTGAGCAAGGATGTCATCAAAGAAGAACTCCTCGAAGTGTTCGGCGCCGGCGATGCTGCGCACTCGCGGCTCTTGAGCGATGCAAGCTTCCTAGTGCTCTTTGCGGTTGCGCGGCAGGCCCTGGCGGCAAGGGTCGAGGTGATTCTGGAAGGCAACTTCCGCCCCGGCGAGCACGAGCGGCTGTTGCCGCTAAGCGCCGCGCTGCGCATCGTGCAGGTGCTGTGCCGGGTGGATGAGCCCGCAAGGCTTGCCCGTCTTGAGCGACGGCGGCAGGATGCGGCGCGGCGTGCGGGCCACGGCGATGCGGATCCTGCGGTCAGAGCCGAGAGAAGCGGCGATGCCTTCCTCGAGCTACCGGGGGAGCGGCTGACTTTTGACGGTGGCGAGGCTGCCGATGCGGACCAGCTCGAGGCCATCGACCGCTCCTGGCGCGGCGGCTAGTGCGGACGGAATGTCCTGACGCCACGCCCGCGCAGCATTGGGCTCGATCAGCATTTGAGCACGCAGACCCGGATGATTGTCTGCCAGCACCAGAGAGCCGCCGTGGAGCTTCGCGACGGCGGCGACCAGACTTAAGCCCAGTCCCACGCCGGGTGTCCCGCGGCTGGTATCGCCGCGGTAGAAACGCTCGGGTGCTTTGAGCTTCTCGCTGTCGCTGATCCCGGGGCCATCATCGGCGACGCAGATCTCGACCGCGCCTTCCGCGCGCCGCAGCACTTCGACGCTGACGTTGCCGCCGTCGCGCGCATATTTGAGCGCGTTGTCGATGAGATTGCTCACCGCCTGGGCGAGGAGCAGCGGGTCGCCGGACACCGGTACCGCCCCGCAGTCACGGCAGGCAAGATTGATCCTCTTCAACTCCGCCGCCGGCAGGTAAAGTTCCACCGCCTGCGCCGCAAGCTCCGCCGCGTTCACAGGCACGAAGCCCGAACGGCGCATGCCGGTGTCGATCTCCGCCAGACGCAGGAGCGCATTGAAGATGCGGATCACGCGATCCACGTCCGCCACCGCGGCGTCGATCTCGGCGAAGGTCTCGTGCGCAGAGGGGCGCGTCAGCGACAGCTCTTCGAGGCGCGAACGCAGCTCGGCGAGCGGCGTGCGCAGATCATGAGCAATGGCATTGGACACGTCGCGGATGCCATGAAAGAGCTGCTCAATCTGATCGAGCATGCCGTTGATGGTGCGTGATAGCGTATCGAGCTCATCGCCGCTCTGCGGGCTCGGCAGCCGATGGCTTAAGTCGCCCTGCATGATCGCATGCACCGTCTGGCGGATACTGTGGATGCGGAACAGGAGCGTGCGGCGGATGAGGACGCCGCCCAGAACCCCGACTAGGCACAGGACCGCGACCGCGCCGGCAAGCCCATACCAGAAGCGCCGCTCGAGCGGCGCGAAGCGCGCAAGATCGCGGCCCACAAGAAGATTGTAGCCGCCGGGCAGCGCCGCGCGCGCCAGCACCGCCTGGGTGGGCTGCCCGGCAAGATCCATCGTGATCGTGGAGATGCCGGGCGTCACCGGCACGCCGCGCGGCCAGCCGGGCACGTTGCCTGCGAGGCGGTGCAGCGAGGAGTCCGTCAGCAGCAAGATGCGCTCCCCTGCGATCTGCAATCCGACGCGCGTGTCGATGAATGCCCGCAGGCCATCGGGTCCGTCGCGGCGAAACACCTCCATCAGGCGCTGTGTGTCCGCCTGCAAAAGCTCGACCCGCCCGTCCTGAATGGTGACCTGCCAGGCATACCACAGAGGCGCCGCAAACAGGATGAGCGCCACAATCCCCAACGTCACATAGGCGAACGCCAGAGTGAACGCCGATGATTGAATCATGCGGTTCATGGAGCGCTAGCCAGCGCTGTCGACGTTTGCGCTCAGCATGTAGCCGGCGTTGCGCACCGTGCGCAACAGCGGGCGCTCGCAGTCGCAGTCGATTTTCTGCCGCAGCTTGCTGATGTGCACGTCAACGACGTTCGTCTGCGGGTCGAAGTGGTAGTCCCAGACATTCTCCAGCAGCATGGTGCGCGTCACCACCTGGCCGGCATGGCGCATCAGGTATTCCAGAAGCTTGAACTCGCGCGGCTGCAGCGTGATCACGCGATCGCCACGCACGGCCTTGCGCGACAGCAGATCCATGCGCAGATCGCCGACGTCGAGAGTCGTCTCGGTGCTGTTTCCCTGCGCGCGCCGCGCGAGCGCATCGAGCCGCGCAAGCAGCTCGCCAAAGGCGAAGGGCTTGGTGAGATAGTCGTCGCCGCCGCTTTTCAGGCCGCGAATGCGCTCATCCACGTCGGAGAGCGCGCTCAGGATGAGGATGGGAGTGCGGTTGCCCGCCTTGCGCAGCGCCTCAATGATTGCAAGTCCGTCGATCTGGCCCGGCAGCATGCGGTCCATGATGATGACGTCGTAGGGCTCGCTTGCCGCAAGGAACAGGCCGTCGCGGCCGTTGTCCGCATGATCCGTGGTGTGCCCGGACTCCTTCAGCCCTTTGACCACGAACTGGCGCACGCGCTCGTTGTCTTCGATGAGTAGGAGCTTCATGGCATCCCTCGAGGAAGCGCGCCCATGCTCACAGCGCCTCAATCGGGGTCGGCGGCGGCGCGACATCTTCACGGCGCGCCCCGGCCGCCGCGCGCCGATCTGCAAAACGCATGCTGAAGCGGTCGAGGTACAAATAGATGACCGGAGTGGTGAACAAGGTCAGTGCCTGGCTCAGGAGCAATCCACCCACCATCGTATATCCCAGCGGCTGACGCAATTCCGAGCCAGTGCCGCGACCGAGCATGAGCGGCAGCGCAGCCAGAAGCGCCGCCATCGTGGTCATCATGATCGGGCGGAAGCGCAGCAGACAGGCCTGGCGGATGGACGCTTCGGGCGCGAGGTGTTGCTCGCGCTCCGCCTGGATCGCAAAGTCCACCATCATGATGCCGTTCTTCTTGACGATGCCGATCAGGAGAATGATGCCGATGAGCGCGATCACCGACAGATCAAAATGGAAGATCATCAGCATCAGAAGCGCGCCGACCCCGGCCGACGGCAGCGTCGACAGAATCGTCAGCGGGTGAATGTAGCTCTCATAGAGCATCCCTAGGATGATGTAGACGACAACGAGCGCCGCCAAAATAAGATATGGCGTGCTCTTCAGGGAGGCTTGAAAAGCCTGCGCCGAGCCCTGGAAAGTGCCGGTGATCGTCGCCGGCAGGCGGATGCCCGCCGCTTCCTTATTGATCGCATCAACGGCGTCACCCAGCGCAACCCCGGGCGCAAGGTTGAATGACAGCGTGACGGCGGGGAACTGGCCCTGATGGTTGATCGACAGATACGTGACCTGCTGAGTGTTGAACTTTGCGAAGGTCGACAGCGGCACCTGTTGGCCCGTGAGCGGCGACTTGATATAGAGCTTCTTGAGACTGTCCGGATCTTCCTGCAGCGCCGGAGTGACCTCGAGAATCACGTGATAGCTATTGAGCTGGGTGAAGTATTGGGTGACCTGGCGCTGCCCGAAGGCATCGTATAGCGTATTGTCGATGACCGAGGGCTGCAGGCCGAAGCGCGCGGCCTGATCGCGGTCGATGGTGACGGAGACCATCGTGCCGTTGGTCTGCTGATCGGAGGCGACGTCGCGCAACTGCGGCAGCTTCTGCAGCTGCGCAAGCAGTCGCGGCGCCCAATCATTGAGCTCGTCAAGGTCCGAATCCTGCAGCGTGTACTGGTACTGCGTACGCGAGGTGCGGCCGCCGACGTTGATATCCTGCGCCGCCTGCAAAAAGACCGTGGCGCCAGGCACCTTGGCAAGTTCCGGGCGCAGCCGCGTGATGATCTGGTCCGCCGTGACCGAGCGTTCGTCGCGCGGCTTTAAACCTATGACGACGAAGCCGTTATTCATCGGCCGGGAGCCGCCGATAAAGGCTCCCCAACTCGCAATCGCGGGATCGCGGTTGATCACATCCGTGAGGTTGTGCTGCAGTCGCACCATCTCGTCGAAGGAGACGTCCTGCGATGCATCCGAGACTCCCACGATGATCCCCGTATCCTGCTGCGGGAAGAACCCCTTCGGGATATAGATGTAGAGGATCATGGTCGCGGCAACTGTGGCCAGAAACACATATAGAGTCGGCCGCTGGTGGCTCAGCACAAAATCGAGTCCGCGCGTGTACGCCTCGAGCATCTTGGCGAAACCACGCTCGATCACCAGATAGACGCGGCCGTGGCGCACGTGCTTCTCGTCACGCAGGTACAAGGCGCACATCATCGGCGACAGCGTGAGCGCAACGAAAGCGGACACCAGGATGGTCATGGTCACGGTGATGGCAAATTCACGGAAGAGCCGACCGACGATCCCGCCCATGAGCAGGAGCGGAATGAACACCGCCACCAGCGACAGGCTGATGGAAATAATAGTGAAGCCGATCTCCCCTGCGCCCTTCAAGGCAGCCTCTTTGGGTGACATTCCCGCCTCGATGTGGCGGTAGACGTTTTCCAGCATGACGATGGCATCGTCGACCACGAAACCCACGGCAATCGTGAGACCCATGAGGGACAGGTTGTCGAGACTGTAGCCGACGATATACATGAGCGCCGCGGTACCGAATAACGCCAGCGGCACCGTCACGCCTGGAATGACCGTCGCCCAGACGTTGCGCAGGAAGAGGAAAATCACCAGCACCACGAGCGCGATGGTGAGCATCAGGGTGAATTCCACATCGCGAACCGAGGCCTGGATCGTCGTGGTCCGATCGATGATGCGGTCAAGCTTGATGGAGGGCGGCACTGCCGTCAGTACGTGCGGCAGCAAGGCATTGACGCTCGCCACGGCGTCGATGATGTTGGCGCCCGGCTGTTTGTAGATCAGCAGGAGGATTCCGTTGTGGCCATTCTGCCAGGCTGCAAGCTGGGCATTCTCCGGTCCATCGACCGCGACGCCAATATCGCGTATGCGCACCGGCGCGCCGTTCTTGTAGGCGACGATGACGTCGTTCCAGGGGGCGGCTTTGAGGAGCTGATCGTTGTCGTAGATCGCGAAACCGTGCGTCGGGCCGTTGATCGAACCTTTGGGAGAATCGACCGTCGCCGTCGTGATTACACTTGCCAGATCTTCGAGCTGAATGCCGAGCGCCGCAATCTTTGCCGGATCCACCTGTACGCGTACCGAGGGTTTCTGCTGTCCGCCGATCTGCACCTGCGCGATCCCGGGCAGTCGGGAGATCTGTTGCGAGATGACGTTCTCGGCGTAGTCGTCCACCGTGGTAAGGGGCAGCACATCCGAGTGCACCGACAGAATGAGGATCGATGAGTCAGCCGGGTTCACCTTGCGGTAGGACGGCGGCGTCGGCAGGTTCTTCGGCAACTGCCCTCCGGCTGCGTCAATCGCCGCCTGGATGTCCTGGGCGGCCGCGTCGATATTGCGGCCGAGGTCGAACTGAATGGTGATCTGCGTCGTTCCGAGCACGCTGCTCGAGGTCATCTGCGCGACGCCGGCGATTTCGGAAAATTGATACTCGAGCGGGGTTGCGACCGACGATGCCATCGTCTCTGGACTTGCGCCGGGCAGCTGCGCCGTAACGACGATGGTCGGAAAGTCCACCTGCGGCAGCGGCGCGACTGGCAATAAAGGAAAAGCGACGAGGCCGATGAGGAGGATCCCGGCCATCAGCAGCGATGTCGCGACCGGCCGCTCGATGAATGGTGTTGAGATGCTCACTTAAGGAGCGCCGCTGGTGCTGGCATGCTGGCCCTTAGGTGCCTGCGCCGTGCGGATCGGGGTACTGCTGGCGCTCGTGCGCACCGTAGAGCCGGGCTGCAGCCGGTACTGGTTGCTGGTGACGACGATTTCGCCTGCGTTGAGCCCCTTCGCCACCTCCGTCACCGTGTTGGTCTCGGCGCCGATTTGGAGCGGGCGCGCCTCGACGGTGGAATCGGCCTTGACGACGTAGGTGAAGACGCCGGTCGGACCGCGCTGCACGGCAGTTGAGGGAATCGTCACCGCATTGCCATCGGTCGCAACCAGCACGCGGGCATTGATGAACTCGCCGGGCCAAAGCTTATTGGCGGTGTTGGGGAAGGTCGCTTTCAGTCGCGCCGTACCGGTTGTCGCGTCGATCTCATTGTCGATCAGCGACAAGGTGCCGTGATCCAATTCGGTCTTATCGTCGCGCGACACGGCCGCGACGGTGACCGGTCCTTTGGCCATCGCGCTGCTCACAGCCGGCAGATCATCCTCGGGCAAGGTAAAAATGAAGGAGATGGGCTGCACTTGCGTCAGCACCACGATGCCGGTGGTGTCGGTTGCATGCACGATATTGCCGGGGTCGACGAGGCGGATCCCGGTCCGTCCTTCAATGGGTGCGGTGATCGTGGTGTAGGCGAGCTGCGTGCGTGCGTTTTCAATGTTCGCCTCGTCGCCCTGGACCTGCGCCCGCAGTTCTCCGACCAGTCCTTGTTGCGCATCCAGGGTCTGCTTGCTGGTCAGATCCTCGGGGGCAAGAACGGTATAGCGCTGCAAGTCCTGCTCCGCGCCATGCAGCTGCGATTGGTCCTTGGCCTTCATCGCGATCGCCTGATCGAGCGCTGCCTGGTACGGACGCGGGTCGATCTGCGCAATGAGCGAGTCCTTTGCGACCGTCTGGCCTTCGACGAAGCCCACCTTCTGCAACTGGCCATCGACGCGCGCCTTGATCGTGACGGTGTAGAACGCCTGCACCGTGCCGAGGCCTTCAAGATAGATCGGCACGTTCGTGCGCGCGGCCGTCGCGGTTTCGACGCGAATGGCGGGGTGTGCGATCGGCACATCCGCTGCGCTCGCCCGATTCGTATGCCAGCGCCAGGCAATGAGGAGTACGAAGGCGATCGCGATCCCTGAAATGACCGCACGAGTTCTGCTCTTTTTTGCAGCGCGCGGCGGCGTCTCAAGTTGAGTGTCCAAAATTAAAGCTCCTACGCTTTCTGCCAGCCGCCGCCAAGCGCATTAAAAAGAGAGATGAGTGCCGCGAGGTGCGCGTACTTGACCTGCACCAGCGTATCCTCGGCCGTGAACAACGCGGTCTCCGTGTTGAGCACGATTAGGATATTGATCGTGCCGATATGAAACTGCCGCTGGGTGATCTCATAAGCGCGCCGCGCCTTGGCGACCGCATCCGCCTGACGCTGATACTGCAGGGCGGTTTGCTGCACGGTGACCAACGCATCCTCGACGTTGCTGAAGGCGGAGATGACGGTCTTGTGATAATCAGCCAGGAGCTCCGCATAGCGGGCCTTGCTGTAGGAATATTGCCCGCTGAGCGCGCCGCCTTGAAAGATCGGCTGCGTCAAACCGGCGCTCAGTGTGAAGACGCGACTGGCCGGATTGAAGAGCGAAGAAAGCGCGGTGCTCGCGTAGCCGCCGCTTGCGGTGAGCTCAATGCTCGGGAAGAAATTGGCCCGCGCGACGGCGATACTTGCGTTCGCCGACATGAGCTGCGCTTCAGCCTCGGCGACGTCCGGGCGGCGTGCCAGAAGCTCCGATGGCAGGCCGGGAGTCACCTGCGGCTCTGCCAGAGCGTCGAGGCTCCCGGTCGCGATATTTACCTCTTCGGCAGGTTTGCCGACCAGAATCGCCAGGGCATCGATGCTCTGCAACAATTGCTGTTGCAGGGGCGGAATCGAGGCATTCAAGACGGCGACGGTCGTTTCCTGCTGCGCGACGTCAAGCGCCGTGATGGTGCCGACTTTGAGCTCGAGCTGCAGTCCTTTGAGAGTCTTCTCAGCGCTCGCAACATTATCGCGCGCGACGTTCAGCCGATCCTGCGCCTCGACGGCCTGGAAAAAAGTACTCGCCACACTCGACATCACGGTCAATTCGACCGTCACCCGATCATAGCGGCTGGCTGCGGCTGCCAGACGCGCGGCATTGAGCGCAGCGCGGTTCTTCCCCCAGAAATCAAGCTCATAGGTCGCGTTTAAAAGTGGGCTGAAAACATCCGCCGTCGTCGTGCCGGGAATTCCCAGATTTATTTCGCGCTCGCGCGTGGCGTTGGCCGTGCCGGAGAGCGCCGGCAAGAGCGGCGCACCGGCAATCGTCGCCTGCGCATCGGCCTCGCGCACGCGGGCGATGGCGGCGGCAATGTCGTCGTTGGTGTGCTGCGCTTCATCGATGAGAAGGTCAAGCTGCGGGGAGCTGAAGCCGTGCCACCAGTCAGCCGAGGGCCATGCCGTCTGGCCATTCACCTCATCAGGCCGCCACGCAGGCGGCGGCGGAATGTCCGGGTGGTGGTAACGCGGGCCGAGGTTACAGCCGGCGATCGCCAGGACGCCCGTCAGAGCGATCCAGCGTGCCGCAGGCCGCGCGCACGCAATTGCGGCGCGGCAAGTAACAGCAAATATCCGAATGATGCGAGTGCCCTAGACGAGGCGCCTGACCCCGGGAGCAACAATGATGGTTCACTGGTTCACCGCAGATTGGCGAATCATTAAATTCCGTTAATCGGGGCGGACGGGCGCGGCTAGATCCCAATTACTTGACCGGGGTCACACGCCAGAGGGTGTTGGAAGCATCATCCGAAACCAGAAGCGCACCGTCCTGCGCGACCGCGACTCCGACGGGCCGTCCCCAAACATGCCCGTCGTCGACCACAAAGCCTGTCAGGAAGTCCTGATACTCGCCCGTCGGCGCGCCATCCCTTAGGCGCACCCGCACGACCTTGTAGCCGGTGCGGTGGCTGCGGTTCCAGGAGCCGTGCATGGCAACGAACGCATCTCCCAGGTATTCACGCGGAAATGCAGCGGCGCCCGACGCCGCGTCGTAGAAGGCGAGCGTCAGCGATGCCGAATGCGCTTGAAAGAGCACATCGGGCAGCGTCACCTTGCCCGCAAGGTCCGGGCGCTCGCCGGCATGGCGCGGGTCCTCGTGCGCGCCGAGGTAGTACCACGGCCAGCCGTAGAAGGCGCCTTCCTGCACGCGCGTGGTGTAATCCGGAACGAGATCATCACCCAGCCCGTCGCGCTCGTTGGTCGTGCACCATATGGCGCCGGTATTGGGCTGCACGGTAAGCCCGACGCAATTACGAATCCCGGTCGCGAAGATGTGTGCGGGCGTCCTGCCCTCGACATCAAATGCGAGCACGTCGGCGCGATTGGCCTCTGCCGCCCACGCCGCGCCAAGCCCATGCGCGGCTTCCCAGTCGCGAATTTCGGCAGAAGTCTTGCGCGGCGTGCCCTCCGCGACATTGGATCCGGAACCCACGGACACGAGCATGCGCGAGCCATCCGCCGAGAACACCAGGTCACGCGTCGAGTGGCCGGTTACCGAGTCCGCAAGCCGGGCGACGACGGTTTCAGCGCTGGCCGCAGCCTGCATGTCGCCCATGTGGTAGGCAAAGCGCACAACCTGATTGTTGGTGGCTAGGTACAGCCACTGGGGATGCGGACCAAGCGGATAGAATGCGATGCCAAAGGGCCGGTCGAGTCCGGAGGCAAAGACCTGCATCTGCGCGGGCGTCTTCGCGCCGGCGGCTGCGCGCAGCACGCGCACGCGTCCCGCCTTGGTTTCAGCGACGAAGATGTCGCCGTTGGGCGCGATGCACAGCCGGCGTGGCGCTTCGAGGCCCGTTGCAAAAGCCTCGACCGCAAAACCGGCTGGCACGGCAAGCTGCGCCGCGGCGGGTCGGGGCACGATACTCGGTCCGTTCGCGCTGGATGCCGTTGCGTACGGCGCCGGCAGATCAGAAACGCTGATCAGGTGCGTGCGGCCAGGCGAATCCGCGCGCCAGTCATCGCTGTCGGCGGCATGCGAGTTCTCGGCCACGACCGCGACGGCAAGTAGAGCCACGAGTGCCTGCAACATGAGCGGCCATTCTCCGGCGCGCTGCAAAGCGCGAGCTGTGTGCGACCCGGCATTCCTGCAGACCAACTAATGCTCCAATAAGCTTGATGACAGCGGGCGTATATAGCGTAGATTTTCTTGCGCGTCGATATTCACCGCCGTGGTCACACGAGAGCGCGGCTGCAGGTGGCATCCCCGACGCGCGATTTAAAAGCCGGAGGGGTCTGCGCTTCCGCCTCGTGCGCCGGGGAGCCAAGCGCAAGGCTAGGACGCTGTGCTGAAAATCTGAAAGTCTTTTTCCGTCTATGCAGATGACGGATCGAACGCGCCGTCAGCGCTGTCGCGCAGCCTTGGGAGGTTATGCCAGACGGCGGTAGCCGGACAGCGGCGCTGCATGTGATGCCGCGTCGGCGGGCGATGATCGCGACACACCCGGCCCGACGCCGGCGATGGGCTCAAGCCGTGCATGCGCGGTCGGCTCGAAGCGGAACGACATCGAGAGCCGATGCGTGTCCGTGCTGTTTCTGGTGCGATGCGCAGCTGCCACGTAGCGCCCGTTCGTCAGGCGTGCGAGCGCCTGCCCGACGTTACAGATGAACGAGTTTGGCGTCGCGGGCAGATTGACCCACTGCTCCTTGTAATAAAGCTCCAGCCCAGCGTCGGCATCCTGCTTCAAGAAGGTCAGGAGTCCCGGCTCCTCATGGCCGAGGGCCGAGCTGGCTGTGGCGGCGTGCGCATCCGCGACCTGCGGATAATTCAGGATGCGAAACGAGGTTGCCGGGCTGCCCGTGTAACGGTCCACGAAGTAGCTGTCCGCGAGCCGCAGTGCGCGGGCCAGCATCGCCATCACCTTGTGACTGAGGCCAGTGAGCGAGCGCATGTAGTCAAGCACCGGCTCACGAAACCCCGGAACGTCCGGCAGGAAGCTCTGCCGGCTCAGAGACGCGTCGGGCTGTCTCGATTTACTGCTCAACATGAGCTGCGCCTCAAAGTAGAGGTGCGTGAGGTCCGAGCTGCGCGCGGCGAGCTCCTCGATGGGCGCAAAGTCGCCCTGCAGTGCCCGCGCGTGCTGCTCGACCTGCCGGCGACGTTTGACCGCGTCTTCGCTTGCGAAGAACCGCCGGCCTGCGGCCATCAGCGGCTCCACGACCCCGACGTCGATCCCATGGCCCACGAGGCAGAAGCACCCAAACTCGCAGCTCGCCGCGTCGATCTGCGCTGCGACCTGATCACGCCATGGATCGCCCAGATCGAAAAGCGACAGGTCAATGACTGGCAAACGCGGCGGTTCGATACTGGAAACCATCAGCTTGTCACTTCACCCCGCGGCAGATGCGCCGGCCGTCACGATTGTAAGTGCATCGCGCGACCGGCACAGCGCACGAGTGCGCCATCTGTGAAATATAGAATTTTTATGTAAAGCAGTGCGAGCGCGCGGAGTAACGCTCCTGAAGCGCGCACCGTGTTGCGACGGCAGCGGCAGTTGCGAGGTCACGGGCCGCCATGGCGGCGCAGTGCAACAGCTGCTGCGGTGCAAGATGCGTAACCCAGCGCAGCCGCGCGGCGCGAGGGAGGAGCAAGGGTCGCAGGGAGGCTCCTTCTTTCCTCCCGCGAAAAGTCAATGGGCCTGCGCGCGAGCGTCGATCAGCGTCTTGCTATGGCCGTCACTTGTCGAGCATCGGCCGGCCTTCGTGACTTACCAGCAGATCGTGCATGTCATTCGCATGCTCTTCTTCCTGCGCGAGGATGCCCTCGAGCATCACCCGCGTCGTCGGGTCCTTCTCGCCGAAGTAGCGCACCATGTCGCGGTATGTCTGGATGGCGACGCGCTCGGCCACCAGATTCTCCTTGATCATGTCGACGAGATTCTCGCCCTCGACGTACTCGGATGCCGCCCGGGAAAGGAGGCCCTCGGGATTGAGGTTGGGTTTGCCGCCGAGCTGATTGATGCGCTCGCAAAGAAGGTCCAGATGCTGCTCCTCTTCCTTGGCATGCTGCGCAAACTCTTCTTTGACGGCTTCGCTGGCAAGCCCGGTCGCACTGACCGCGTGGAACTTGTAACGCAGGACGCAGACGATCTCGGTTGCCACGGCGTGGTTGAGGAGCGCAATGGCGTCCGCCACCTTGCCATGATAGTTCTGCGTGATGGCACCTTCGCTCAAATGGCGGCGCGCGCGCTGCCGGATCTTCTTGACATCGCTTAGGAACTTTCCCGATGAACTCATGACCTGCTCTCCCGTCGCCGTAGCTGTTGATGCGAATGCGCGCAAATTTTACTCTCGAAGTGCAGCCGGCCGCCATCGCAACCGTCGCCCATGGCACATTTGCCGCCGCATGCGGGCTGGCGGCTATGGGTCCTATGGCGCAATCAGCGCTAAGATGCGCACTTCCTTTACGGCGCATTTGCGTGGGGTCACCATCCTAACCTTGACGGGCGCTACGGTACTGTCCGTCTTGCACCTGCTCCTGGCGCTGGGTGTGACCGGCCACATCCTCGTTCACAAGCGCGATCCCGGTTCGGCGGTGGCCTGGATCGGGATCGCGTGGCTGTCACCGGTTCTCGGCAGCCTCCTGTACGTGCTCCTGGGGGTGAACCGCGTGCGGCGCCGCGCCCTGACGATGCGCGCGCCGCGGCTGTCGGCCGCAGCGAGCACCGCGGTCGCAGCAGCCGGCGACGAAGGCCACCTGGCAACCCTGGAGTATTCGGCGGAGCGCATCACGGGGCGCCCCGCAAAGAGTGGCAATTCGATCGCCGCGCTGCGCAATGGCGATGAAGCCTACCCGCGAATGATCGCCTGCATTGACGCCGCGCAACACAGCGTGGCTCTGTCGAGTTACATCTTTCGCGCCGATGCCGCAGGCGTGCCCTTCATCGAGGCTCTGGTGCGCGCGCACCGGCGCGGAGTGGCGGTTCGCGTTGTAATCGACGGGGTGGGTGGCGGCTACTTCTGGTCGACCACGCACCATAAGCTGCGACTGGCCGGGGTTCCGGTTGCGCGCTTCCTGCATTCGCCGCTGCCGTGGCGCATGCCATTTCTCAACCTGCGCTCGCACAAGAAGCTGCTCGGAGTTGACGGCCGCATCGCCTTCGTCGGCGGTCTCAATATCGGCCAGGAGAACCTGATCCGCAGCGCTCCAGCCCACCCGGTACTCGACACGCACTTTGAGCTCGAGGGCCCGGTCGTGGCGCAGATCATCGGCACGTTCGCCGAGGACTGGTTCTTCATCACCGGCGAGCGCCTCGCGGGAGAGAGCTGGTTTCCGGCACTGCAGCCCGTTGGCGACAGTATCGCGCGCGCGGTGACCTCCGGACCCGATCAGGATCTGGAGAAGATCGAACTCATGATCCTGCAGGCGGTGGGTGCGGCGCGCTCCTCAGTGAAGGTGATGACGCCCTACTTTCTGCCGGACGACCGGATCATTACCGTGTTGGCACTGGCATCTATGCGCGGGGTGGAGGTCGATCTGATTTTGCCCGCGAGCAGCAATCACCCGACCCTCGATTGGGGAGCGCGCGCCCATATCGGGCCGCTGCTCGCGGCGCAATGCCGCGTATGGACGCACGGCGCGCTGTTTGATCATTCGAAGCTCATGACGATCGATGGCCGCTGGTGTCTCGTCGGCAGCGCCAACTGGGATATGCGCAGCTTCCGTTTGAATTTCGAGCTAAACATCGAGGTCTACCACTCTGCGCTGGTGCTGCAACTGGAGAAATTCATCACCCAGAAGCAGGAGGTGCGGCTGAGCGCAGAGGCACTGGGAAAGGCTTCCCTGCCGGCCGTGCTGCGCAACAACGCCGCGCGGCTGATGCTGCCCTATTTGTAACCGCCGGCGTCCTTCAGGCGCGCGCGGTAGTAGGCATCCGCCGCCATCTTGATCGCGTCCGCCTGCGTCGGGTAGGCATGGATGACGCGTCCGAGCTGCCCGAGGCCAATGCCCTCGGTGATTGCGAGCGAGAGCTCGTTGATCATCTCGCCTGCATGGCGCGCGACGATGGTGGCGCCAAGTATCTCATCGCTACCATCCTTCACATGGATTTTAAGGAAGCCGTCCTCATCGCCATCGGTCACCGCGCGGTCGACGTCGTGCATGAGAACCGTGAAGGTCTTCACGGGGATGGCTTGCTCGCGCGCTTCGCGCACGTACAGACCCACATGGGCAATCTCCGGATCGGTATAGGTGCACCACGGTACCGTGAGAGCGCTCAATCTTCTGCGGCCCCGCAGAAGCGCATTGCGCAGCACAATCCGGGCGGTCGCATCTGCCATGTGCGTGAACTTGCGCTCCAGGCAAACATCGCCCGCCGCATAAATCCGCGGATTCGTCGTTTGCAGGAAATCGTTGACGTGGACGCCCGCGGTGGCGTCGTACTCGACGCGCGCAGCCTCCAGGTCCATGTCGGCGACATTCGGCGCGCGCCCGATGCCGGCAAGAATCTCATCGACCACCACCTGCGTCTTGCTGTCGTCGCTGACCAGATCAACGACTTTCTGCTCGCCCTGCCTGCGTACCGCGACAACCTGCGTATTCAGGTGAATCTCAAGGCCGTCGCGCGCCAGCGCATCGGAGAGAATCTGCGCCGCGTCGCGCTCCTCGCCCGCAAGGAACATGGGATCATCCTGCGCGATGATGACCTGCGAGCCGAGTCGGCAGAAAGCCTGCGCCAGCTCGCAGCCGAGCGGACCACCACCGATCACCAGGAGGCGCGGGGGCACCGCGTTGAGGTCGAAGACGTTTTCGTTGGTCCAATAGCCCGCTTCGATGAGGCCGGGAATTTCAGGTGTCATCGGTCGCGAGCCGGTCGCAATGAGCGCCTTTTTGAAGCGCAGCACCGCGCCTGCCACCGTGACCTGAGTCGGTCCGGCAAAGCGCGCGGCGCCGAAGTACACATCGACGCCGTGCTCTCGCAGGCGCAGCGCCGAGTCGGCGCGACCGAGGCGCGCCTGCAGATGGCGGATGCGCTGCATGCCGTCGGCCACGTCAATTCGAATATGCTCGGGCCGCGGCACGCCCAGTACCTGCGCCTCGCGCATGCGTGCATACAGGCGGGTCGAGCTAATCAGCGCTTTTGAGGGCACGCACCCGACGTTCAGGCAATTACCGCCGAGCAGATTGCGCTCGATGAGGGCAACCTTTCTACCGAGCGTCGCCGCTCCGCGCGCCGCCAGCAATCCGGCTGGCCCCGCACCCAGAATCACAAAATCATAAGTTCCCGCAGGCTCAGGGTTGCGCCAGGCCGGCGGTCGGGCGCTGTCGCGAAGCGCCGCCTCGTCAGCCGGTTGCCCTGCGTGCACGCGAAATCTATCCGGCGCCATCGACTACCCCGGCGTTGCCGATAATCATCTTAAGTCCAGCCAGCCGCCGCTGAATCCCGCGCGGCGCAGCCCGGTAACCATATGGGGACAGCGGCGCATGAGGTTCCAGATGAGGCGCGAGCGGTGATTCTCGATCATCAGCACGATGATGCCCTGGTCGAGGCCGAAGTACCCGTCTGACACCCAGCCCTGCGGACCATCGCCGGGCAACGTCGGATTGAAGGCGCCGGGCAGCCGGGATGATTGCGTGATGTCCGGGTAGCGCTCGCACAGCGCCCGCAGTGCCGGCAACACGATCTGCGGCGCAAAGGGCAGCGATGCGAGTGCGGCACAGGGTGCAAGCGTGCCATCGTCAGGTCCGTAGGGAATGCCGCGTGCGGCATAGCCAAAAAAGCGCCGCTCCGTTTTGTCTATGATCACGGTCCTGACGCCTGGCCCATCGTTGGCGGAAAGGCCCCAGCACTGCGCGCCATAGCCTTTAAAATCGTGCGGGTTGCGCTGCGCGAACTCGCGCTGCATGTAGGTTGCGCGGCAACTGTTCTGGAAATAGTCGCTGTCCTTCTCGCGCATGAACTCGTCGCGAATGCCCGCAAAATCGATCCAGGCGTGCGAGAACTGATGGATGAAGAGCGGACCGGCGTAGAGATATTCGCAGTCGTAGATGTTTTCCCATTGATAGGTTGCGGTCCATGCGCCATAGCTCGCAGGCGAAAGCGGATACGTGGGGGATGCAAGGCCGAGAACATAGAGCATCGTCGCCTCGCTGTAGCCCTCCCAACCGTAGTGGAAAAATCCGCTCTCCGGCTTCCAGCCCTGGCGCACGGTCGCGCCGCCACCTTGCGCCCACTGCCAGTGCACTCGCGTGTAGAGCGCCGCAGCGAGCTCGCGAACCTCCTCCTCGACGGCAGTGGCGGCGTTGAAATACACGCTCGCGGTCAGCATTCCGGCGAGTAACAAGGTGCTGTCGATGAGCGACAATTCCGATTGCCACACGCGCCGTCCGCTTTGCATGTCGAGGAAATGGTAGTAGAAGCCCTGGTAGCCGGTCGCAGTGCTCTCCTCGCTCTGTTCACTCCTCCAGAAAAAGCGCAGCGTCGCAAGCGTGCGCGCCGCCGCCTGCGCGCGCGCCATCCAGCCGCGCTCCACCGCCACCGGATAACACGCCAGCGCAAATCCAACCACGGCGATGCTCGCTGGCGCGCCGGCACGGCTGGTATCGGCGATGAGACCATTCGCGGCATTGCAGTGCTCGAGAAAATAATTGAACGCGGCGCATTGAAACCGCTCGAGGAGCGCCTCGTCCGATTCGATTGCGGCGTTCAATCAATGCGCCGCAAAGTGCACGGTCACTGCGGCCACCGCCTGCGGCGGCAGCGCAACGTCGAACTCGAGGATGCCGTCGGCGTAGCCGAAGAGCTGCACTTCATGCTCCATGGCAGAGGCGGCGCGCAGCTGCGCCAGCGCAGACGGATCCGGATATGTCGGGGTTCCCAGGTCCTGCCAGCAACGCTTGGCATTGGCGTGGTGCGCATCGATCCTCTGGATCGTCGCTCGCAGCGGCGCTTGCGCGTTACGCAGACTCACGCGCACCCGCGTTGTGGCGATCGGCTGCCGCGGCAGCGCAAAGTTGGTGAGCAGGATAGTCGCCTGCGCGGCGTGCCGAATGACCCAGGCATCGGCCGTGGCATGCGATCCTTCCACGGGCAGAAGCGCGGTTCCCAACTGACGCAGGAGCTCAAAGGCGCGGTAGGCAGGCTTGGCGATGCCGTGCAGAGTGAGGAGACCAAAGCCGCCGTGAAACGGCTCGGAGGGAAAATAGTTCTCCTCGAAAATATCGGAAAACGTCCAGTAACTGTAGCCTTGCACGAGCCCGCTTGCTTCCATGACGGTTTTGATCACGAACGCCGCCGCGAAAGGTTCATCGTGCAGCGGATCGCGCGAATTCGACGAGGAGTTCCATTCCGTATAGTACACAGGCAGGTCGCCGGCCTGGGCACGCACGCCGCGCGCCTGCTCGCGCAGCACGCTGCGCGGGCTCAGTGACAGCTGCGTCTCGGTGTCGTCGCCTTCCTTGCCAAACGCGTCCGTCGGATAGTGATGGGTGCTGATGAAGTCGACGGGAATGCCGCCCCGGGCGCAGAAATCGCGGAAATCGGCGATCCAGGCGTTCATCGCCGTGGCTGGCCCGCCCACCCGCAGCTGCGTATCGATAGCCTTGATGGCCTGCGCAGAATGGCGGTAGAGCGTGAAGTAGTCGCTCTGCCGGCCACTGCCGAAATATTCCAGGTTCGGCTCATTCCAGACCTCGAAGAACCAGGTGCGCACTTCGGCAACGCCATAGCGCTCGACCCAATGCGCAACGAGCTTGCCGATGAGCGCGGCCCATTGTCCGTAGTCTTTGGGGGCGGTGACGTTGCCCCGGTAGTTAAATACGGTCTTGTCGCCCGAGGCGAGCATGGCGGGCATGAAACTTAGCTCGACGAACGGCTTCATGCCGATGGACAGCAGAAAATCGACGATCTGATCCGCATTAAAAAAGGAATACAGCGGCGCATCGTTATGGCAGATCAGCGTGCCAACATCGTCCGACAGCAGGCCATGAAAGCGCACATGGCGAAAGCCGAGTTCGTCGTGGCAGCGCTTGAGCTGCTCGCGCCAGTCGGCGCGCAGCGCCATAAGGGCGTGATCGCTGCCGACGGTGTGCTCCCAAAAATGCGCCAGCTCCGCTGGCGCATCTTTGAAATCGCAGCGAAACATCGCGTCCATGTTCATGCTCGCCGGGGTCACCATGAGAGCGCAGGTCGGCTGGCGCCCGCTTTTCGACCGCGTGGCCGCCCTACGTACGGGCGCCTGGATGCGCGCGCGCTGCGGGCAGTGGGCGGCGCTCAGCGCGAGCGCGAGCGGCTGGGAATCGATGGCATGGAGTGCGACGGCGCAGCCGGGCGGTAGGCAGGCGCTTGTCTTCCGCCCCCATCGGGACGATGTTCGCCACCGCGCGGCGGGCCGACCCGATAGCGGCCGCCCCAGCCGCCATACTCGTAGCCGTAGGGCTCGTAGTAATCCGCATCGTAGCTCACACCCACAGCGCCGCCCTCGTAGTATCCGCCGCCGCCGACGACGCAGCCCTGCAGCAGCGTGAAGATTGCGGCGCCCAGGGCAGCCGTAAAAGCGCGCTTAACGGCGGCTTTCATTGCATATCCTCCTTGCTCTGGCTCTCGGGCCACTCAAGGAGCCCGAAGGGCGCGCCGGCAGGGTCCGCCACGACCGCCACCTTGCCGCCGTGCCGATCCACACGGGGTTCAACCAGCACCCGGCCGCCGAGCTGCGTCGCCGTGACAGTCATTTGTTCCGCATCGAGCACACGCACGAAATTAAGCCAATGGGGGTGATGATGGCCGCCAGTCTCGGGCAAGGGATTCACGCTCGCGCGCGCGTAGTCCTCGGTCGAGAGAATCAGATGTTCACTGTCGTCATCGCTTGACGAGTCGAACACCTCGTAACCGAACAATGTTTGGTAGAAAGCGGCATCGGCTCCCGGATCAGCTGCGATGAGTGAACTCCAGATCCACTCGCCTGGCGATGCCAGAAAGTCCGGCGGATCGCCACTGCTGGAGGCGAGAATGGCGAACACCGCGCCCTGTGGGTCTGCGAATACGGCCTGTCGCCCACGCTGGGGGTAGGCATGCGGCGCGGCGAGCACCTTACCGCCGCGCCCGACGATGAGCTGCTGTGTCGCATCGACATCAGTTACGGCCAGGAATGTGAGCCATGCGGGCTGCCGATGCTCTCCTGCCGGGGCCGCGCGCTGCACGAGGCCGCCCACGGGGCGGCCATTGAGCACAGCCACCGCGTAGTCTGTGGAGCGCGAATGAAACTCTTGGAAGGTCCAGCCGAATAGTCCGCCGTAGAAATGCTCGGCGGCGGCAAGGTTGGGGGTCACCAGATCCACCCATATTACTTTGCCGACATGATGCTCGTTCGTCGGCGGCTGCACGAGCGGCGGCAGCGCCGGCAATGCAGCCGGGGCCGCCGCGAGCGGCGCCACGGATGCAACCAGGAACAGAACCAGCAATAGGCGGGCTGGAAGCTTTCGGACCGGGTGCGCTCTTCGCAGCATTGATGGTATCTCCTGCCGTATAAACCGCTTTGACGCCTCAATGGTTCCGCATCCGCCTACGGTAATCTACATGCGCGCCTCGCGCGAGCCGCACACGGCGGTGGCCGCCGCCTCGGCGGCATCGACCCCGGCGGGGCGGCCGAGCGCCGCCTTGCTGCCAGGCGCCCCTCGGTAGCGGTCGAACCAGGCGAGGATCGCACTCGCCTTTGCCGCGGACTGCGAGGGACGTCCAGCAAGACCGCCATGCGAGGCGCCGGGAACCTTGACGAGCGCGGTGGGCACACGACGCAGCTGCAAGGCCTGGTAATACTGTTCCGCGTCGCTCGCCGGCGTGCGGAAGTCCTGATCGCCAACGACGACCAGCGTAGGTGTTGATACACATCCCACCAGCGACAGCGGCGAGTGTTTCCAATACGCGTCCGGGTCCTCCCAGGGCGCCTTGCCGAACCAGTACTTCGGCATGAAGGTGTATACGTCGGTCGTCAGCACCTCGCTCGTCCAATTGATGACAGGCTTCTGCGTGGCCGCCGCACGAAACCGATCGCTGCGGCCGACGATCCAGGCCGTCAGCACGCCGCCGCCCGAACCGCCGGTGACGAACAGGTTCTGCCCGTCCACGAAGCCGCGGGCGATCGCGGCATCCACAACGCTCATCAGATCATCGAAGTCGTGGCTCGGATAGTCATGGTGAATGAGATTGGCAAATGTCTCACCGTAGGAGGTCGAGCCGCGCGGGTTTGCATACACGACGACATAGCCTGCTGCGGCATAGAGTTGATCATCCGTGGAAAAGAGCGCTCCATAGGCCGCGAACGGCCCTCCATGGATTTCCAGGATCAGAGGATATTTTTTCGCAGGATCGAATTTTGGAGGCAGCACGAGCCAGGCATCAATCGGCCGGTGGTCAAAGGACGACTGCACCGCCAGCGGCTCAATCCTTCCCAGGGTTTTGTCTGCGAATAGGTCCTCGTTCAGTCTCGTCAGCTGCTTGCTGCGGCCGCGGTATGCGACGGACAGCTCCGCCGGGCGGTCCGCTGCGCCGCTCGTAAACGCAACGGCGCCGTTGGCTGCCGAAAATGTGCCGCCGGTATACGGTCGGTCGAGACCCGCACCCGCAAGCCCCTGCGCAATCGGTTCGATGTGCCCGTCGAGCCGCACGCGTGCGATCCTGCCAAGCGAGCGGTCGACATATTGGATATAAAGACTGCGGCCGTCGCCTGCCCAGACCGCCTTTTGAATTGAGCGATCAAGGCCGTCGGTGAGCGAGCGTGGATTGCCGCCGTCGCGATCCATGACGTAAAGATGCGCGTCCTGATAGCTCAGCAGATGATCATCGAAACCGAGATAGGCGATATGCGCGCCGTCCGGCGCCACCAGCGGCGCATTCTTCGGGCCGGCGCGATGCGTGAGCGCAGTGAGCGCGCCGTCGGCGACTGCCACCTGATACAGCTCCGTGTGCAGCGGCTCGAGCCGCCAATTTTCCGTGCGGTTTCCGCTCATGAAGATGAAGCGCCCGTCGGGACTCCAGGAAAGCGGGCCGGCCTCGTTGAATGCGCCGAAACTGAGCTGTCGCGGCGCGCCGCCCTCGGCGGATACCACGAACGCGTGGGTATATCCGGGCTTGAGGTAACCTGCGCCGTCAGCACGATAGGTGACGTCAGTGATGATGCCGAGCGGCGCCGCCCACTCCGCCCCTTCCGGTTTGGCAGGAGCGGTGCCTAGTTTTGCCTTCTCATCGGGCAGGAAATCGGTGAATGCGATGAAGCGCCCGTCCGGCGACCAGGTGAGCTCCTGCGGTGCATCGGTGAGCTCGGCGATGCGCGCCGTCTCGCCCGTCGCCATCCAGCGCACGAGAAGCTGCGGGCGCTCCTTGCCGGCATTTGACACGTACGCGAGCCGCTTGCCGTCGGGCGACCAGGCGAGCGCCGACTGCGTGCCAGGCGTGCTCACGAGCGGAGTCTGCGCGCCGGTGTTGATATCGACGAGCCAGATCGCCGAGCGGGTGCGGTCGCTCATCAAGTCGTAGCCCACGCGCACGTAGGCGACCGCTGCGCCATCGGGGCGTATCTGCGGCTCGTTTACCCACTGCAGTCCAAAAAGATCGCGCCCCTCGAAGAGGTGCGAGGGAGCATCAGCAGGTGCTGCGCGCGCGCCTGGGGCGGCCGCCAGCATTGCCAACACAATTTCCGCGGTCATCCGGCGCATGTTCCCCCCAGTTACGCACTCCGCCTGCCTGCGATCGTCCCTCGCGAGCGACGGCTAATTTAGTCCGCGCCTTACAACCGGCAGATCAATGAAGCTTGCGTGCAGCCCCTCAAACACCTTGATCGTGGCCTTCTGATAGTCGGCGGCCGTTGCGAAGAAGATGTTTTTCACGTACGTCTGCGGGTTGCGATCGTACAGGGGAAACCAACTCGACTGCACCTGCACCATGAGCCGGTGCCCAGGCAGGAAGACATGATTCGCCGTTGGCAGGCTGAACCGATACAGCTGTTTCTCGCCTGCGGGTATGGGCTTCGGCACATCGTACGCATCCCGATAGCGGCCGCGCAGGATGTCGGCGGAGATCATGAGCTGGTAGCCGCCCATCCCGGGATTGCGCCCATCTTCATCCGGATATACGTCGATGAGCTTGACGATGAAGTCGAGATCGGTCCCGCTCGTTGCGGCGATGAGATTGGCGATCGGCTCACCACTGATTTTCAGAGGCTCGCGCAATACCGCGGAGGTAAAGCTGATGACATCGGGGCGACCGGAGGCCTCGCGCTGATCGCTGACGAGCCAGGTCTGCCAGGCGATCTCGCCGCCGCTGCCGTCAATGTGGATGGGCCGCGGCAGGTATGGAACCGGCTTAGCCGGATCCGAAACATAGGACTCGAAGCTTGCGGATCTGGCAGCCGGAGTCGCAAAACTCAAAGCGCCGCCGGAGGTTAGAAAGAGCGGCACGCGCTCGATCCGGCAGCCGGCGGCGCAGCCCATGGGCCAGCCCGGCAGGGCGAGCCACTCGTTGGTGCCGGTCTCAAAGGCATTCACCGGGGCGATGCCGAGCGGCGGCGCGTCGTCTTTCAGAAAATGGTCGAGAAACGGCCGCAGCAGATGCAGCCGAAAGTACTGCGCAGTATCGCTGCCGAATTTGATCGCGCCGATAGCGCTGCCGTCGAGCCTTTGCTGGTGGTGAAACCAGGGGCCTGCCACCAGGAACACCTTTGTATTGTCCGGATCCTGGGGCTTGATGGCCTTGTAGACGGCGATGTTGCCGTAGATGTCCTCCTGATCCCAGAGGCTGTGCACCAGCATCACAGGCACCGACAGCTTCTGCGCGGCGAGCAGTTTGTCGATGGCCTGTCCCTGCCAAAAAGCATCGTAGGCGGGATGAGCAAAGAGCTTGGCAACGAAACCGACCTGCTCCAGGCCGTGCAGGCGTGCCATTTCGCCTGCGGAGCCCGCCGCAAGCCAGGTGTCGTAGTCGTCGAAATGGTCGGACCACCATTTCACACTGCTCTCGCGCGTGGCCTCCTGGTCGTTCGCGTATTTCAGGCTGTCGACCCGAAATGCCCCCTTGTGGAACCAGTCATCGCCCATCCAGCCGTCCACCATGGCATTGATGGGCACAGCGGCGCGCAGGGCTGGATGCGGATGGAATAGCGCCATAAGGGATGTGAAACCGTCGTACGAGATGCCGAGGATCCCTACCTTGCCATTTGATTCCGGCGTGTTGTGCACAAGCCACTCGATCGTGTCGTAGGTATCCGTTGAATGATCGACCTCGGTGGCATTCAAAGGGCCTCTGAGCGGCCGGGTCATGACGTAATCACCTTCGGATTTGTACTTGCCGCGCACATCCTGCAAGACGCGTATGTAGCCACCATGCACCACGGCATCATCGGCAACGTCTGTGCTGTCAATGACGTCGGCGAGGTGGGCGCTCGGATTTAGCGCGATTCGCGATTCGGCGCCATAGGGCGTGCGGGTGAGCAGAATGGGTGCGCGTTGCGCGCCGCGCGGAATGAGGATGAGCGTATAGAGTCTGACGCCGTCACGCATCCGGATCATGGCTTCGCGCCTGACGTAGTCGAATGAAGCATCGTGCGGCGTGAATACCTGCGGCATCTCACTGACGAGCGGATCGGCGCCCGCCTGCGCGCTCGGCGCGGCCGGCACGTTGAACGCGATGCTGCAGATCAAAGCTAGTGCGCAGCTGCGCCGGATTGGCGTCGACATCATGGTTCTTCTGGAGGGCCGCTTGCGGGGATGGAATCGTGCGTTAAGTTCGACTGGCGTTCAAGAGCGCCCGCGCCGCCATTTCGCGCCCGGTTCGATAGAAGATCTGAGGTATATTTCGGCTGCGCTGACGCACCGGCGGATTTGTCGCGCATGGCGCGAAAGCCAGGGGGCCAGACGCGAGCTTGGCGCCGCAACCTGCCCCCTCGCCCACCCACAGCCGCGCGCCAAGCCCGCGCGGATCTTTCGCGTACCCGCAAATCGCCGCTGAACCCTGCGCTCCCCGCGGATTATGACGCCTGTGCACCGCGCGCAATGCAGCTTTATGCGAATCGCCGAGGCGCGGCCCGCGTCCGTGTTACCGTATCGGCAGTTCCTCGTGGAGAAGGTCATGACGCAAGACAGACGGATGAGTGATTTCGGCGCTTCGGGGGTACCGATCGGCGCGGAGACGATCGCCGACTACCGTGCACGCATCGCTCATCAGCAGGCTGAAGCTGCACGGCGCAGACAGGAAGAACTCGAGGAGCAATCCTCCACGTTGAAGACCCCCGATACCCGCATCCGCATCTGGGAGCGGCTGCATGAGGTTGGATTGCCTCGGGATCCGGCGCATAGGCTGGTAGGTATCATTGCAGCCAACACGGGCCTCACGGTGGAAGAAGTCCGCGATGAGCAGCGCTTACGCGCAAGCGGGGCTCCGGCCGTCGCTGCACCCACGGAATGATGCCGCGCCAAGAAGCAAGACGCAGCGCCGCCCGCAGGTAATCGAGCCGCGAGCGCTGCTCGAGGGCGCGCCGATCGCGCGTGCACGAGCCATCTAGTATTTCTGATCCGACGTCGAGTTTGCCGAGCCGGGAGCCGCGAGGACCTAGCTGCTCGCCGCGGCTTGCGCTTCGCGCTGGCGCCGCGCCGAGTAAGCGCGCACGTGTGTGCAGGCAAGGCGCAGCAGCGAATGCTTGCCAACCTCTGGGTCGGCACGCCGCAAAAGATCACCCAGGATGTGCTCGCCCTCGATCGGCCCGCCGCGTTCGATGTCTTTGAACATGGACGCCGTAATCGCTGACCCGGCAGCCGTCAGCACTTTCAAGCTTTGGCGCAAGGAGTCCGGACGCGGCGCATAGCCCCGGTATTCATGCCATCGTCCTCACGGGTTCTATCCCTGCCTTGCGCCGAGCGGGATGCTCGGCTCGGCGGAACCCGCGAGGACGAAAGCTCGTTCCCGCCACGGACACCGATACCTCGGCGCGACACTGGGTGTTTCGGGGCTTCCCGATCGCGCTATCCACCACGATGGCGACGGACCCATTGTCTTACACGCTGCCCATTGACGTCGTAAAGTCCGTAGCAACTTTGCGCACGAACCGGAGCGGCTGGTGTTTCTGTCGATGCCCTCTCAACACGAGATCGCGCAGATGGATAGAGCCATATTCGCGTCATTTACAGAGGTTTTGCACATTGCGCCGAGGTATAAAATCGGGTAGCGCCGCGAACCGTCGGATATTCACACGCCGCCGTACTCGTGACCGAGAGGGCCTGAGATATATCCTTCACTTTCGCTCGCGCTCCTGCTCCATGCGATTACGCAAGTCGCAGGCGGCTCGCAACGTCGTGTTGCTCGATTGCGAGCCGCGATCGCCGCGCACTCATCGAGAAGCGCCGTTGCGAGATCCGCGCCTCCTGCTGCCACGATCTCGCCGATTGCGGCGCGCATCAGGGGCTCCCCTGGTGATCATGTTGCCGGAGGTTGACAACTTCGCCAATCCCGCCGGCGTCAAGGGACTCGGCGAGATTGGCGATGTGGGTACGAACGCGGCGGTTGCAAGCGCATTCGCACTCCGCCGATCCGCCTCGAACACCTGCTCGATTGAATGCTCGGGGGTCAGCGGGCCGGCCGCCGCGCGTCGCTCAGGCACGCGGTAAATTCGGCGCCGAACAGAAATATCTGCGCTGAATAATAAAGCCATAGCAGCAAAGCGACGAAGGAGGCTGCAGCACCAAACACCGAGGGCTCGATGGACATGCCCAGATACAAGCCTATCGCCCAACGCCCTATATGGAAGAGGAGCGCCGTGATGAGGGCGCCGTAGAGCACCGCCTTCCAGGTTAGGCGCCGCTTGGGCATGTACTGGTAGATGAGCGCGACGACGAGCGTGCTCATGCCGAGCGATACCAGTAGATTGAGCGCCTCGGTCAGCACCAGGAAGCCAGCGTAGCGCTGCGCAATGAAACCGTGCAGGGAGCTCAGCGCGGTGGTGATCGACAGCGACACGAGCAGCAGAAAACCCAGCGCCAGAATGACGCCGAGCGACATCAAGCGCGTGCGCACGAAGCCGCGCCAGCCACGCGCTGCCAGTGTCTCAATTCCCCACATCTGCTCGAGCGCAAGCTCGAGAACCGCAAACACCGTTGTCGCACCGACCAAGAGGGTCACGACGCTGATGATGGTTGCGAGCGAGCCTTGTTGAGTTTGCGAGCTGCGTACTGCCGTCAACACGATTTGCGCGCTGCCCGCTCCGAGGAGCGTCGACAGCTGCGTTGCGACATACCCGTACGCGGCCTGCGTGCCAACGATCCGACCCACGATGGCGAGCAGGATGACGAGTAGCGGAGCCAATGAGAACGCGCAATAGAACGCAAGCGCCGCGCCGATAGTCGCCGCCTGATCGTTCGACCAGTTTAGCGCCGCCTGCTTGAGCAGCTGCCAAAGGCGTCGCGCAGGGAGCATCTAGTGCTCGGCGGTCCCCGGGAAAACCCCGGCCCACCGCTGCCTTACGTTCGCATCGACGATGGAAATGCCGTTGATGCGGTCGCCGGGAAAACCAAGACTTCGCTTGACGCCCGAGGCGCGCAAGCGCTGCGGCAAGAAATCGGCAACCGGTTGAGCCATGGATTTCGCCTAGCGAGCATGCTAACTGCATGGAGGACCGCAAAAATTATACCCGCTCGCGCGTGCGCGGCATATTTATTGCTCCTTTCTCGAGCGTTAGCGGGAGCCTCTCATGCCTCATATGAAATCAAATCTGGTAACGGCAGCCATAATGACCACAGCGCTGTGGAGCGTTGCGGCCTACGGCCAGGACCCAAGCCCGGCGGACTTCGTTACACAGGCAACCCTTGCGGGTACGACTGAGGTGCTTGCCGCCCGCACTGCGCTCAAGAACTCGCAGTCGGCAGATGTGCATGCATTTGCCCAGCAGATGATCAAGGATCACAGCAGGGCCAATATGCGCCTCGCATCGATTGCCAAGAGCAAGGGGCTGCCCGTGCCCGTGCACCTCGATGCCAAACACCGCGCGGCCCTCGACTCGCTGCGCGCTCAAACCGGTGCCGCATTCGATGCGGCCTACGCAGAACAGATGGTGGCGGATCACGCGGAAGCGGTGGCGCTCTTTAAGAGCGAAGCCGCTGCGCAAGGGGATGCGGATTTGAGTGCTTTCGCGCAAAAGACCCTGCCAACCCTCGAGCACCATAAGAGCATGGCCGATGCGCTAGCCGCGCAGCACGGCGCTGCCTCCCCTTCAGGGAATACCGCGCGGGCGGCGTCAGAATGTAACGCGTGCCGCGGCGATGAAGCTGCGGCTGATTTCCTCGCCGCCGTCGGCTACGGGTAATTCGATATGGCGCGCCTGCGTCAGATTGAAGCCGCTCACGGAAAGATCGAGCGTACGCGACACGCGCCAATCGAGGCGTGCGGTCAAATCGTAGTACCCCGGAGCGCTTGGGTCCGGGAGGGCGGACACGTGTTGCAAGGATGCATCGAAGGTCACGGAATGTCCGAGATTCATGGACGAGCGCAATTGCGCTTGCGTGCTCGGATCGTCGCCCGCCTGCGCAAGACCCAGGATTCCGCTCGCGCCGGGGCTGAACCGCAAATCCTTATGCAGCCATTTGACACCGGGTGACAGACGCCACCAATCGGTGAGCTGCACGTTCGCCCACGCCTCGACACCGTAGGTGTCACCCGCCATCCCGTTGCCCCATTCGAGCGGCGCCACTGTCCCCGGCTCGATAGTGCGCAGATCATCGTAGACATTGTAAAAACTCGACACAGACAGGGAAACGGTTGCGGTCGGCTGCGCGCGATAGCCGATCTCATAAGCGGTCAGTTTTTCTGGCTCGAACTGCGGATTACCCGTCAAGAATACTTGCCCCATCAATTTTTCGACCACATCGTCATCAAATGGCGTGGGCGAGCGGATTGACCTTGAGACCGCGGCCCAAACGAGGGCCTTCGCCCCAACACCCCATGAAACCCTGACGTCCGGCAAAGGCGTCCAGCCCGAATAGGGGTCGTCCTCAAGCTTCAGGCCGACCGTGAGCTTAACCGCACGGCCAAGCGAAAATGTATCCTGCGCAAACACATCGCCGAGCGTCAGCGCGCGTGCCGGAGGTATGAACAGTAGCGCTCCTGCATTCGTGATGCTGTAGCTGTTGACGCGCTCGCCCGCTCCCCATATGAGTTGCTGATACGGCCCTGCAGATACGGCGTCCTGGATTTCGACATCGTAGGTGTGCAGCACGAAGGCATCCCCGCCGATCGGTGCGCGCCGTTGTGTCTGATCGACATAGGCCTGCACCTGCAGCTGGGATTGCTCGGTCGTATGTTGCCAGCGTGTGAGGACGTTAGCCCCGCCGATGGCCACATCGTCGGCGTCCAGTTGATTCTCCGTGGCGCGGTAGGCGTCGCCCTGCAGCGTCAGCGCATCTGCACCGCGAGCCCAGTCGATGCGAAAACCGCCCTGGGTCTTGGTCCAGGCGTCATGAGCGCTCATGCCATCGGGCAATTCCAGGGCGCTGTCGTCGCTCACCTTGGTGTAGATGCGATACTGGGTCGCATCGTTCAACTGCCCCCCGTAGCGGGCGTTGACATTCTTTTCAAGATTGCCGCCCGCCGCGACGAGCAAAGCGCCCTGGGTATCCGCGGCCGCTCGCGTAATGATGTTGATCACGCCGTTCATGGCATTCGCGCCCCAAAGAGTGGCGCCCGGGCCGCTGATCACTTCGATGCGCGCCACGTCGTCCAGCAGCACATCTTGTGCGTCCCAGTAAACACCGGAGAAAAGCGGCGTATACACGCTGCGACCGTCAATCAGCACCAGGAGCTTGTTCGCAAAGTTCTGCGCCATCGGGTCACCGCTGAAGCCGCGCGCCGTCACGACATAATTGTTGGCGCTCGTCTGGGTGACCTGCAGGTTAGGAGCGAGGCGCAGCGCTTCAGGAATGCTCTGCGCTCCGGAGCGCACGATGTCGTCGTGCGAAATAACATAGATCGCCGCGGGCGCCTCGCTCAACGGCTGGGTCGATTTCGAAGCGGAAGTGACCTCGACATTCGCCAATTCCTCAAGCGACAGGCGCTTGAGCTGCTCATCCGCCCCGGAATCGGCCATCGCGGCGACAAGCTGTGCACTTGCCGCCAGCAGCGCAACGGCTGCAGACAGGACTTTGACAGCGCGCCAGCTGCGGCTCATGAGTGACTCGCGTTGCCGCGCGCTTCCGTGCGCGCACCCGCGGCGCCGCGCGGGTCGTTGTGTGCCAGCGCCGCGCGCAACGCGCAGGCGGGCGTCAAACCGAAGGCCAACGTCTGCCAGCATGAGATGTCGGCGCGCGGTCGAGCGCCCTCCACGTAGGCCGCCACCGACAGCAGTCCAGAATTGATTTTGAGCCCGCTGCGCTCGGCCGCAGTGAGGGAGATTTCGAAGCGGACATGACGCTCGAGCTCTACGAAGTTCACAACGCTGCCGTGCGCCAAGCCGCCCGCCTCGTCAGTCACGATGAGAATCGGACGGCCGACCGCGGCTGCCAAGAGTGCACGTGCGCTCTGCGACGCACGCGAGGGCACATACAGGATCTGGGCGTGCTCCAATTCCGAGACGGCGGACACCTTGCGGATCGCGACGCGCCGGTTCTGCAGTGTTCGTCCCGGGAGGAGGTGCTCAAGCTCGTTGTACACGCCGTCGTCGGCGGCGACGGCAATGGTGAACGGTGCGTCATCGGATAGACCCGCAGGCCACTCGACGTAGCTTGCGAACCGATATAGAAATTCAGCCTTGACGGCGTCAGCCGAGAAGGCCTCAGCCGCTTGCACCGGCACGAATGCGCCAAGACCCATAACGATCGCGCCCAGCACGGCGAGCGTTCCGGGATGAACCCGTGGCGAGCTCGTGCACGGCGCGGCCGTCGCCGCCGCAGCAGCAGCGACCACCGATCCGAATTTGGGCACCTACCATCACTCCCGCAACCCCAGTCGACCACAGAGGTTAAATAGCCTCGCGCGCCGCCGGGACACTTGCTAACTTGTCGTTATGGACACGGCCGCGAGGCAGTGGAGCGCATTTTCGAAGCGAGTGCAAGAGATGTACGCGGGGATTCAGGCAGCCCGGCGGGAGCAAGGTGGCAAGCAAGCGGCGCGAGAACACTGACGGCGAAGGACGATTGCGCAACGGAGTCGCCGTTCGGGCAGCTCTCGCGGCCGGCCGTCATGCGCCCCGCTCGGTGAGCCGCAAGCTCATGCTGGTGGTACTGTTGACGACGGCGATCGCGCTACTCGTCGCTGGGACCGCTCTCGTATTTCATGATTTGCGCGAGAATCGCCAATCGTGGGCCCACGATCTTGCGACCGAGGGAAGCATCCTCGCGCTGTCGACGGCACCTGCTCTCGCGTTTGATGACCGCCAGTCTGCGGAGCAGAATCTGGCGGCGCTGCAGGCACGGCCCTCGGTGCGCGCCGCCGCGTTGTACACGCCCGATGGACGGCTCTACGCCAGATACACGCAGCGCGGGGAGCTGCCGGCCCCAGCGTCGACTCCCACGCAGAGCAGCGGCGTGCGCATCGACGGCGAGCGCGTAGAACTCCTGCAAACCGTCATTCAAGGCGGCGAAAATCTCGGTACCATCTATCTGCGGGCGCGCTACGACGTCAGAGGCCGGGTAAAAGCCTACATGGGCATCTTGGCCGTCGTGATGTGTATCAGCCTCGCCGTGGCGCTGCTCCTGTCGAGCTGGCTGCAGAGCGCGATCACCGCCCCCATGGAATCGATGGCCAATGTGGCGCGGCAGATCGTCGACCGGCGCGACTATGCGCTGCGCGCGAAAAAGACCACCGAGGATGAAATCGGAGTCGTCGTCGACGCATTTAACAACATGCTCGACGAGGTCCAATCACGTGCAAGCGCTCTCGAGCAGGCCAATACGGCTTTGCAGGAGGAGGTGCAGGTGCGCCTTGGCGCAGAGGCCGCGCTCGCGCGCGCCAGCGTGCGACTGCAAAGCATGATGGGAGCGGCGGAAATTGGCGGCTGGGTCTGGGACCTGCGCACCAACGAGGTGACGGTCGATCGCAACTTTGCCGTGCTCTACGGGCGCGTGGACGAGAATGAACTGCACGGCGACCCTTCTGTCCATCGGCGCCAGATCCACCCCGATGATCTGCAGGCCGTGCTGGCCGCGGACGAAATCGCAAAGCAGACCGGCATACTCAACTCGGTCGAATACCGGATCATGCGGCCCGACGGCACGGTGCGCTGGGTCACGAGCCGCGGCAAGGCCCAGCTCGATGACGCCGGCAGGCCGATCCTGCTGCCCGGCCTGCTGATCGATATCACCGGGCGCAAGCTTGCGGAGCAGGCGCTGCGCGACAGTGAAAAATTGTATCGTGCGGTCGGTGAGTCAATTGACTACGGCGTGTGGGTTTGCGACGCCGCCGGCCGCAACATTTATGCGAGCGATTCATTCCTGCGCCTGACGGGGATCACGCAAAAGGAATGCAGCGAATTGGGCTGGGCCATTGCGCTGCACCCGGATGACGCCCAGGCCACCATCGTCGCGTGGAACGAATGTGTGCAAGCTGGCGCGCCCTGGTATCGCGAACACCGCATCCGCGGTGCCGACGGGCGCTATCATCCGATTCTCGCGCAGGGTGTCCCCATTCGCGATGACCGCGGGAACATCACCGGTTGGGCGGGAATCAACCTGGATATCAGCCGCCTGAAGCACACCGAGGAGGCTCTGCGCGAGGCCGATCGCCGCAAAGACGAGTTCCTCGCCACGCTGGCGCACGAACTACGCAATCCCCTCGCTCCGATCCGGCATGCCGTGCGCATTCTCGATGCGCCCGCGGCTGACGCTGCGCAGCGGCGCTGGGGGCGCGAAGTCATCGCGCGCCAGGTGCGGCATATGGCATGGCTGCTCGATGACCTTCTGGATGTATCGCGTATCACACGCGGGCAGCTGGACCTGAAGAAAGACTACGTTGAACTGCGTTCCATCGTCGAAATGGCGATTGAGACGGCGCGACCGCTCATCGAGGCGAAACGCCATTCAATGACGGTCAATATGCCCTCCGGCGCGGTCAAACTCGAAGCCGACCCACTGCGGCTGTCGCAGGTGATCTCCAATCTTCTCACCAACGCCGCCAAATACACCGACGCCGGCGGCCAGATCACGCTGACGGCTGCGCTCGCGGGCGACGAGCTGCTCCTCAGCGTCAAGGACAGCGGAATTGGCCTAAGCTCGAGCACCATACCCGGCCTCTTTACCATGTTTTCGCAAGTGAATTCGGCGATCGATCGGGCCGAAGGCGGCCTGGGTATCGGCCTTGCGCTGGTGAAGGGACTCGTCGCGCTGCACGGCGGCGAGGTATCGGCAACCAGCGAGGGCCTCGGTCGCGGCAGCGAGTTCCTGGTGCGTCTGCCTGGCATCGTCGCCGAGGTTCAAAGCGAGGCGGCAGCCGCAGCGAACCAGCCTGCGGGCGTCCCAGGCGGCCGAGCGCGTGGCAGAGTGTTAGTGGCCGACGACAATCGCGACGCTGCCACCACGCTCGCCGCGGTGCTCGAAATGTTTGGTTACGCAGTTGCAACAGCGTATTCAGGGGCGGAGGCACTCGAGGTCGGCGCCCGCACGAGGCCACAGGCAGTATTGCTCGACATCGGAATGCCGGGCATGAGCGGCTATGAAACCGCGCGCCGCATTCGACTCGAGGCCTGGGGCCGCCGAACAATACTCATAGCGGTGACGGGCTGGGGCCAGGATGACGATAAGCGCAAAGCACAGGTCGCCGGTTTTGATCATCACCTCACCAAACCGGTTGACTCCGACGATCTTGATCGTTTGCTCGCCGCTTCTCTCGCTGCAGCATCGACGGTGGCAGAAGCTTCCGCGCACACCGCTGTGCGCGAGGAGCGCTCCGACTCGTCCGCTTTGGGAGAGCTGCATGCGCCCAGGCGAACGTAGCATCCACGCTGTGCTATCAGTGAGGTACGGGCCGCGGCGCCACCGTCGCTGATGGCGCATCGACAGGCACCCCGGCCTCTTTGGCGTCCGCGAGCAATGCCACACAATCCGCATCCTTTACGAGGCCTGGATCGATGAACGCCAGTACCGCCGCAAGGGGAGTCGCCACTGCGCTCAAGGCGACCGCCACCGCAGTTTGCTTGGCCACGTGACCGGCCTCGAGACCCACCGACGGCTTCAACAGCGTGCCGTGAATGATGATCGGTGACTTCAGCGTCAAGAAACGCACCCTCTTCGGCTCGCCGTCCAGCGCGAGATCAAGTCTTTCGGTGCGCAGATCGATCGAGCCCTTGCCGATGATCCGCACGGTCTGGGTATCGATGACGATATTCTGCGCCGTCAGTACCCCGTCGCGAGCATTGAAATTGGCGATGCCGCAGCGAATGGGAGACTTTTGCTGATTCTTTGTCAACAAGAGCCCGAGTCCGCGGGCGATGTTGATGCCTGTCAATTCGGCAAACGCGGAGCGGATTTCTCCATGCGGTACCGCCGTCGTGACGGTGCCGTTGGCGCTTGCAGCCACCGCGTGAACCGAGCGGCCGCGACCGCGGACTGTGAAGCGGCCGAGCAGTAATCCATTTAGGGGCGGCTCGCCCTTGCCCGCATGAAACTGCGAGAGGTCTATGGCGCTCAGTCGCCCGTCGAGCGCCACATCGGGCACGTCTCGCGTCGCATCGATGCGCAAGCGGCCCGCCACCTGGCCTTGGGGAAGGACAAAAGATAGCGGATCGATCGTCATGACGCCATGATCTAGCCGCAGCCGCCAGGCAACGTCTTTGAACGGCACCTTTTGTGCATTCACCGATTGCGCGCGATAGCGCACGTCCGCGTCCATGCCGCGAACGCGCTGCAGGTCAAGCTGCGCATCCGGCAGCAACAGCGTGCTTGCGGGCACCGCCTTGTTTGCTTTTGTGGCGACAGCATCGCTCAAACGCCCCGAGTGTTCATTGCGCGGCGCGGCGCCCAAAGCGGGCCCTAGATCGGAAATGTCGAGCGACCGCGAGGTCAGGTCGGCAGTCATCACCGCACGTGCTGCGCCGGTTTCGATCGTCATGGTGCCGTTAATGTCACTGTTGCCGAGCATACCGGCAAGCGCGCTGATGCTGATGCGCGTGCCCTGCGTTTGCAGCTGGCCGGAGACGGTGTACGCAGGCGTGTTGGGCAGGGTCAGGCCCGTAAGATAGTAGACGTCCGCAAGGTCAGAACCAGAGGCTGAGAACGTCGCCGCAAGCGAACCCACGTCAAAAGGTTTCGTGAAGCGCGCCTGAAACTTCAAACGCGTGCCGCCCGCATGAATGTCCGCCGTGAAGCTGTAGGGCCGCCCGCGCTCCGCCGTCGCAAGCGCGTCGCCGTTGGCCCCTAGCCTGAAAGGCGCGCCGTTGATCTGCCCCGCGCCATCGAGGCGCAACGCCTGCGCAGGATCGCCGCCGCTCTGATTCGCGGCTAACGTGGCGTTGAAACGCAGCTTCCGGATGGCGTCGGCGACTTCAAATTGTGCGCGATTCAGCCTGAAGCTACGAATGACCGGCAGGTCGGGCGCCGCGCTCGGTGCCGGACGGTTGTTGGGGGTGCCGAAACGCCAGTTGGCACGATCAGCCGCGTCCCGTTGAAGTGAGAGTTGCAGGTCCTGGATGTCCAAGCGCGGGATTACAATCTGTGCTTTCAAGAGCGCCGGCAGCGCGAGCGAAACCTCGAGCCGGCCGATGCGCGCCATATCGCTCCCGGCTGCCCAGTCGGGATTGCCGACTCGCAGCGCGTTGACGACTGCATACGGCGTAAATGACAGCAGGTGCAGCTCGAGCCTGCCGTCAATGTGGATTGAACGCCCCGCATGCGCCGCAGCCAAGCGCGCGATTGGGCCTCGCAGGGCGTTGGCGTTCCACTGCAGCAGCACCGCGCAGCCGAGCAGCAGCAAAACCAGAATTCCCAGCGCTATGGCGCTGCGCTTGAGCACGGCGCGGGCGCGGAGTGAAATTGCCATGCGCCTAAACGCACAACCATGATCTTTGTTTCGAAAGCGCCGCGCCCAGTGCCAAGGCGTGCTCGAAAGAGCGCCAACGAAGTAGCGCAGCCAGCGTCGACTTGGCGGGTGCCTCGTCGCTGGGCACAGGCGTCGCACGGCTGCGAGTTAATTTTGTCTCCTGTGAGCAGGATCCTACGTCCGAATGAGGATCCATCCGGCAGCTATGAGCTACATCGCAGGCGAAGCTTACGTCGGTGCGTAGCCGTCCAACTCGCGCACAATTGCAAATTGGCGGCCGCCACGAGGCAAGCGAATCAGCGTGTTCAGATCGATTGGCAAACAGACTGCGACGCGATGTGCAGCGCGCCTACGATGCGCTGCGCTCGGACGTCCGGGGGTATAGGTATGGCGATCGCAACCGACATCTACCAGGTACAGGCCGCGGGGCAGGCAAGCGACGAAGCAGACGCGCTAGCGCCGTCCGCGCTACGAACGCACGCCAATCAAATTGAAAGCCACACTTTGACAGCGTCAAATTCTGCCGAGGTGCGGCACGCCTTGATTGCGGAAGCGGCACACCGTAATGCGCAGACGCGCGGATTTGCCGCCGGCGAGGAGTGGCAGGACTGGTTTGCTGCGGAGCGCGAAGTTGACGGGCTCCTCGACCCAGACCGCTAGGGCAACCCTGGTGCGACTTAGGTAGTGGTCGCTGCATACATACATCTCACCAATTGACTGTAAGGAATTCATATGGCAACGCGTTACAGCAAAAAGGCTGCGAGCAAGGTAAAGCGGGCGATGCACGAGCGTAAGGCCGGAACCCTGCGCAGCGGCGGCTCCGGCCGCAGAGTGACAAGCCGCAAGCAGGCAATCGCCATCGGGCTTTCCGAGGCGCGCAAGGCAGGGGCTAAAGTGCCGAAGAAGAAGCGCTAACACCGCGGGCGGCTGAAGCCTGCCGCGGCGCCACTCGCCAACACTTGTTTAGGTGTCTGATCAAAGCGCCCGCGCACCTTCCGGTGCGGCAGCAGGTGGCGTGATACATTCGGCCTCTCCCGAGAGCGCATGTATTCGCAGGGTCGAAGGGGGACCCGGCCCATGATTCCTACGGAGCCGATCGGAAGCATTCCACGCCCTGCCGCGCTCATTGAGGCTGTCAATGCCGTGGGCGACGGAACCGATCCTAGCCTCGATCCGCTCTACGATGACGCGGTCCGCGAAACGATCCAGCAGTTCGAAGCGACCGGTTCGCCGGTCATTACCGACGGCGAACAGCGCAAATATCACAATTTCTGGACGTACAGTGTTCACGGACTTGCGAACACGGCTCCCGATGGTTTCAGAATCCCCTTCGCCGCAGGTCACACCCGACGCATGCCGCGGCTGACGGCCGGCCCCTTTCGCTACAAGCGCTACGCGGACGCGTATCTCGACGGCGCTCTGGGCTGTGCGCACGTTCCACTCAAGCAGGCGGTGATATCGCCGTCGGCACTTAGTCTGCTGTATCCACCGGGCGGGATTGCCGGCTATGACCGCGCGGAATTCATTGATGATCTTTTACGCGAACACGAGACCGAAGTGCGCCGCTGTCTGCAAAAAGGGGCTTACAAGGTGCAAATTGACTTCACCGAGGCGCGCTTGGCGGTCAAGCTCGATCCGTCGGGAAACCTGCTGCACAGTTTCATAGATCTCAATAATCTGGCGCTCTCACGCTTCTCGTCGAAGGATCGCCAACGCCTGGGCGTACACACCTGCCCCGGTGGCGATCGCGATTCAACCCACAGCGCGGATGTCGACTATGCGGACCTCCTGCCGAGCCTCTTCGAGCTGAAAGTCGGCAATTTCTACATAGCTCTGGCGGGAGAAGCCGATCGGGTGCGTGTCCTTGGGATTATCCGCGCCCATATGAAGCCGGAGCACCGCGTGTTCGTCGGCGTGACCTCCCCCATCAATCCGCGCATCGAATCCGCCGAGGAAGTACGCGATCGAATCGTGGAGGCTGCCGAGTACATTCCGCTTGCCCAGCTCGGCGCCACTGACGACTGCGGCTTCGCCCCATTCAGTGACGACACGTCGACGAGTCGCGACGTCGCCTTCGCCAAAATCCGCGCGCGCGTCGCCGGCGCCGAACTTGCGGGAAAGCTTCTCGGAGCGAATTAATGGCGGACGACGACGCCGAGGACGAGGAGCTGCGCGCCGTTGCGCTCAAGAACGCGGACAGCATTCTCAGCGCGCGGCGGCGCGCCGAACGCGAGCTGCTCGCGGCCAATGAGGCGCTCGAGCAGAAGACCCAGGAACTGCAGGAACAGCGCGAGTGGTTTCAAGTCTCGCTGTCGAGCATCGGCGACGCCGTGATCACGACCGACGTCGACGGCATGATCACGTTTTTGAACCCCGTGGCTGAACGCATGACTGCGTGGAGCTCGGCGGAGGCGACCGGGCAGCCTATCGAGCGGGTGTTCCAGATTATCAACGAGCGCACGCGTGCGCCTGCGCTAAATCCGGTGCTGGTTGTCCTGCGCGACGGCAACGTCGTGGGGCTTGCCAACCACACGGCGCTCATCAGCAAGGACGGCAGGCAAACGGCCATCGATGACACCGCCGCGCCGATTCGCGATGCTCAAGGCCGCCTATTAGGCGCCGTCATGGTCTTCCACGACGTGACGGTACGGCGACGGGCGGAAGCTGCGCTGCGCGAAGAAACCCGGATTCTGGAGCTCCTGAACGAAGCCGGGGTCGGCATTGCCGCCGAGCTTGATCTGCAGAGGCTATTGCAGAGACTGACTGACGCAGCAGCGAACCTAAGCGGCGCTGCCTTCGTCGCATTTTGCTACGACGAAACTCATGAAGCTGCCGAGGCGGTGAATCTCTACGCACCGTCTGCAATAGCGCGTGACGCATTCGCGCAATTGGGCCTGCCGGGCGGCACGAAGGTATCCTCTCTCACCTCTCTCGGGAAGCGCGTGCTGCGCATTGCCGACATCACGCGGGAACCTCGGTACACGCCTGGAACGCCGCAGGCGCAGCGGCTGATCCGCAGTTATCTTGCAGTGACTGTGGCGTCGCGCTCGGGCGACGTCATCGGCGCTCTCTTCTTCGGTCACGGCGAACCGGACATGTTTTCCGAGCGCACCGAGCGCTTGGTTTTGGGGGTCGCCGCCCAGGCGGGGGTTGCCATCGATAACGCGCGCCTCTACGAGGCTGCACAGGCGCAGATCCTGCGCCGCGAACAGGCGGAAGCTGCGTTGCGCGAGATCGACCGGCGCAAGGACGAGTTCCTCGCGACCCTCGCGCATGAGCTGCGCAATCCGCTGGCGCCGATTCGCCAGGCAGCGTTGATCTCCAACATGCCGAGCGCAACCGAGGCCCAGAAGCGCTGGAGTCACGACGTAATTACGCGCCAAGTACAGCACATGTCGCTCCTGCTTGATGATCTATTGGATGTCTCGCGCATCACCCGCGGCACGCTGCAACTGCGCAAACAGGCAACCGAGCTTGCTGCTGTGGTCGAGGCGGGAGTGGAGATGGCGCGCCCCACTCTCGATGCGAAGCGCCACCGCCTGTCGATCGATATTCCGCAGGAGCGCGCCTATCTGAACGTCGATCCGTTACGAATTGCTCAAGTGCTGTCGAATTTGCTGACGAACGCTGCGAAATACACCGACCCTGAGGGAGACATCCGCGTGCTCGCGCGTTGCAGTGCCGACAGCGTGAGCATCCAGGTCATTGACAACGGTATCGGCATTGCCCCGGAAGCCCTGCCGCGAATCTTTCGGATGTTCTCGCAGGTGGAAGCGACTCCGGACCGCTCGGACGGCGGCCTTGGGATTGGACTTGCGCTTGCGCGGGGCCTCGTCGAACTGCACGGCGGCCACATCGAGGCCAAGAGCGGCGGGCTCGGCCAGGGATGCGAATTTACGGTGCACCTGCCAGTGGGTACGGTTGGTATTGCGAGTCAGCCGGAATCCGGCAGCCGCCCTGATGAGAAGAGGTCCGTCCGCCGCCGAATCCTCATCGCCGACGACAATCATGATTCTGCGCAGAGCCTCGCCATGCTGCTGCGCATGGAAGGCCATGACGTCGTCGTCGCACACGATGGACGGGAAGCACTGGCAGCCGTTGCGCGCTGCAATCCCGAGTTCGTACTCCTTGATATCGGGATGCCGGGGCTTAACGGGTATGAGGTCGCGCAGAAGATTCGCGAGGCCGAGCCGGGATCCGCCGCCAAGCTGATCGCTGTAACCGGCTGGGGCCAGCACAGCGACAAGGCGCGCGCCCGCGCCTCCGGCTTTGACCACCATTTCACGAAGCCGGTTGAGCCGGAGCGCCTGATCGAGCTTCTGCGCAATCCGATGTGATCGAGCAACACGACGTTGCGAGCCGCCAGCGACTTGCGTAATCCCATGGAGCAGGAGCGCCAGCGAAAGTGGAGGATATATCTCAGGCCATCTCGGTCACGCGTACGGCGGCGTGTGAATATCCGACGGTTCGCGTGCGCTACCCGGTTTTGTACCTCGGCGCAATGTGCAAAACCTCTGCAAATGACGCGAATACGGCTCTATCCATCTGCGCGATCTGGTGCTGAGATGGCATCGACAGAAACACCAGCCGCTCCTGTTCGTGCGCAAAGTTGCTACGGACTTTACGACGTCAACGGGCAGCGTGTAAGACAACGGGTCCGTCGCCATCGTGGTGGATGGCGCGATCGGGAAGCCCCGAAACACCCAGCGTCGCGCCGAGGTATCGGTGTCCGTGCGGGAACGAGCTTTCGTCCTCGCGGGTTCCGCCGAGCCGAGCATCCCGCTCGCGCAAGGCACCGATAGAACCCCTGAGGACGATGGCATGAATACCGG
>Ga0302180_10000223_pt1 | contig 48163 bp, 40 predicted proteins | sample I_Palsa_E3_2_FD_200575 | JGI IMG/M metagenome (GOLD analysis project Ga0302180, IMG submission 200575) | Peat permafrost microbial communities from Stordalen Mire near Abisko, Sweden - I_Palsa_E3_2 | ecosystem: Environmental > Terrestrial > Soil > Palsa > Peat permafrost | place: Sweden...
ACTCGGCGGATATACACGTCCTGAATCATCTCGCGGGTGTCCGGATCGATCGAAACCGGCCCGCGCGGGCTTTCCCAGGCCATTCCTTTCATCGCGGCTATTAGAGCGTCGCCATTGGTGTTGCCGCCGGTCTTGTTGATCGCGGCATAAATCAGGTGCAGGGCGTCGTAAACGCCGACGCCCATGTGATCCGGCCGGATGCCATTGCCGGCGCGCTTAAAGCCCTCCACGAAGGCCTTGTTCAACGGCGTCGGGTGCGCCGCGGAATATTGCATTGCCGTGATGACGCCAAGCATGGCGTCGCCGGCCTGGTTCAACACGGCATCGTCGGTGATATCGCCGACCCCGATCAGCTTGATGCCGGACTGATTGAGACCACGCTCCGCGTATTGCCGCATCAGTGCCGCGGCGAGACCGCCCGGCACCCACACGAACAATGCATCCGGGTTGGCATCGCGTGCGCGCTGAAGGTACGGAGCATAGTCCGGATTTTGCAGCGGCACGCGCACCGACTCCACAATCTCCCCGCCGTCAGCCCCGAATTCGTCGACGAAGGCCTTCTCGGCATCCAGGCCAGGAGAATAATCAGAAACCAGAGTCACAACGCGCTTGATGCCATTCCTTGCCGCCCACTGGGCCATCGGGACGGTGACTTGGCTCTGCGCGTACATGGTGCGCACGATGTAAGGCGAACGCGCCGTGATGATCGAGGCCACAGCCCCAACAACGATCTCAGGAATTCGTGCCTCGGTGGCGATTGGCGCGACCGCGAGCGCCGGTGGCGTCGGGTTATAGCCCGCCAGCACGGCGACCTTATCGTTGACGACGAGTTCCTGCGCGATGCGCCTTGCCTGATCCGGGAGGCCGGAGTCGTCACGGATAATGAGTCGAATCTCGCGGCCAGCGACCGTCGTGCCGTTCTCTTCCATGAACAGCTTTGCGGCAGCAAGCATCTGCTTGCCATTCTCGGCGAACGGCCCAGTCAGTGGCGCCGACAATCCGATCTTGATGACGTCCTGCGCGCTCGCATCGCCCGACGCGAGCGCAATGCAACCACTTCCGACGACGAAAGCGCCGGCAAAAACCGGCAATCGTCTCGCGAGCGCCTCAGGCAAAGCTTGGAGCACAGTAAGGATTTTCTCCTATTCGCGCATAGCGGGCGTCCAACCGCAGCGATATGATGTCCGCTCACGAAAGCAAAGCAAACATATTTCACGATGAAATTGCCGCCGTTTGAATATTCCTGTCCCGAAAAGCTCGCTGACGCGGTGGCGCTCTTAGCCGCGCATGGCAGCGAAGCCAAAGCGCTTGCCGGCGGACAAAGTCTCGTGCCGATGCTGGCGTTTCGGGTCGCCTCCCCGTCGCTGATTGTCGATCTGCGCAAGCTCGACGAGCTCCGCCGCATCGACATTTCCGAAGACGGCATCGCGCTCGGCGCCATGGTGCGCTGGCGCGAGATTTTAGAAAGCGCGGAACTGCGCGTCGCGCATCCGCTGCTTGCCGCCGCAATCGCCCATGTCGCCCATTATCAGATTCGCAATCGCGGCACCGTCGGCGGCAGTCTCGCCCACGCGGATCCGGCAGCCGAAATGCCCTGCATCGCCGTAACTTGCGAGGCCGAAATCGGCGTCGTCGGCGGAGGCGGTGCGCGCACCATCGCGGCGGCGGATTTCTTCCACGGGCCCCTCACGACTTCGCTTCTCGCCGACGAACTCATCCGCGACATTCGCCTGCCGCCATGGCCGGCGCAGCGCCGCTTCGGTTTTGCAGAGTTCGCCCGGCGAAGCGGCGATTTCGCGCTCGCCGGTGCAGCCGCGTTCTACGACACGGGCCAGGACGGTAAAATCAGGAACGCCCATGTCGGCGCAATCGGCGCCGCCGACCGCCCGCTGCGTCTGAAATCAGCCGAAGATACGCTCAACGGTCGCGCGGCCGACGAAAGCATTATCGCGGCCGCAGCGGCTGCGGGCGCGGCGTCGTCCGATCCGCCGGCCGATATTCACGCCAGCCGCGCCTACCGGCGCGTCCTTGTCGGCACAATGATCGAACGCGCGCTCAGGAGCGCCGCCGCGCTCGACTGAAATACCACCGCATCGCCATTTCCCGCGCTACCTGCATCGGGCCGAGCCGCCGCGGCGATCTTGCCGTTCGCGTCGGCACGGCACAATTACGGCAATGCGGGCCGCACACCGGGAGAAGAACCATGGATCAGATCGTGCTGAAAAAGAAGCCGCATGAAGCGACACGAGAGCGGCCGCGGCTCCCGGGCCAGGTGGTCCTCGTCTTTCAAGGCGGCGGCGCGCTCGGCGCCTATCAAGGCGGCGTCTATCAGGCGCTGCATGAGGCCGGCATCGAACCGGACTGGGTCGTCGGCACATCCATCGGGGCGCTCAACGGCGCGCTCATTGTCGGCAACGACGTCGCTTCGCGGCTCGAGCGGTTGCGCGAATTTTGGCGGCGGGTCGAGCAGAAGCCGTTGTGGGCTGAAAGTCCGTTCGGGCAGGCGATCGACCGCAGCGCGGCGTATATGATGTCGCTGTTCAACGGGGTTGCCGGATATTACGCCCCCAACCAGGCTCTCGCCTGGGGCGGGCTCAATGCCCTCGTCGGCGTCGAGCGCGCGGCCTTTTACACACTCGATGGTGTACGCAAGACGATCGGCGATTTGGTGGATTTCAGCCACCTTAACGGCAAACATCCGCGCTTGACGGTGGGAGCCGTCAACGTGCGAACCGGCAAAATGCATTATTTTGACAGCCGCAATCAGCCGATCACGCTCGATCACATTCTCGCCTCTGGAGCATTACCGCCTGGATTTCCGGCGGTGCGTATTGACGGCGATCCTTATTGGGATGGCGGCCTTTACTCCAACACGCCCATTGAAGTGGTGTTCGACGACAACCCGCGTCGCGATTCCGTGGTGTTCTCGGTGCAGATATTTCCGATCGCTGGCCCGGAGCCTGAATCGGTCATGCAGGTGCTGAGCCGCCAGATCGACATTCAATATGCGAGCCGCGCCGACAGCCAAATTCCGCGGCAGGAGCATATTCACCAGCTGCGCCACATGGTGCGCGAACTGGTGCGGATGATGCCCGAAAACCTGCGCAACACGCCGGAGGTCAAAGAGATGGCCGGCTACGGTTGCGGTACGCTCATGCATATTGTGCGCATCAACGCCAATCCGGAACGCAACGACGACCTGTTGCGTGAGATCGATTTCTCATCGCAGGGCATCGCCGATCGCTGGCAAGCCGGTTATGCCGATACCGCGCGCACGCTCAAGCGGCGACCTTGGGAGACGCCGATTGATCCGATGGTCGGCGTCGCCGTACACGATTCCGACGCGGTCGATCCGCAGCCGAGCCTGGAAAGGGCCAGCTGACACTTCGCGCCGCTGGAACGGGCCAAAACCGAGCTCAAGCGGCAGTTTAGAGCGATTAGCGGCTGTTTTTCACGGATGTGCCGCACGAATGCAGGCTGAGCCGCATGCGACGGCCTGCCCATTTTACCGCGAATTAACCGTCGCCGTTAATATTGCGGTTACTGTCCCTGGACCAGCCCCAATGGCGGCTTTCGACTTTTCTATTCGCACCAGGCTTGCGGCCTGGGCCGGCGTCGCCGTCGTGATGGTGGCCGGCATGCTCATTGAACAGCAATATGGCGACTATTCCGCGTCGGTGCAGCGCCGCGCCGCTGACGGCCGCCAGCTCGCCGCCTTCGAAGCGCTCCATGCCGCCGAAAATGTGCGCAGCATGCAGACCGAGACGCGCGAAATTCGCCTCGCCATCGCCGCGGGCGAAGTCGACCGGGCGTTGAACAGGCTCAGAGCCGCGCACGCGGCGGCGGCCGGGCATATCGAGGCCGCGCTTGCCATCACCCAAGAACCTGCGGACAGCGAACGCCTCGAAAAGCTTGCCGCGTTGGTGAGAAATTACGCCGCCGTAGTCACGGAACTGGCCAAAGCGGCGAAAGAATATGGCGACACCGTCGAGAAGGTCACGCGCAGCGGCAAGCTCGGCGAAGAGATAAATTCGCTCCTCGACGCCACAACCGACACGCTGATCAACGCGGCCGCGGAACGCAAGGCGCAGGCAGCAGCCGAAACTACCCGCGTGCGCCACATCAATCTCGGCATCGGCCTATTCGTCATCGCCACGCTTGCGGGCGTCGCGGTATTCGGTGCGCTTGCCATCAGCCGGCCGATCCGGCGCATCGGCGACGTGCTTTTGCAACTCGCCGCCGGCAATAGAAACGTCGCCGTGCCATACCTCGAACGGCGCGACGAAGTCGGCGCCAATGCGCGGGCAGCGCAAAACTTCAAAGAGAAATTGACGCGTATCGCGCAATTGGAAGCCGCCGAAAGAGAGAGCACGCGCCGCGCCGCCGAGCAGCGCAAGGCCGACATGCACGCGCTTGCCGGGCAGTTCGAGACAACGGTGGCGAGCGTCGTACGCTCGGTGACCTCGTCATCGACCGAACTCGAAGCGGCGGCGGAAGCGCTCAATATCACGGCGGCGGCCACGCGGGATTTGTCGGGCAAGGTGCTCTCCGCCTCGACGCAAGCTTCCGAAAATGTCACTTCGGTGTCGGGCGCCGCGGAACGCCTCATTGGCTCGGTCGGCGAAATTCGCCGACAGGTGGAGGAATCGACGCGGATTGCGTTGCAAGCGGTCGCGCAGGCGGAAAAGACCGACTCGCGGATCACGGAGCTTGCACGCGCGGCCGGTCGCATCGGCGACGTCGTCAAGCTTATCACCGACATCGCCGAACAGACCAACCTCCTGGCGCTCAACGCCACCATCGAGGCGGCTCGCGCCGGCGAGGCGGGCCGCGGCTTCGCGGTGGTCGCCCAGGAAGTCAAAGCGCTCGCCGCGCAAACGGCCAGGGCCACCCAAGAGATTGGCGTCCAGATCACGGGCGTTCAATCGGCGACGGAAGACTCGGTCGTCATCATCAAGGAAATCGGCGCCACAATCGGCCGCATTTGGGAAATCGCCGGCGCCATCACGGCTGCGGTCACGCAACAGGCCGCAACGACGCAGGAGATCGCCGAAGACGTGCACGCCGCCGCCGGCAGCGCCGCGCGCGTCAACACCAACATTATCGAAGTCACCGACAGCACCGCAGGCATCACTGCCGCCTCCTCGCAAGTGCTCGCCTCCGCGCAAACGCTCGCACAGGACGGCAACCGCTTGTCGGCGGAAATGGAACGCTTCCTCAACGCCGTGTACGCGGCGTGAAGCGGCCCTTGCGGAGGCATCTCGTGCCGGCGCAGACCATGAAGGCCGACTAGCTCCGCGCTTTTACGCCGTTCCGTTTCATTGCTAGGGTTTGGCCGCGAACGCCTTGACGCTTATTCGCGGCGGGCCGGGCTGGCCGCACGAACAATGCAGGCACGCGAGGGAGAACGGATTTGGCGAACATCGTGGTTGCGCACGGCGCCTGGTCGGCGGCCTGGGCGTGGAAGAAAGTGCGACCGCTAATCGCGGCGGCCGGACATTTGTTCTTCACACCGACCTATACCGGGCTCGGCGAACGCGCCCATTTGGCTAGTCCGGACAACAACCTGGAAACCCACATCGCCGACGTGCTCGGCGTCATCACTTACGAAGATCTACGCGACGTCATACTTGTTGGACACAGCTACGGCGGTATGGTGGCGAGCGGCGTGGCCGATCGCGCGCGCGACCGCGTGGCGCGGCTGATCTATCTCGATGCGTTCGTGCCGGCGAACGGTCAGGCGTTGATCGATTTCGTCCCAGATCCGGAAAAAAGCCGCCTGCTCAATAGCGTCAAAACCGGAGACGGCTGGCGCGTCACGCCCAATCCGACACCGCCCGATACTGCGGCGGAAGATCTGGAATGGATCGGCAAATTCCGCATGCCGCAGTCGGCCAAATGCTTCACCCAGCCTTTACGCCTCCAGGCCGCGCTTACTCTGCCGCGCGTATACATCCATTGCACGCGTTTCGCCGACAAAAAGCCCTTCGCGCAATTCGACACCGCGACGAAGGGCACGCCCGGCTGGCGGAATTTCGACCTTGATGCGAGCCACAGCCCAAATGTCACCGCGCCTTCGGCGTTGGTGGACGTGCTGCAGCGCAGTCTGGCCGTATAGGAGCTAGGTGCGGAACGTAAGCGTCGCGCGCCGCCCAGCCGGTTTTCAAAGGTTTCGATGACAGCGAAATATGTCGGCCGCAGGCTGGCGGTGATCGTGGTAGCCGACGTTGTAGGCTTTTCGCAGCTCGTCGGCCGTGACGAAGACGGCACGCTGCACCGCCTCCAACATCTGCGCAATGATGTTGTAGATCCGATCATCCGCGCTCGGTCCGGCCGAATCATCAAATCGCTCGGCGACGGCCTTCTGGCGGAGTTCGCCAGCGTCGCTGAGGCCGTGCAAGCCGCCATGGAAATCCAAAGCGCGATCGCCACGCGCAACGCTCACCAGAAGCCGGAGACCTGGATCGAATTCCGTATCGGCATGCACGCCGGCGACGTGACCGTACAAGCCGACGGCGACCTACTCGGCGAGACCGTCAATATTGCAGCTCGACTGGAGGCATTAGCCGAGCCGGGCGGATAAGCCGCATTCGGCCGCGCGATGGCGAAACGAACCGCGGAGTAGGCGGGTCGTCTATAAAAGTGCAATAAATATATGGACTGAGTACCGTGTGCCCGTCGGCGCGCACCCTTCGGGGCCCCGCCTGCAGAGGCGAGCCGGATTAAGGGCGCGGCGCGAGTGGTCGCTACTTTCGCCCCATCCCAGGGCGATGCTTACTCTTGCGATGCCTTGCTGCTCGGCTATGCTGTTATCCGGACAAAAAGCGCGGGCGTAGTTCAGTGGTAGAACATCAGCTTCCCAAGCTGAGTGTCGAGGGTTCGATTCCCTTCGCCCGCTCCAAAAAAATCGACGAGGCCGTGAAATAAGCGGCGAGAGGAGGAGACATGAACGGGCGGCGCGATCCAGATACCGGCTGGAGCTGGTGGTATTTGTTGTTCTTGATTCAGCTTGCCGTGGTCATCTGGCCGGCTTTCTACAACAAAATCGAGCCCACTTTCATCGGCATTCCGTTCTTCTATTGGTATCAGCTCCTCTGCGTGATCATCGGTGCAATCTTGACGGCGATTGTCTATTTCGCCGTCGCACACGCACCGCGGAGCAGCTGACCGCGGCGCCAGCCAAAAACGTAAACTAAATCGGGGGAGGGGAATGTCGTGCAGGAAGTGAACTGGACCGCGCTGATTGTTTTCGTCGTCCTCTTCGTCTTCATCACCTGGCTGGGGTTCGCTGCAGCGCGCTGGCGCAGGGGCGATCTCGACATGCTACATGAATGGGGGCTGGGCGGCCGGCGTTTTGGCACCCTTATCACCTGGTTCCTGGTCGGTGGCGATCTTTACACGGCCTACACCTTCATCGCGGTGCCGGCGCTGGCCTTCGGTGCCGGCGCGGTTGCCTTCTTCGCGGTCCCTTACACTATCCTGATCTATCCGATCCTTTTTCTGGTATTCCCGCGGCTCTGGTATGTCTGCCGCAAGCACAACTACATCACTCCGGCTGATTTCGTGCGCGGTCGGTTTGGCAATCGCTGGCTAGCGCTCGCCATCACGGTGACCGGCCTGGTGGCGACGCTGCCTTACATCGCGCTTCAGCTCTTGGGATTGCAGGTCGTGATCGGCGCGCTCGGGGTGACCAGCACTGGATATACCGCCGACGTGCCGCTCGTCATTGCTTTCGTCATTCTCGCCGCCTTCACGTATTCCAGCGGCCTGCGGGCGCCGGCCTCGATCGCTGTGGTCAAGGATACCTTGATCTACATCACCGCCTTTGCCGCCGTTATTGTCGCACCGATTCAACTTGGCGGCTTCGACAAGATTTTCGCCGCGATACCGGCGCAGAAGGTGTTGCTCGCGATACCTCCCGCCCATTCGACCGGCTCGTACAGCGCGTATGTGACTTTAGCGATCGGATCGGCGCTGGCCCTGTTTCTTTATCCGCACTCCATGACCGGAATCCTGAGTGCTTCAAGCGGCCACGCCATCCGCCGCAACGCGGCGATGCTGCCGGCCTACTCGTTCATGCTCGGGCTGTTGGCGCTGCTCGGCTTCTTCGCTATCGCTGCCGGCGTCGGCGCCCTCCCCGAATTCGCCGGAGGCTTCAAGCAATTCGGCACCAATTTCGCCGTTCCGGCGCTGATCCTGCACATCTTCCCGGCCTGGTTCGTCGGCGTCGCCTTTGCCGCCATCGGCATCGGTGCGCTGGTGCCGGCGGCAATCATGTCGATCGGCGCCGCCAACCTCTATACCCGCAACATCCACCGCGAGTTCATCAACAAGAACCCGACCGACAAACAAGAAGCGCAGATGGCGAAATGGGTATCGCTGATCGTGAAGTTCGGCGCGCTTTTGTTCATCATCTTCGCGCCGACACAGTACGCGATTCAGCTGCAGCTTCTCGGCGGTATCTGGATCATCCAGACCTTGCCGACGATCATGCTGGGCGTTTTCACCCGTTGGTTCAACGATTGGGCGCTGTTGATCGGTTGGGCGGTCGGCACCGTCGCCGGCACGGCGATGGCGATTTCAACGAATCTGTCGCCCACCTACACGATTGCGCTCGGCGGCTACACTATGCCCGGCTATGCGGCTTTCTTTACCGTCGTCCTCAACCTCGTGATCGCGGTAGCGTTGACGCCGGTGTTCAATAGCCTGCGCAGCGGGGTGGCACCGCGCGACGCAACCGCCGCGGCCGATTATCGCTCCTGACGGCGAATAAAAAATCCGCGCGGCCGCCGCATCCTATAGGTGCGTGACTTGGACATGCAGCAGCGCCGCGCGGCCGCCGCGCACCGTTTTGGCGCAGCGCGCAATCGCCGCCGGCACATCGGCGGGATCGCCGACCTTCTCGGCGTAACCCCCGAATGCCTCCGCGACTTTGCCGAACTCAACCTTCGAGGCGAGTTCCGATTCGAACTCCTTCGCCGCATGGGCCTCGCCATCGGGAAAAACCCGCAGCGTCGATTCTTTGACCGCGCCCCAGCCGGCGTTGTCGAGCACGATCGACAAAATCGGCAGTTTATATTGCTGGGCGACGGCGAAAACCGAAGTCGGATTGTTGAAATAAAAGCCGCCGTCGCCGGATATCTGGACCATCAGCCGCGATGGCGCCGCGAGCTTGGCGCCAAGCGCCATGCCGCCTGACCAGCCGAGGCCCGCACCATTGGTGTTGAAGGCGGTATTGGGGCGGCGGCGGGGAATTTGCAGCAGAACGGCGCCGGTATTGGTGACGGCTTCGTTGAAGATCATGTCTTCGTCGTCCAACACTTTGCCAAGCTCGGCCATGAAATAATGCGGGTTGATGGCGCCGTGCGTTCCCTTGTTCGCCGCGAGCTTGGCGGCACGGGCAAGGCGGCCTTCGCGCAGCTTCGCGAGCCGATCGAGACGTCCAGCGACGGCCGTTTTAAAGCCCGGCGTAGCTTTCGCCTTCAGAGCGGTGAGCAGTTGATCGAGGATGCCGGCGGTATTGCCCTGCATGCGCAAGTTGCCGGGGAAGGTCCACATCGGTGAGCCGCTTTTGAGCACGTCGACGTCGATATGGGCCCAAAACGACTTTTCATTCGGCGCAACCTCGGCTGGGAACCATGGCACTTCGACATCCACCAGCAACCCGACATCGGTGCCCGGTAGCTGCTCGTCGGCTGAGAAGCCGGCGAAGCAGGGACTCTCGTAGGAGATGTTGTTCTTCGAGTTCGCTTCGTAAATCGGGATGCCGGCGAATTGCGCGACCTCGTCAATCTTTTGCGCGGCGAGCACGTCGTTGCCGCCATAGCCGGTGATGAGGATCGGGTTTTCGGCGGCGATAAGCCGATCGGCAAGGTCGGCAATGAGCGCCGGATCGGCACCGGCCGGCGACAGGGCGCCGAACCGTTCGCCCGGATAGCGGTGGATTTCGTCGACGCCCCAATGCTCGGTCAGCGTTTCGCGCTGCATCATGAGATAGACCGGCCCGCGCGGCTCGCTCTGCATGATGGAATAGGCGCGTTGCAGCGCCTCCTTGACTACGACGCCGGACGGCAGCGTCCACTGCCATTTGGTGTAGGGCCGCACCAAGCTCGCCTGATCGAACGGCTCTTGGACGAAATGCACGTGGGTGTCGCGCGTACCGACCAATTCGCCGTGCATGGTGTAGGGCGCCTTGCCGGCCATGAGCAGCACCGGCAGGCGGCTACGATACATATTGTGCATGGCATTGGCTGTGTTGGCGGTACCGACATCGACGTGGACGAGAACCCCTTGGCCGCGGCCGGTCACCAGCGCATAGCCGGCGGCCATATGGCCGGCGGTATTTTCGTGCGGGCAGCGTACGACCTTGGGCATCGCTTCGCCGCGTTGCCGGCGGTGCGCCATTTCCTCGATGATCGGCGCATGATCGGTGCCGAGGTTACAAAACAAATACTCGATGCCGACCTCTTTGAGGCCCTCGAGCAGGTAATAGGCGGTGGAGAAATCGCCGACATTGCTCCCGCGCGCGACTTTCGTATCCATGGTGCGGCTGATCGTCCTTTTGGTGAAGACTTCAGGTTAATGGCGCCAGCATAGCACGCCAATCCCGACACCGCGCATCTACAAAGCTCTTTGGCTGCAACGAATTACGCCGAGGGTAAACCGTCGCGCCCGCAATGTTGCGCGCGGACCCAAGTTCCAATTGCGCGCGAACAAACTTCGGTCTTTCCGAACTGTCGCCACAATGGCACAACATAGCTGCCGGGCGAACGGGGAAAGGATCCAACATGAAATGGCAGGCCGCCGTGGCCGGCGCTATTGCGTCGGCCCTGATCACCTCTGTGGCCTATGCAGAGGTGCGCGTGACCAACGATCCGGGAGGCGAAATCACCTCCTACGTGACCAAGTTCGAAAATCTGCGCGCCTCGGGGGAACGTCTGGTCATTGATGGACCGTGTCTCTCGGCATGCACGCTGTTCACGGCGTTCTTGCCGCGTCAGCAGGTCTGCATAACACCACGGGCGATACTCGGTTTCCACGCGGCGTCTTACTACGACGACACCAGCCGTTCGCTGGTGCCGACGCGCGCCGGGACGCGGCTGGTGATGCGGCTCTATCCGCAGTCGATCCGCAACTGGATCACGCGGCACGGCGGTTTGACGCCGCGAATAATCGGCCTTCGCGGCCGCGAACTCGCTTCGCTCTACGACGCCTGCCGCTAAGCGGCCTTGCATGCGCGGGACTGTCGCACCGCCCTTGACGCCGGGGCGGCTGCAGCGAAGGTGCGCGACGAATATATTGGCGCTCGCGGCGGTGATTTCCCCTTTGGCCGAATAAGGCTTCACCCGGTCGAACTTGCCTGCCGCACGGGCCTTTCGTTTGCGGCAAGGAGGACGGCTTGAGGTCGGAAAGGGTATCGCGCGCACTGCCGATATTAGGCGCTTTCATCTGCGGGCTCGCCCTGGTCTTCGCCGTCATCGTCTATTTTGGCGTCCGATCTCCGATCGGGCCGGCAGCAGCCGCCGTCGGTGGACCGTTCCGTCTCGAGGACCAGAACGGCCGGCCGGTCACCGACCAGGACATGAAGGGACGGCCTTTCCTGGTTTTCTTTGGCTATACCCACTGCCCCGACATTTGTCCGACGAGCTTGTTCGACATTTCGCAAGTGTTGCAGAAGCTCGGTGGCGACGCCGATCGTACCGGGGCGCTTTTCATCACCGTGGATCCGGAACGCGATACGCCGGCGGTGCTGAAGGATTATCTGTCGAATTTCGACCCGCATCTGCGTGGCCTCACGGGCGACCCGAACGCTGTCAATGCAGCCATCAAAGCGTATCGCGTCTACGCCAAGAAAGTTCCGCTCGAGCACGGCGACTACACCATGGACCACACCGCAGTCGTTTATCTCATGGACAAAGAGGGCCGTTTCGTCGCGCCGTTCAACCTCAAGCAAACACCGGACGCGGCCGCCGCCGAATTGCGCAAATACCTTTAAGCCCGCAGCTGCGCGTCAGTCGGCGATACGCCCCAACGCGTAAACCGCCTCGAGCAGCAAACCGGGACGCGCCCCAAAGAACCATCGCTCGAACAGCTCTTTGGTCCGCCCGCCGCGGAAGATCCGAGCGAGGCCGGTATTGACCGCCAAGCGCAGAGCCCAATCGCCGCGCGGCACCACAATGGCGTATTGCTCGATCGAGAGATCGTCCGGCAGGATGGCAAAGGCGTCCTCATCCTTGAACTTGGCGCCGGCTAGCAGAAGCTTGTCGCTGGCGAAAGCATCCACCTTGCCGCTTTCAAGCGCGGCCACGCCCTCGTCACGGTCTTTGACCGGCACCAGCGTCACGGGGATGCTCAATTGACTGACGATATTGCTGACGGCGCGCTCATTGCTCGTACCGCTGACCAGCGCGATCTTCTTACCGCCCAAATCGGCCAAGCCGTGGATGTTCGATGTTCGCGAGACCAAAATGCCGGTCGACTCGACGAAAGTCAGAATGGAAAAGTCGACCTCTTTCATCCGCGCAAGCGTAACCGTCGACGATCCGCACTCGAGGTCGGCCTTGTTGCCCGCCACGGCGGAGAAACGCGTCTCGACGGTCACCGGCACCCACTCGATCTTTAATTCCGGGACCTTGAATTGCTCAGCGATGGAGGCGGTGACCTGCTTGCAGAGGTCGATGGTATAGCCGAGCGGCTCCTTCGCATCGTTGACGAACGAGAATGGCCGGTCATCGGCGCGGTAAGCAGCGCGGATGACCTTTTTGGCAATGATGGATTTGAGCCGGCTGTCCCACGGCACCGATGACTGGGCCGATGCCGCAGATGCCGAAACCGCGACGGCACAGATCACAGCCGCCAGACCCAATGACAGGCGACCGCCCAGACCGGCGAACAAATGAGGCCCCATTAATGACACCGTAGGTTTGTTGCTGCGGGAAAAACCAGATCGTCGATCCTAAACTTAGTCGTCCGATGAGGAAAGCTTCGCCTGAAGGCGTGAAGTCCTCGCCAGCCCGTGCTCGGTCTTTTCCCAGCGCTGCGGATCGCAAATAAGCTGGATGAGCGCACGCCAAGCCGCGAGCGAGAGCAAGAACCAGTAGAACGGCGTCAGCACCAGTATCCAGCCGTGACCAAGCAGCCTCCGCCGCTTTAATCCAATCAGGTCGAGCGGGATGGTCGAGGCGTAGCCGCAGAGGAAGGTCGCCGCAAAAATCGGCCACGAATTAAAGCTCGTCACCGTGGTCAACGGCGCACCCACGAGTAATGAATAACAAAGCGCGGCCGCAAATATCGGGTGAACCAGGGCTGCGAGCACATTGCAGGCGAGGAACAGCTGGACCGCGATGGCGCCGGCCGGCCTTAAGTCCCGCATCAGTCGGCCCGGGCGGCGCATATGCACGAGCCAAGTTTGCATCCAGCCTTTGTACCAGCGGGCGCGCTGCTTGAGCCACGAGCGAAACCGAGCGGGCGCCTCCTCATAAGTGGCTGCCGCGATCGCCGCCGAACGATAACCGAGCCGATGCAGCCGAATGCCGAGATCGGCATCTTCGGTCACATTATAAGGGTCCCAGCCGCCGACCCGCCGCAACGCGGCGGTACGGAAATGGTTCGACGATCCGCCGAGCGGGAGCGGCAATCCCAACGCAGCAAGGCCCGGCAGAAAGGCATCGAACTGTCCGGCATACCCGGCGGTGAACATGCGGGCGAGCCAGCCATCCGCCGTATTGTCGATGGTCAGCGCAGCTTGCACGCAGGCGAGGCGATCATCGGCCGCCGCAAACTTATCCAGCGCGCGGCGAAGTTGATCGGGCTCCGGGACATCCTCCGCATCAAAGACGACGGTATAGGAGCCGTAGGCAAACGGCAGCGCGGCGTTGAGCGCTTTCGGCTTGGTCCGCGGTCCGGTCGGCGGTGCGATTATAACTGTGAAAGGCTGGCCAAGGTCGAGCATCGCGACCGCCTGTTGGGTCTCTTGATCGTCGGCCTCGACAACGAGCTTCACGTCGAGCTTTTCCAGTGGGTAATCGAGTGCGCGAATGGCGGCGACCAATTGCCGAACCACCGCGCCCTCGCGGTACAGCGGGCAAATGACGGTGTAGACCGGAAGCTCGTGGTCGGCGATACGCGGACGCCGCGGAGACGCCGGCCCTGCGCGGAAGGCGCAAAGAAGTCGCAACATGCCCGCAGCCAAAATGGCCGCACAGCACGACGTCGCCAACGCGTGGATCGTCAAACCCGGAGCTGCGGCGAAGACCGCGCCGCCGACGGCGGCGATTGCCGCTATCGCAATCCAACCCGAACTCGCGGCCCGCGGTGCGTTAGAGAGGTGCGGCTGTAAGCGCCGAAGCTCCCCGGCGGCGCGCCGTCCGAGCGCCGCTTGTGCGTACCGCGCGGCAAAACGCGACAATCGTTCCGGCGACGTCAAGCGAAACCAGCGGGACGACTGCGGCGCGGAGCGGCCGAGATTGGCGAGGTTGCGGGCGGTAAGACAGCGCGGCGCGATAATCCAGGAAAGCTCGTCGCCATAATGCAGCGGCAACAGACCGGCGGCAGCCGCCTGGATCAGTTGATCGTCGCTGAGCGGGCACTGGGCGCGTGAGACATTCTCCAGCGGATCGAAGAATGTTCCGAGCGAGGTGGCAAGTGCCGTAAGGTACCCTTCCTCGGTCATGACATCGGCGCAAGAGAGCACGCGATCGGCGCCTAAGCCGATCGACAGGGCACGCCGCTCCGCCGCCGCAATGACTCGGGACGGCAACAGGTCGCGCACACAGTCGATCTCTGGACACTCGCTGCGTGTTTGCGGCGGCTGACGGCGGGCACGCGAAATCGCCGGCCGATAAACGGCGGATCCGCCCGGCACTTTCGACCGCCGAACCCCGACGCCTACGCTACTCAACGGTGCCCCGCACCAACGCAAAAGCCGCAACGCGGCGCACGGTCGTGAGCCCCTCCAGGCGCCGCCAAACCATGGTGAGCCATGGCTTGGCCGATGGCAATACGCGCGAGCCCAGCCCGGACGGCAACCGTAAGCGTTGACGCAAGGCGACGGCGCCCCTATAAGCCCGGCTTCGTTAGTTCGTGTTCACAGATCATGGCCAATACAAAGTCTGCAAAGAAGGCTGCACGGCAAAGCGCTCGGCGAACCGCGGTCAATCGGACCCGGCGTTCGCGGCTGCGAAGCGCAGTGCGAAAGGTCGAGGAAGCAATCACCGCCGGCGACAAGTCGCGCGCGATCGCCGCCATGGCCGAAGCCGAACCGGTGATCATTCGCGCAGCGCAGAAAAACGTCGTGCACCGCAACGCGGCGCAACGAAAAGTTTCGCGCCTCGCTCACCGCATCGCCGAACTCAGCAAAGCCTAATCCGTTTTTTGACAATCGCTGGCGCTGGCATCGCGGCGTTGCGGCCGTGGATTGCCATATCTCTGTTGCAGAATTGTCACGTCACATTGCAAAATTAACTGATTGGGCGCCGTTTCTCGGCTCAAAGCATCGTGCCGGCCCAATCTTTATTTGCTCCGCAGCTGCCAGCGCGGGGCACCCCTTGAATCTTGATCAAAAGAATTGATGCGCCATGAAAGGGTTATGGCGCATGCGCGATATCGGAGTTTGAATCCCCGCTGAATCGGACCGTTTGATTTTTATTTGCTCCGCCGCGCAATTCCGTCGGCTTTGCCGCAAAGTGAATTGTGCACGAATTGTGAATTGACCCGTTGAGTCAAAGCGTTGCCGAAAGCGGCGCGGGCCGTGGCGCGACGTCAAGCTTCGAAAGCCAATGTTATCGCGACGTTTTTGCGGTTGCGGGGCGGAACCTGCGTGCTAGCGTTTTTCTCACTTCGGCTTTCCGAAGGTCTTCAACAATCGGACCCGATTGAACTCATGAAGACATGGGTGCGGGAGAGCGTTGCCGCAATTGTATGTCGAGTAGAACAGAACCAATTGGCGACCTTTGACGATTTCGATCTGAATGAACGGTAACGCGCATTGGGATCTCGCAAAGGAATTCGCCGAGACTGCGGTGAACGCCATCGGGTCCGGGAGCGATGGAGGTGGGGGATGCACGCGGCAATTCAGCCAGCGCTAAATGCGAAGAGGATTTGGTCATGTGGCGCGTTTCCGCCACTTGCACTCCTCGATCGCGTCAGCCGTTTCGCCATCGCGATCCTCAGCGGCTGATGCCGCGATTTCGGGCGGCGTTTGCGTCGCTTCCGCTCTAACCGCCGATTTGGTCCGTCCATGAGTATGTAGCGTTCGCCCGGTACCGGGCTGGTGGGCATACCGCGTCTTAGTCGCTCACACTCTCTCTTAGGCGAACAAGCAGGCTGATATGACGAGCACCGATCAAGAGCGCTGGCAGCGGGTCAAGAACCGGCTGCGGATCGAACTGGGCGAAGACGTTTATTCGAGCTGGTTCGCGCGCGTGGAATTGGAAGCAGTCGGCGAAGGTGGCGTGCGATTGTCGGTGCCGACGCGCTTTTTGCGCAATTGGATTCAGTCGCATTACAGCGAGAAAGTGCTCGGCAATTGGCAGGCGGAAGAGCCGGCCATCACGCGCCTAGAATTGACCGTTCGCTCTTCAGCAATCCGGCCGCTTCCCGTCAAACCCAAACATTTGCCGGGTGCGCCGCCGGCCCGCGAAAACCAGGGAACGAACCCAAACGGGACGGAAGTGCGCCCAAGCGTCCCGTTCATGAGCGTGCACGAAGCGCTCGGCGGTTCGCCGCTCGACCCGCGTCTTGCTTTTGAGACCTTTATTGTCGGTCGCTCGAACACGCTTGCCCACGCCGCCGCGAAGCAGGTGGCGGCGAGCCGCCGCGGCGACGCGATGATGTTCAACCCGCTCTACATTCACGCCGGCGTAGGCCTTGGCAAAACCCACCTCCTGCAAGCGATTGCCTGGGCTGGCAACGGCGGTGATCGCAAGGTGCTCTATCTAACCGCCGAAAGGTTCATGTACGGGTTTGTCTCGGCGCTGCGCACCCAGACCACGCTCGCTTTCAAGGAAGCACTGCGCGCCATCGACGTTCTCATCATCGACGACCTGCAATTCCTCCAGGGCCGCTCGACCCAAGCCGAGTTCTGCCACACCCTCAACGCGCTGATCGACGCCGGCCGGCAGGTGGTCATTGCCAGCGACCGGCCGCCCGCCGACCTGGAAAGTCTCGACGACCGCGTGCGGTCGCGACTCGCCGGCGGCTTGGTGGTCGAAATTGGCTCGTTGGGAGAGGAATTGCGGCTTGAAATCCTCAAAAACCGGATCACCGCCGCGTGTGCGCATCACCCCGGATTCGAGGTACCGCCTCCAGTATTGGTTTTTATCGCCAAATCGGTGACGCATAACGGCCGCGATCTCGAAGGCGCCGTCAATCGCCTGCTGGCGCACAACAAGCTCAGCGGCCAGCCGGTCACGCTGGAAATGGCCGAGCGCGAAATGCGCGATCTCATCCGGCCGGTCGAACCGAAACGCGTGCGCATCGAGGACATCCAGCGCATTGTTGCGCGCCAATATAACGTGAGTCGGGCCGACCTTTTGTCGTCGCGCCGCACCGCTAACGTGGTGCGGCCCCGCCAAGTCGCCATGTATCTCGCTAAAGTGCTGACGCTGCGCTCGTTGCCGGAAATTGGCCGACGCTTCGGCGGCCGCGACCACACCACCGTCCTGCATGCCGTGCGCAAGATCGAGAACCTCGCGAACAACGACACCTCGTTCGCCGAGGAGATTGAATCGCTCAAGCGACAATTGCAGGATTGATGCCTGCCGGTGCGCACAAGGCGCACCTTTTTGTCGCCCGGCGCAAGGCCTTTAATAGCCGTTCCCGGCCTCCGTCATGGCTGTGTGAAACGCCTGGAAAAGGCCCGTTCCGCCGCGCTGTGCCCTTGCCGAAAGGCCCCTGCCGGGCCACTTTCGTCATCCCTGCGTTGTGAACGGATGTCGCTATGAAGGTTACCGTAGAGCGCGCCGAACTATTGAAATCGCTCGGCCACGTGCATCGCGCCGTTGAGCGGCGCAACACCATTCCGATTCTCGCCAACGTGCTCATTCGCGCCGACCGCGCCAAACTGAGCCTGAAGGCAACGGACCTCGATCTTGAAGTGACAGATACGATCGCAGCCGAAGTGGCCCCGGCCGGCGCCACGACCGTGCCCGCCCATATGTTCTACGACATCGTCCGCAAACTTCCCGACGGCGCGCAAATCGTCCTGGAATCCTCCGCCGATCGCGCCGCGTTGTCGATCCGTGCCGGGCGCTCGCGCTTTTCGTTGCAAACCCTGCCGGAGAGCGATTTTCCCGATCTCGCGCCGGGCGAAATGACGCACAAATTCTCGATCAAGGCCGCCGAACTCAAGCGACTGATCGACAAGACCCAGTTCGCCATCTCGACCGAGGAAACGCGTTACTATCTCAACGGCATTTACTTGCACGCCGCGAGCACCGCGCAAGAACACACTTTGCGCGCTGTTGCCACCGACGGCCACCGGCTGGCGCAAATGGAGCTCGAATTGCCGAAAGGCGCCACCGGCATGCCGGGGATTATCGTGCCGCGCAAAACCGTCGGCGAAGTGCAGCGCCTGCTTGAGAACGGCGAGGCGGAGATCGCGGTCGAACTCTCGCCGGGAAAAATCCGTTTCACCGTCGGCGACGTGGTTTTGACCTCGAAGCTGATCGACGGGACCTTCCCCGACTATGGGCGCGTCATTCCTCTGAACAACGACAAAGAGCTCGTGGTCGACAAGAAAGAATTCGAGGCAGCGGTCGACCGGGTTTCAACGGTGGCGAGCGAACGTGGCCGCGCCGTCAAATTGTCACTGACCGGCGGCCGTTTGCTGCTTTCCGTCACTAATCCAGATTCCGGCAGCGCCACCGAAGAACTCGAAGTCGAATACGAGGCCGAACCGATCGATATTGGGTTCAACTCGCGGTATCTGCTCGATATTGCCGCCCAGATCGAGAGCGAGGCCGCGGTACTTAAGCTTGCCGACCCGGGCTCGCCAACGCTCATCCAGGACAAGGAATCTCGCGGCGCGCTTTACGTGCTGATGCCGATGAGGGTTTGACGGGTTTCAGATATCGGGGGCCAGGCATTAGTCACGCCAATGGCAGGGCGGTGCTTTCTGATGCCTGATTCCTGACTGCTGGTTCCCTGATGTCCGGACTTGTCCGCCGTCTCACCGTGAGCAATTTCCGCAATTATCGCGCGGCAACGCTCGAGGCCGGAAGCCGGCCGATCGTGCTGTATGGTCCGAATGGGGCCGGTAAAACCAACCTCATCGAGGCCATCTCGTTTCTTGCACCCGGCCGCGGCCTGCGGCGTGCCACGCTTGAGGAAGTCGCCTGCAATGAAGGTGACGGCTCATGGGCGGTTTCCACCGAAGTCGAAGGTGCTCTCGGGCTGGCGACACTCGGCACCGGCATCGAGCGCATAGCCGAGGACGGCGCGCCGGCACAACGGAAGTACCGCATTGATCGGGAGTCGGTAGGAACCGCCGCGGCATTCTCCGATCACGTGCGCATCATCTGGATGGTGCCGGCGATGGATTCGCTGTTCACCGGCGCGCCGGCCGAACGCCGCCGCTTTCTCGATCGCCTGGCGACTGCGATCGACAGCGAGCACTCTAGCCGCGTCAACGCGTTCGAGCGCGCGCTGCGCTCGCGCAACCGGCTCCTGGAAGAGCCGCGGCCCGACGCTCACTGGCTCGACGCGGTCGAGCACGAGACAGCGGAACTGGCAGTGGCTGTCGCCAGTTTGCGCGCAGAAACCGTAGGTCGCCTCCGCGCCGCGCTTTCGGCGCGGGCGCAGTCGGCATTCCCGCCGGCCGACATTGCGCTCGACGGCTGGATGGAAAGCCTGCTGCCCAGTGAGCCGGCCGTTTTTGTCGAAGAACGCTATCGCGAGAAGCTCCGGGAGAACCGCGGCCGCGATGCGGCTGCCGGCCGTACGCTCGATGGTCCGCACCTGACCGATCTGGCGATCGTCTATGCCCAAAAGGGCATTGTCGCGGCCGACGCCTCCACCGGCGAACAGAAAGCATTGCTTATCGGGCTCGTGCTCGCGCACGCACGATTGATCGCCGAGATGACCGGGGCGGCGCCAATCCTCCTTCTCGATGAGGTGGTCGCTCACCTCGATCCATCGCGCCGCATGGCGCTACACGGCGAACTTGCGCAGCTCGGTGCGCAGGTTTGGATGACGGGCGCGGATCCGGCGCTTTTTGTCGAGATCGAAGGTCAAGCGACGTTGGTGGAAGTTCATTCCGGCCACCTGCAAGTCAGAGACGGTTAAGCTTGACGAAAAGCTAAGCGCCCCCTGGTTCCGTCGGTTACGAATTATCATCCGGTCGCGACGAGGGAACTAGTGCGCCATCAACGCCTTACCCTTCAGCGACCAGAGAGTTCGAATCGAGTGACTATGCCGGACGCCGTGCCAGATACCGTGATGCAAAACCTCATCGAGGCGTTGAATCGTCTGCACGACGATCTCGATCGGGTGGAACTATGGACTGCGGCGCTAAAATGCTTCCAGGAGCCCGCGCCGGAGTACCGGCCGCGCACGGATTACGTCTTACCGCGGCACGACGAGAAGTTTGCAAGCTAGCCGTAGTAGGACGTGCGCCCGCCGCACGAGCCGCGGCTTTTGGCGGTGCATTTTCGGCCGGTTTTTTGGGCTAATAACTCCGGTTCACCGCTGCCAAAACCGGGGTTCTTTTCGCCCTCGTTTCATGGTCCTCGCCAGAGCCAAATTCCGCCCGGCAAAACCTTGAAAAACCACGATTCCGCAATATCTTAGTGTTGGTCGATTTGACCTGTACCTGCCCGTGTTTTCGTGTACAAGAAACGGGCGATTCTTTTGCTCATCAAAGCTTTCCCGAAAGCCCTTTTGCATGGCCGAAGCCATCCGTAAACCAACCCCCGATTCTGCCGCCGATTATGGAGCGGAATCGATCAAGGTTCTCAAGGGGCTCGACGCGGTCCGTAAGCGGCCCGGCATGTATATCGGCGACACCGATGACGGATCCGGTCTGCATCACATGGTCTACGAAGTCGTCGACAACGCCATTGACGAGGCGTTAGCGGGCTTTGCCAAGCAGGTCGAAGTCACTCTCAATCCTGACGGTTCTTGCACCGTGCGCGACGACGGCCGCGGCATTCCGACCGACATCCACAAAGGCGAGGGCGTGTCGGCCGCCGAAGTGATCATGACGCAACTGCACGCCGGCGGAAAATTCGATCAGAACGCCTACAAGGTTTCCGGCGGACTGCACGGGGTCGGCGTGTCTGTGGTCAATGCGCTGTCCAGTTCGCTCAAGCTGACGATCTGGCGTGATGGCCACGAACATTCCATGGAGTTCCGCAACGGCGAAGCGGTGGCTCCGCTCGCTATCGTCGGCGCAGCGTATGACCGGCGCGGAACCGAAGTCACTTTTCTGCCGTCGAAGAAAACCTTCACCATGACGGAGTTCGATTTCGCCACGCTGGAACACCGGCTGCGCGAACTCGCCTTCCTCAATTCCGGCGTCACTATCGTGCTTTCCGACATGCGCCACGCGGTCGAGAAGCGCGAAACCCTGCGCTACGAAGGCGGCGTCGAAGCCTTCGTCAAATATCTCGACCGCAACAAGTCGCCGCTGGTGCCGCAGCCGATTGTCATTAAGGCGGAGCGCGACGGCATCGGCGTCGAATGCGCGCTGTGGTGGAACGACGGCTATCACGAGACGGTGCTCTGTTTTACCAACAACATCCCGCAGCGCGACGGTGGCACACACCTCGCCGGCTTCCGCGGCGCGCTGACCCGTCAGGTCACGGGATACGCCGAATCCGGCGGTGGCGCGCGCAAGGAAAAAGTCGCGCTCACCGGTGACGATTGCCGCGAAGGGTTGACCGCCGTGCTTTCGGTCAAAGTGCCCGATCCGAAATTTTCCTCGCAGACCAAGGACAAGCTCGTTTCCTCCGAGGTGCGCCCGGTGGTCGAAGGCGTGATCAACGACATGCTCAAAGCCTGGTTCGAGGAGCATCCGGGCGAGGCCAAGATCATTGTCGGCAAGGTCGTCCAGGCGGCCGCCGCGCGCGAAGCCGCGCGCAAGGCGCGGGAAATGACGCGTAAAAGTGCGCTCGGCATCACCTCGCTGCCCGGCAAGCTCGCCGATTGTCAGGAGCGCGATCCGGCGAAATCCGAACTGTTCATTGTCGAGGGCGATTCCGCCGGCGGCAGCGCCAAACAGGGCCGCAACCGCGAATTCCAGGCGGTCTTGCCGCTCCGTGGCAAGATCCTGAACGTCGAGCGCGCGCGCATGGACAAGATGCTGTCCTCCGAGCAAATCGGCACGCTCATCACCGCGCTCGGCACCGGCATCGGCACCGACGAGTTCACTGCCGACAAGCTGCGTTACCACAAAATCATCATCATGACCGACGCCGATGTCGACGGCGCCCACATCCGCACGCTGCTGCTCACGTTCTTCTATCGGCAGATGCGCGAGATCATCGACCGCGGTCATCTCTTCATCGCGCAGCCGCCGCTTTACAAAGTCGCGCGCGGCAAGTCCGAGCAATATCTTAAGGACGAACGGGCGCTTGAAAACTATCTGATCGACACCGGCCTGGAAGACACCACGTTGACGTTATCGTCGGGCGAGATCCGCGCCGGTCTCGATTTGCGCAAGCTGGTCGAGGATGCACGCGTGATCCGCAACCTGCTGCGCGGCCTGCACAGCCGCTATAACCGCCAGGTCGTCGAGCAAGCGGCCATACTCAGCGTCCTCAACGCCGACATTTTCGGCGATACGCAGAAAGCCCTCGCCGCCGTGCCCTATATCGCGCGGCGCCTCGATGCGTTGTCGGAGGAGACCGAGCGCGGCTGGCAAGGCCAATTCACCGAGGGCGCCGGCTTCGCGTTCGAGCGCACCGTGCGCGGCGTCAAGGAAGTCACTGTTATCGACAAGGCGCTGCTCGGCTCCGCCGATGCGCGCAAGCTCGACGAATTCGCGCCGCTTCTTCAGAAAGTGTTCCCGCGCCCGACCCCGCCGGCACTACTGAAGCGCAAGGACGAGGAGACGCCGATCCACGGTCCGGTCAGCTTGTTCGAGGCCGTGATCGCGGTCGGGAAAAAGGGCCTCAACCTGCAGCGCTACAAAGGCCTCGGCGAAATGAACCCGAGTCAGCTCTGGGAAACCACCCTCGATGTCAACGCTCGCTCGCTCCTGCAGGTCAGCGTCAAGGAGATCGACGAGGCCAACACGACTTTCGATGAGTTGATGGGCGACAAGGTCGAGCCGCGCCGCGAATTCATCGAACAGCACGCGCTCGCCGCCAGCGTCGACGTCTAGCGGCGCGGTTGCATCCCGAGGTTATTCCCGCTTTAGCGGCGCACGTACGCCGGACGATATGCTCGTTCGGGACGGTTCGCCGAGACGCTACGATTGTCCTTTTGACTCCCCCTCACGGCCGCGGGATAAAATCGGCCCTTCTTTCGGGGAAGGGAGCGTCGCATCATGAAATTTTCCATCTATTCCGAGCTGCAAACCTGGCTGGGCAAGACCCAGCAGCAGGTCTATGCCGAAGCACTCGAGCAGTGCGTCAATGCCGACCGGCTCGGCTATTCGACCTACTCCATCATCGAGCACTTCTTCTTCCCGAAATTCGGCGCCTCGCCGAACCCGTTTGCGTTTTTTGCTAAAGCTTCAGAGCGCACGCGCAATATCAACTTCCGCACGCTGGTGCATGTCCTGCCGTATCACAATCCGGCCGTGCTGGCGTCGCAGATCGCTCAGTTCGATATGCTGGTGGATGGCCGTTACGAGTTTGGCTTTGGCCGTGGCCATGGCTGGCTGCCGCTCAAGGGCGGCGTGCCAGTCGAGGAATCGCGCGAGCGCTATGAGGAAGCGCTGAAAATCGTCATCGACGCGCTCGACAACGAGCGGTTTTCCGCCGACGGCAAGTATTACAAGATTCACGATTCCCATATCGTGCCGCGGCCGACCGCGGGGCGGAAATTCCGCATCTTCCTCGGCGGCACGAGCGACTCGACTTACGAGCTCGCCGGCGAGCGAGGCTATGCGATGGTCGTTCCGCCGCTGTTGCCGTACGAGGCATTGCGGCCGCAACTCGACATCTACCGCGCCTCCTGCAAGAAGCACGGCAACACGCCGGACATCGTCTGGATCCACGCCTGTCATCTCGACTTCGACCGCGATACCGCTAAGCGCGAGGCCGAGAAAATGATGCGCGGCTTCCTCAAGGGCAACGCGTCCGTCCTGTTGGAGAACAAGGACGAGATGCCCTCGAAACAGGCGCTAGAATCGGCGGGCTACGGCTTCTATGCCTCCGGCATCATGGAGAATTTCTCCGACATGCCCTACGACGAGATGATCAAGAACGACATCGTCTGGGTCGGCACGCCTGCCGACATTATTGAGCGCATCGAGGCGGTGATGAAATTGTGCGAAGGGCTGACCGAAGTGGCGATCACCGTCAATCCGGGCGGCGTCGAGCACTGGAAGACCATCAAGACGCAGGAGATGTTCGCTCATCACGTGATGCCGCACTTCGCCGGGAAAAAACCGGCGGCGGGCGTGTCGCGGGCGGCTTAGAAACGGCGTCATTCCGGATCGCCGCTTACGGCGAGTCCGCAATCCATAATCACGGTTGTCGCAGTTCTGCATCGATTGCGATTACGGATTCCGGGCTCCTCGCGTCGCTCGGCCCCGGAATGACCCCTAAAACAAATCGAAGTATTCGTTCTGCTCCCAGGTGGTCACGTCGGTACCGTCGATCGCTTCACCGGCTTCGGATTTGAAGCGCGCCAGCTCCGCCTCCTTGAGATGGGCATAATAGTCGATGAAGGACGCGCTGAAGGCCCCTTTGAAAGTCTTGCTCGCGCGCAGCGCTGAAAGCGCTTGCCCGAGGTCGTTCGGCAACATCGGCGCCTTGGTTTCATAGGGCGTGTCCGCCGACGGCCCGGGATCGCGGCGCTCCGCGATGCCGTCGAGGCCGGCGTAAATCTGCGACGCGACATAGAGGTACGGATTGGCCGCCGGCTCGCCGATGCGATTTTCCAGGCGGGTGTCGTGTTGGCCCGGCTGGCCGAGCACGCGGATCATGCAACCGCGGTTGTCGCGCGCCCAAATGGCGCGGTCGGGCGCGAGCGTATAAGGCCGGTAGCGCTTGTAGCCGTTGACGGTGGGCGTACTGAACGCCGCACCAGCCTCGGCATGACTGAGAAGGCCCGCGAGATAATGAAGGCCGAGCACCGACAGCCCTTCGCGCGCGTTGCCGGCGAAGGCGTTGCCGCCGCCGCGGCGTTTAACCAGCGATTGATGCAAATGCCAACCGCTGGAGAACAGATGCGGCAAGGCCGGTCGGCACATGAAGCTTGCCAGCATGCCGTTCCTGCGCGCGATCTGCTTGGTCGCGGCGCGGAACAAAATCATCGTATCGGCGGCGGCAAGCCCGTCCTGCGGACGGAAGGTGAATTCGCATTGGCTCGGGCCGAGTTCGACTTCCAGCGAGCGAAGCGGCAGGCCGAGCGCTTCGACGCCGTGGCGGATCGGCGCGAGCGCCGCGTCCAGCTGGTCGTAACGGGATTCGGTCAAATACTGATAGCCCTGATTGAGGAGGCTCACTTCGGGCGCGCGCGGCGGCCATGTTGCGTCGGCCGGCGTGAGCCGCGGATTTTCGAGCTTGAACAGATGGAATTCCACCTCAAGCCCGGCGCGGAAGTCGAAGCCCTCGGCAGCGAGACGCGACAGCGCGTCGCGTAAAATCTGCCGGGTCGAAAATGGCACCGGCTTGCCATTGCCGAAGTAGATATCGCAAAGCAGCCAGCCGGTGTTTGGCGCCCATGGCAGCACTTTGAACGTCGTTGGGTCGGCGACCATGACGAAATCACCGCCGCCTTGCATCTCCACCATGTCAAAGCCGCCACCCGCGGTGAATACCGGATAGGCAGTCTTATGCGCGGTGTCCTTGGCGAGCAGCGTCGTTGTCATCGTGACGCCGCTTCCCAGGGCACCGAGCGCATCGGAGGCTATGAGCGTCTTGCCGCGCAGCACGCCGTGTTGATCGGCAAATGAGAAGCGGATGAGTTCGAGCTTGTCTTTCTTGATTCGCTGCGCGAGGCCGCGCGCGGCGCGCGTCTGCTCCGGCGTCCATAAGCCGTAACGGTCGACGAAATCGCCTACGTGTAGTTTTCGCGCCGCCATCAGATAACGTCAGTGCCCATTGGCCCAGCTTTTTGTTTGCTGGCGTTCGTTGCCGGTGCGCTGCCAATAACCTTGCCAATCGCCGGCCGGGCCGATGCCGTCAACGCAAGCCGGGCCGGTGATTTTTTCTGCCGCCCGCGCATCGAGAACCATCATCGGCCTTTCGCCCTTGCCCGATTGTCCGAGCGCTTGCCGCAACAGCCGCCGGTACGCGCTGATCGCTTTGTCGGACGTGCCCAAATGCTCTTGCGTGCGATCCTGAATCGCACCCATCGATTCGCAGGCCCATTGATCATGCACGTTGATGTCGGCGCCCATGCCGGTATAGGTCGCGTGCTTCTGCTCGTGGGCGTCGAAACCGTAATCGTTGCTCTTGTTCTTGCGCGGAACGTAATCGGGCAATTCGTAAAGCTCGAGCCGCTGGCGCCGCATTTCCTCTTTGTTCACTGGCGCGCCGAATGACGTGAAAATCGCGTACCAGTAATGTTTCGCGTCGTCGATCGGCACGTGCCACTGCGAGATCGTCATCTCGCGGCTCATGGGAATGATGAACGCGTTGGGGAAGATCAAATTGGTGACGCGGATGTGGGCCTTTTCGTTGCTGATCTGGCGAAGCGTCGCCAACCGGAAGCCGTAGTCGGTCGGCTCGACTTCGATCCGCGGCCGCGGAAACTCGCGCATGATCCGTGTCATCGGCATGTCCGAGTCCTTGGACTTGTCGCGGAACATCTTGCCGTAGCCGTGCTCCGGATCCTCGTCCTCGAAGAAGCGATGCAGGAAAGACGTGTGCACCGGGTCGATGCCCACTTCGAGCGATTGCAGCCAGTTGCAATCGATCATCCCTTTGAAGGCGAAGGTGTGGGTTGACGGGGCGACGAAGCAGTCAAAGTCCGGAAAGGCCGGCGGTTCGCCGCCGCCGAGATAGGCCCACAAGATGCCGCTCTTTTCCACGACCGGATAGGATTTTTGTTTGATGTTGGCGGAAAGATTGCTGCTGTCCGGCTCGGCCGGGGTCTGCAGGCAGGCGCCCTTGACGTCGAACAGCCAGCCGTGAAACGCGCAGCGAAGCCCGCCGTCCTCCAGCCTGCCGTAAGCGAGATCGGTGCCGCGATGCGGACAGTGCCGGCCAATCAGCCCGTAACGCCCTTTGTCGTCCTTGAACGCGACGAGATCCTCGCCCAGAAGGCGCACCGGCTTGACCGGCCTGTTGCCGGACAATTCATCGACCAGCGCGGCCGGCTGCCAATAGCGGCGCATCAGCGTACCCGCGGCGGTTTTGGGGCCGGTGAGCGTAATGAGATCGTTTTGTTCGGCGCTGAGCATGACTTTTTCCGTCACCCTGAGGTGCGAGTAAAGCGAGCCTCGAAGGGCGACGGCCGAGGCGCTTCGGGTGGCATCCTTCGAGGGCCGTAGAGTTTACCATCGGGCCGGCCACTTCGGGCCGGACCGGTTGGCGGCCGCCTCAGGATCACGGAACGCAAATATACGACTACGCCCTCCGAGCGGGAAGCGCAGCAGCCATGCGAGGGGTCAAAACCCCGGCAGCACCAGAATCTTCGGCGTTTTAGGCAGCGTGGTTTTGGAGACGACCAGCGAGGGAACGTCCGCGCGTTCGATGGGCCATTGCTCTTGGGCGCGCTGGAGGAAGCGATCGAGCGTGTACCAGCCGAAAAAATGCATCGGGATGATCAGCGGCGCCTTCAGCGCCGTAAGCACCTCCATCATGCCGTCGAGGTCGAGCGTGTAATTGCCGTCGACCGGCGCCATCACCACGTCGATGCGGCCGATCTCGTTGAGCTGCTGTTGCGTCAGCGTGTGATGCAAGTGTCCGAGATGGGCGATGCACATATTCGCGATCTCGAAGATGAAGATCGAATTGCCGTAGCGCTCGGTGCCGCCACTCCAGTTGCGGATGTTGGTCGGCACATTGCGCACGCGCACATCGCGATATTTCAGATCCCAGTTCGCGGGCTCTTCGGCGCTCGGCCCCCAGCCGCGCAGCACGTATTTGATCGCCGGGTCGGGATGGTCGGTGTAATGCGTGTCGTGAGCGTGATTCATGGTGGCAATGTCGGGCACCACGGGCGGCTTCACATAGTCGTTGTAATCGGTGGCGATGCGAACGAGTTCGGGGCTTTCGATCAGGAAGCTGGCGTGACCGATGAAGGTGATGCGCACTTGGTCGGGATTGAGCGCGGCAAGCCGGAGAGCCGCGGGCGTGAGAGCGGGCTGATCACGGGCGACAAGTCCCGGACAATTCTCTCGCATTTCCGGCGGCGCAGGTTCTGCGGGCTGCGCCTCTTGCGTCTGCGCCGCAGCGTTACGCCATGGCGATCCGGCGGCGAGCGCAGCGGTGAGAAACAGCGCGGTCAATACCAGGACAGGGGCGCGTGGCAGGCCCAATTTCCGTCTCCTCGCAACAGCGCCCGGCGCGCCAGAGCATGATCCCGAAAAGTGGACAACGGTTTTCGGAAAAGATCATGCTCCATCAAAAGCTAGAGCCGGATGACGATTCGAGGAACCGTATCGCGCTAGCAGAGGAGGCAAATTGCAGGGCAGCCAAGGCCGGACTATGGCCGGCACCCGGCGTTTTGCGCAACGCTGGCTAGCGCATGATCCCGAAAAGTGGACACCGGTTTTCGGAAAAGATCATGCGCCATGAACAAGCTAGAGCGGGATGACGAAAAGTCGTCGCGCGCTAGCGTTCGCTGATGAGCCCTTTATCGGTGACGACGACCCATTGGCCGTCCTGGCGCCTGATGGTCTGCACATGACCGAGACCGGGCAGCATGCTGCCGGCCGTCACATCGAACACGCCGCCAAAGCGGCTCGCCACCAGCGCATGCCCGCGGCGCACGTCTTGAACGATCCAGTCCTGCAAGAGCTTGTCGCCCTTGCCGGCGTCAACATTCGCCGGCGGCCCGCCGATTGATCCGGTCGTCTCCGGCGCGGCTGCGGGCGCAGCCGCCGGTGCGTTCTTCTTTTCCAAGCGGTCGAGCGCGTCGGCGATGTGGGTGAGCTTGGCTGAAGGTTCGGCTTGCGCGTGCTCGACGCGCTCAAGACGATCGGCGAGCTTGGCGAACTGGCCGTTGGCGCCGCGCGTAGCCCCGTCAAGGCTTGCCTTGAGCGTCGCCAGTTCGGCAAGCTCGGCTTTCATGGTTTGCAGCGCGTTCGCCTCGACTTTGTTGGAGCCGCCGGACCCGAACCAGAGATATCCAAGCGTCGCCCCCGACAGCGAGCCGAACGCCGCGCCGCCGACGGCGGCCAAAACCACGGCAGCCGCGAGCGGGGTCCGCCATGACTGGCGCACTGCGGCAGCCGGAACCGGCATGCTGAAGAATTTCCTGCATGTCTCGTCCGCCGAGCGCGCAGTCGCCATCTCAATGGCGAGCCGTAGCGTCTGGTCGCCGAAATCAGGCTTGAGCGGCTCGGCTTCGGGCAAATCGGCTTTGGCGGGCTTCGCGGCGCTGCTCGCCAGCGCCGGAGCTGCGCTCGCGGGCGCTGTCTCGGCGGCAGCCAGGCTATCGAGTAAGGATACGAAGGGAAGCTCGGCCTTGGTTTCCGGCCTGGCTTCGGACTTAGCCTCTAATTTGGCGTCGTCTTTGGCCTCGATTTCGCTGGCCATGGGGAATCTCCGGATTGGGTTATCTTCCGGTAGTCCCGTTTGGTTAGTATTCGGTTAGCAATTCGCGGAATTGGCGGCGGGCACCCGCCTTCGGCTCCGAAGGACGCGCGCTGCTCCAACCTAGGCCGGTTTGGACCGCCGGCTAGCCGGCGACCAGACCGTTCTCGCGGGCGAGGTCTTTGAGCGAGGTTTGCGGGCGGGCGCCGAGGTGTTGGATGATTTCGGCAGCCGCCATGGCGCCGAGGCGGCCGCAGGTGCGGTCGTCGGCGCCGCGGGCAAGGCCGGACAGAAATCCCGCAGCGAACAGGTCGCCGGCCCCGGTCGTGTCGACGACGCGTTCGACCGGGAAGGCCGGCACCGCCTCGGTGCCGCCCGGGCTGATCACCACGCAGCCTTTTTCGCTGCGCGTGACCACGGCGGCGGTAACGTCGGCACGCAACGCCTTAACGGCGGTGTCGAAGTCGGCGGTCTCGTAGAGACTGCGCACCTCCGCTTCGTTGGCGAAAATCAGATCGACGGTACGCGAGCGCATCAGGTGCAAGAATTCCGCCCGCCAGCGGTCGACGCAAAATGCATCCGACAAGCTGAGCGCCACTTTGCGTTCGGCCTCGTGCGCAATCTTGGCGGCTTTCACGAACGCATCCTTGGCGTCCTTCGGATCCCACAAATAGCCTTCCAGATAGAGAATAGCGCTTGCGGCCACCGCGTCGGCATCAATGTCGGCCGGAGAAAGGTTTTGCGCGGCCCCGAGATAGGTGTTCATGGTGCGCTCGCCGTCGGGCGTCACCAGCACATAGCAGCGCGCCGTCGAGGGACCGTCCGATGCCGGCGGCGTCGTGAACGCCACGCCCGCGGCGCGGATGTCGTGCACGAAGGCGCGGCCGAGGGGGTCGTCCTTCACTTTGCCGATGAAGGCGGTGCGGGCGCCGAGGCTCGCGAGCCCGACGATGGTATTCGCTCCCGAGCCGCCGGAGGTCTCTACCGCCGGACCCATCGCCTCGTAGATCGCCGCGGCGCGCGGCTCGTCGATCAGCGCCATTGTACCCTTGTTCATGCCCTGCTTGAGCAAAAAGTCTTCTTCGGTGCGGGCGATCACATCGACAATCGCATTGCCAATGCCGAGCACGTCATAACGGGGGGAGGCCATGGAGGGGACTCTTCGGAAAAACTCGCGGCGGGAGCGGCACTATAGCGGCCAGCCCTTGCGGGGCAAGGCGCGGGCGTGGCAATGGACGCTTCATCTCGCGGAGCAGCGTCCATGGCGTTTGAGGAACTGGTTTTTTCCGGCGTACAGCCCACCGGCAATCTGCATCTCGGCAATTATCTCGGCGCCATCAAGCGCTTCGTCGAGCTGCAGGATCGCTACGATTGCATCTATTGCGTGGTCGATCTGCACGCCATCACCGTGTGGCAGGAGCCCACCGAACTGCCGAAAGCGATCCGTGAGGTGACCGCCGCCTTCATCGCGGCTGGCATCGATCCGAAAAAGCACATCGTTTTCAATCAAAGCCAGGTGGCCGAACACGCCGAGCTTGCCTGGGTGTTCAACTGCGTCGCGCGGCTCGGCTGGCTCAACCGCATGACGCAATTCAAGGAGAAGGCGGGCAAGGACCGCGAAAACGCCTCGGTCGGCCTCTACGCCTATCCGACGCTGATGGCGGCCGACATTCTGGTTTACCGCGCCACCCACGTGCCGGTCGGTGAGGACCAGAAACAGCACCTCGAATTGGCGCGCGACATCGCGCAGAAATTCAACAACGACTTCGGTGACTCGATCCGCGCCCACGGACTTGGCGATTCATTTTTTCCGCTGCCTGAGCCGGTGATTACCGGCGAGGCGACACGCGTCATGTCGCTGCGCGACGGTTCAAAGAAAATGTCCAAGTCGGACGCCTCGGATCAATCGCGCATCAATCTCACCGACGATGCCGACGCGATCGCACTCAAGATCAAGCGCGCCAAGACCGATCCGGAGCCGCTGCCGAGCGAGGAGAAGGGGCTCGCGGCGCGGCCGGAAGCCGACAATCTCGTCGGCATTTATGCGGCGCTTGCGGGCACGACGCGCGCCGGCGTTCTCAAGGATTTCGGCGGCGCGCAATTCTCGACCTTCAAAGCTTCGCTCACCGAACTCGCAGTCACCAAACTCAGCCCGATCGCCGGCGAGATGAAACGCCTGCTGCGCGATCCGGCCGCGATCGACGCGGTGCTTGCGGACGGTTCGGCGCGGGCGCGCAACATCGCCGGCGAAACCATGAAAGCCGTCAAGGATATCGTCGGCTTCGTGCACTCCTAGTAGATGCCTCCCGAACCGGGATGCGAATGCTAGAATCAGACCGCTAGTTTTTCCCCGGCGCATTCCTAGATTTTCTCCCGGCTTGTGGAGCCACGGCCGGCCGTGGCAGCATGATGCTCTGTGGCGTTGTGTTGCTCGTGCCGGGAGAGAACTCGATGTCGCGCCAACGCCGAAGCTACGAAACCGGGCATAAGCCGAAGCTTCTGGTCGTCATCGACAACACCGATGAATGCGATCGCGCGGTTTATTTTGCCAGCCGACGCGCCGCGCGCATCGGCGGCAATGTGGTGATGCTACGCGTGGTGGAAACCCTTGACCAAGGTCAGCAATGGCTCGGCGTCGCCGATATCATGCGCGCCGAAGCCCACGAAGAGGCAAGCGCCGAGCTCACCAAATTTGCGGCGCGCGCCGAAAGCATAGCCGGCATCGTCCCCGAACAGGCGCTGCGCGAAGGTGATAAGGCCGAGGAAATCTTGAAGCTGATCGACGAGGACGAAGACATTTTCATCCTCGTTCTTGGCGCCTGCACCAGCGCCGAAGGCCCCGGCCCGCTGGTCACCACCATCGGCCGCACCGCAGGCGATTATCCGATTCCGGTCGCCATCGTGCCCGGTCACCTCTCGGACCAAGAGATTGACGCTCTTTCTTGAGGCCGGAAGCGCTTGTTCGCATCGTTCACTGGCCGACTGCGACGATGGCCGATGGTGAGGCGCGCGCCTATGGGAGCCGCCTTGAACTTTCAAGCAAATTCGCCATGTAGTAGAGTGAATTAGAAGATACGATACGGCCGCGTGATTACTGGCCGACGGAGAACCCAATGTTCATCCAGACAGAAGCGACGCCGAACCCCGCAACCATGAAATTCCTGCCCGAGCGGACGGTGCTCGAAACTGGAACTTTGGACATCCGTAATCGCGATGACGCCGCGCAATCGCCGCTCGCGCAGCGGCTCTTCGACGTTGCCGGCGTCAGCGGCGTCTTCTTTGGTTCCGATTTCATCGCCGTGACCAAAGACGTCGGCGAGTGGCCGCAGCTCAAGCCCATGATCCTCGGCGCCATCATGGAGCATTACATGTCCGGTGCGCCGCTCCTCAATGATGCCTCAGCCGGCGAGGACGAGAGCGCCGACGAATTCTTCGATTCAGCCGACGCGGAAACCGTCGCCACCATCAAAGAGCTGATCGACACCCGGGTGCGGCCGGCGGTCGCCAATGACGGTGGCGACATCACCTTCCGCGGCTTCAAGGATGGTATCGTTTATCTCAATATGAAGGGCGCGTGCTCCGGCTGTCCTTCTTCCACGGCGACGCTGCGGCACGGCATTCAGAATTTGCTGCGCCATTTTATCCCCGACGTTGTCGAAGTGCGGCCGGTGTGAGCCGCTTCTTCGCCGCCTAGCCGCCCGTGCGCGTACTCGCGATCGACACCGCCTTGGCGGCCTGCTCCGTGGCAGTCTTCGACAGCGATGCGAACCGCATTTTGGCGAGCCAGAGCCTGCCGATGACGCGCGGCCACGCCGAAGCGCTGATGCCGCTGATGGAGCGGGTGATGGCGGACGCCGTTACCGCTTTCAGCGGCATTGACCGGGTCGCAGTGACCACCGGACCCGGGAGTTTCACGGGATTGCGGGTCGGCGTTGCGGCGGCGCGCGGTATCGCGCTTGCTGCCGAGAAACCGGCGGTCGGCATCACAACACTTTTGGCCTACGCGGCGCCGCATCAAGCCGAAGGGCGCTTTCCCATCATTGCCGCCATCGACGCGCGGCATGATCACGTCTATTTTCAGGTCTTTGCTCCGGGCGGCCGCGCGCTGGGCGAACCACGACTGGCGCCATTGCGCGAAGCTGTCGAAGCGGCAGCTGCGGCGCCTGCGCGGCTTGTCGGGTCCGCCGCGCAGACCATCGCTGCGGCGTTGTCGGAAGGCGATGCCGGTCCCGTCTCCGTCGAGTCGCGCGCCGCGCCAGACATTGCATGGGTTGCCCGCGTCGGCGCGCTTTCGGCCGACGGCGCTTCGCCGCCGGTGCCGCAATATCTGCGCGCGCCTGACGCACAGCCCCAATATGCCGCTCAGCTTCCGCGCCGATGATGGGGTTCATGAATCGTCTACTCACGCGCTCCGCTCCGGTGGTCGCCGAAGCGCGGCAGGCCGATGCCGGCGCGTTTGCGGCCTTGCACGCGCAATCGTTCCGACGCGGCTGGAGCGAACAGGAGTTTCAGCGGCTTTTTGCCGATCGCAACGTTGTCGCGCATCGCGCGAGCTTTGGCCGGACCTGCGCCGGATTCATTCTGTCTTCGCTTGTCGCGGGCGAAGCAGAAATCTTGTCGGTCGCGATTGCGCCGGCCTATCGCGGACGCGGCTATGCGCGGCCTTTGCTCGACACGCATCTTCGTTGGTTGGCAGGGGTTGGCGCCCGCGCGGTGTTTCTCGAAGTGGGTGAAACAAATGCTCCCGCCTGCCATCTTTACCGTCGCGCGGGATTCCGCGAAGTCGGCCGGCGTCAGGGCTATTATGACAGCGGCGTGACCGCGCTCGTGCTGCGCCGCGACCTTGGCTGACGCACCGGGGCAAAAGCGATATATAGAGAACAAGAAAGGTTTAGACCCGTCGGAATGAGAGGTTCGCGCAAGCTCTACGTAAAATCGTTCGGCTGCCAGATGAACGTCTACGATTCACAACGTATGGCGGACACCCTGGCACCGCTGGGCTATGCCGAGACCGCTACAGCCGACGAGGCTGATCTCATCATCCTCAACACTTGCCACATCCGCGAAAAAGCGGCCGAGAAAGTCTACTCTGAACTCGGACGTATGCGCCGTCTCAAAGAGGACGCAGCCGCTGGCGGCCGCAAGGTTCTCATTGGGGTCGCCGGCTGCGTTGCCCAAGCGGAAGGCCAGGAGATGATCCGCCGTGCGCCGGCGATCAACCTCGTGGTCGGACCGCAAAGCTATCATCGCTTGCCCGATCTCATCGCGCGCGCCGAGCGCGACGGCCACGCGGTCGATACCGAGTTTCCGCCGGACGACAAGTTCGATCACCTCGCCGCGCCGAGCGCCGTAGTGACACGCGCCCGCGGCGTCACCGCGTTCGTCACCGTGCAGGAGGGCTGCGACAAGTTCTGCACATTCTGCGTCGTGCCGTTCACCCGCGGAGCGGAAGTGTCGCGGCCGGTCGGCAAGATCGTGGCTGAGGTCGAGCGGCTGACGGCCGCGGGCGTGCGTGAAGTCACACTGATCGGACAAAACGTCAATGCCTACCATGGTGTCGGCCCCGATGGCCGATCCTGGGCGCTGGCGCGACTGCTCGAGCGCCTTGCGCAGCTTTCAGGCCTCGAGCGGCTGCGTTACACCACCAGCCATCCCGGCGACATGGATGATGCTTTGATCGCGGCGCATCGCGACCTGCCGCAGCTGATGCCGCAACTGCATCTGCCGGTGCAGTCGGGCTCGGATAAAATCCTCGCCGCCATGCATCGCCGGCACACGCGCGCGGATTATGTCGGCATCGTTGCGAAGCTGTTGCGGGCGCAGCCCGCTATGGCCTTGACCTCCGATTTCATTGTCGGGTTTCCTGGCGAGACCGAGCAGGATTTCGCCGCGACGCTGAGCCTGGTCGACGAGATCGGCTATTCGGGCGCGTTTTCGTTCAAATACTCGCCGCGGCCGGGCACGCGCGGCGCCGAGATGGCTGATCAGTTGGACGAGGCGACTAAATCGGAGCGTCTGTACCGGCTGCAAGATGCAATCGATGGCAACCAGGCGAAGTTCAATCGCCGCTGCCTTGGCCAAACACTTTCCGTCCTGTTCGAACGGCGAGGGCGTCACAGCGGTCAGATTGTCGGACGCTCGCCCTATTTGCAGGCGGTGCAAACTGATGCGCCCGCCTCACTGATCGGCGAGATCGCGCCGGTCACAATTACTGACGTCGGTAGCAACAGTTTGTTCGGAACGCTGATGCGGGAGCCGGCCACAGATCCTTTTATGGCCGACGTGGGAGCCTGAATGCGCACACCGGAAATCGAAGAGTCATTGATCGCAGCCCCGGACCATGCGCAGATCGCTATGACCTTCGATGATAACCGCCTCGCTTCCGTACTGTTCGGGCAATATGGGCAGAACCTCGCCTTAATTGAACGGCGGCTTGGTGTCGTTGCCACGTCGCGCGGCAATCACATTACACTGGAGGGCCCGCGCCAGCCGGCCGAGCGAGCCCGCCGGGTGCTCGAGGCGCTCTACGAGCGGCTCAAGGGCGGTGATGAAATCGTACAGGGCGATGTCGACGGCGCCATACGGCTGGCGCTGGCGCAGGGCTCATTGTTCGACTTCGATCCAGCCGCCGCGCGGGAGAATTTCGAAGAAATCAATCTGCGCAAGCGCCGGGTGCGCGCCCGCACACCCGCGCAGGACGCCTATGTGCGTGCCCTTAAGCGCCATGCGCTGGTTTTTGCCACCGGACCGGCCGGAACCGGGAAGACCTGGCTCGCCGTCGCCCAGGCCGTGCAATTGTTCGAGCGCAAAGAGGTCGACCGCATCGTGCTTTCACGCCCGGCGGTGGAAGCCGGTGAGCGGCTCGGCTTCTTGCCGGGCGACATGCGCGAGAAGGTCGATCCTTACTTGCGGCCGATCTACGATGCGCTCTACGACCTGATGGATTCCCGCATCGTCGAACGCGCGCTGCAAAGCACTGAAATCGAGATCGCGCCGCTAGCCTTTATGCGGGGCCGCACGCTGTCGAACGCGGCCGTCATTCTCGACGAGGCGCAGAACACCACCGCAATGCAGATGAAAATGTTGCTGACCCGGCTCGGCGAAAACAGCCGCATGGTCGTGACCGGAGACCCCAGTCAGGTCGATTTGCCGCCCGGTCAGATTTCAGGCCTTGCCGAAGCGGTCAAGCTCTTGGAAGGCGTCGAAGGGATTGCCCATGTCAACTTCACGGCCGCCGACGTTATCCGCCACGAACTCGTCGCGCGCATTGTCGAGGCCTACGACAATGCGGGGGCGAAACGCGGGCGGCCCTAAGCGCAGACGTTTCAAGAAGCCGTCCGCGCGGCGCGCAATGCCGGCATTAAAAATCGAGGTGATCGTCAAATCCAAACGCTGGAAAAGCAACGAAGATGCTGAATTGGTCATGCGGCGGGCAATTACCGCGGCGGCGGTGGCGCTCTCAACACCGGCCGCGGAGCTTGCTATCGTACTGACCGATAATGGGGCAATGCGTTTGCTCAACCGGGTATGGCTCGGAATTGATGCGGCTACGAATGTGTTGTCATTCCCGAATAGGTCGATCGGGGGCGAGGCGCCGCTCATCGGCGATATTGTGCTCGCCCATGAAACCGTCGCCGCGGAAGCGCGCCGGGAAGGCAAACCGTTTGCGCACCATTTGGCGCACCTGGCCGTGCACGGCTTCCTGCATTTGTTGGGTTACGATCACGAACGCGAAAAAGACGCCACCGCAATGGAACGCCTCGAACGCGAGATTCTGCGCCGGCTCGCCATCCCCGATCCCTATCGGCACGGCCGCAATGCCTGAATACACACCATGAGTCAGTCGCCAACGCGCGGTGAACAGAACGAGTCCGAGCGCCGGGGCCTCCCCATGGTCGTGCCGCAGCCGGGCGAACTGCATGAGGGCTGGCTGTCGCGCGTCATGCGCATTCTCTTTGGCTGGAAAGCCGCGGCGACCCGCGCCGATCTCGAACTGGTGCTCACCGCCGAACGGGCCGAATCCGGTTTCTCGCCGGCCGAGGCGGCCATGCTCAAGAATATTCTTGGCCTGCGCGAGACTCGCATCGAAAGCGTCATGGTGCAGCGCGCCGATATCGTGGCGGTGCAACAGGACATCACCATTGGCGAATTGGTGATGGTATTCGCGGGCGCCGGTCATTCGCGGCTCGTGGTCTATAACGACACGCTCGACGATCCGACCGGCATGGTGCATATCCGCGATCTTCTCGCCTTCATGGCCGCGCGCGCCAAAATCGAGCCGACCGTCGAACAAGCGCCGCTTCCCGCCGCTGATCTTGATCTTGCGAAAATCGATCTTTCGATGCCGCTGGTGGCAACCAAGATCGTGCGCGAACTTCTTTATGCGCCGCCATCGATGCCCGCCCTCGATCTTCTCGCCAAGATGCAGGCGACGCGCATTCATCTTGCTCTCATCATCGACGAATATGGCGGTAGCGATGGGCTAGTTTCAATCGAGGACCTGGTCGAGCTGATTGTCGGCGACATTGCCGACGAACACGACGAGGCGGAAACGGCGGCAGTCACGCCGCAAAGTGACGGCTCGTTTCTGGCCATCGGCCGCGCCAGTCTCGACGATGTGCGCGCCGTTATCGGCGATGAGTTCGACGTCGGTGACGCCGCGCAGGAGGTCGACACGCTGGGCGGCTATTTGGTGATGCGCGCCGGGCATGTTCCCGTGCGCGGCGAATTGGTACCCGGACCGCCGCCGTTCGAAACCGAAGTCCTCGACGCCGATCCTCGCCGGGTCAAACGCGTCAAAATCTACCGCAGCAAAAATAATCGTGCCGGCAAGGCGCGCGAGGCGACGGCACTGCCGCGTCCGGCCGCGGCACGCACCGCGCCGCCCGGCGACGACGGCAACCGGGCAAATGCAAACTCCCAGCGGCAGCCGTGACGCCTGCGGCGCTGATTGATGCAATCATCTTGTCTTCGGGATGGCGGCGCTGGCTCATCGCTTTCGCCGCCGGTGCGGTGTCGGCACTGGCTATGGCGCCGTTTTTTGCGTGGCCGGTTCTGTTCCTGACCTTCCCGGTTCTGGTCTGGCTGATCGACAGCGTCCGGGTCCGCCCGGCCGCGGGAATGATTGGTGCCGCGGTCACCGGCTGGTGGTTTGGCTTCGGCTATTTTCTCGCCGGGCTCTATTGGGTCGGCTACGCCTTTCTGGTCGATGCTCCGACTTTTGGCTGGCTGCTGCCGATCGCGGTTGTCGGACTGCCGGCGGGGCTCGCACTGTTTACCGCTTTCGGCGTCGCGCTCGCCCGATTGCTGTGGTCCCGAGGCGCCGTGCGTATTCTCGCCTTGGCCGTGGCGCTCACCGCCGCCGAATGGCTGCGCGGCCACGTGCTCACGGGCTTTCCGTGGAATGCCTATGGTTATGCGCTGACCGCGCCGTTGGCGTTGGCGCAAAGCGCCGGCTTGATCGGCATCTGGGGTCTGACCTTCGTTGCCGTCGCCGCATTCGCAAGCCCGGCCACGTTCGCCGACGAACGCAGCGAAACGCGTTGGCCCTGGCTTCCGTTCGCGTTGGCGGTTGCGGTCCTCGCCGCACTGACGGGGTTCGGCGCCGTGCGGCTTGCGCTTACGCCGACACAGACTGTCGACGGCGTGCATTTGCGCATCATGCAGCCCAACCTTCCGCAGGATGTTAGATTCAATTATGCGGCGAAACAGGAAATCATCGACCGTTACATTGCTCTGTCGGATCGCATCACAAGCGCTCAGTCGCACGGAGTGCACGATGCAACGCATCTGATCTGGCCGGAATCGGCGTTTCCGTTTTTTCTGGCGCGCGAGCCCGACGCGCTTGCCGAAATCGCGCAGCTTTTGCATGACGGCACTGTTTTGATTACCGGCGCGGTGCGGCTCGCCGAACCGGTCAATCCCTCCGATCCCGCGGCCTATAATTCGATTTACGTCATCGATCCCGACGGCTCGATCGCGTCCTTGTACGACAAAGTTCATCTCGTTCCGTTCGGCGAATATCTGCCGTTCCAGAACTTCCTTGAGAGCTTGGGGCTGCAACAACTGACCAAACAACGCGGCGGCTTTCTCGCCGGCGACCGGCGCCGGCTCATTGCCATTCCCGGCGCACCCATGGCGCTGCCGCTGATCTGCTACGAGGTCATTTTTCCGAGCGAGCTTTTGCCCAAGGGTCCGCGGCCGGGTTGGATCGTCAATGTAACCAATGATGGCTGGTTCGGAATTTCAACCGGACCGTATCAGCACTTCCATCAGGCGCGGGTGCGGGCCATCGAAGAAGGCTTGCCGTTAGTGCGCGCGGCCAATACCGGCATTTCCGCCGTCATCGATCCGCTTGGCAGAATAGTTAACTCGCTCGCGCTCGGCAGCGAAGGGGTCATCGATGCGCCGCTGCCGAAGCCGGTCGCGCCGCCGATTTACGCCCGCGTTGGCGACGTCCCCGCGGCGATCATGCTATTTGTCGCGCTTGTTTTGGTTTTTTATCGCCGCTCTCGGGGCTTTCTAAAAATATAGATTTGTCGCACAGCAAAAGTTCATTCTGAGAAAAGATAAAGTTCACTCTCAGACAAGTTGATGCTGCGGACAGATACCCGGCATTGTGGTAACGACCGTTAGATGAACAAGGTTCTGTTGCAACTATTTCGCGCAGGCATGGATGAAATTCTCGCCGGTTATTTGCAATGTTGATAAGGCCCTATTCGCCAAACGTTTGATATTTAAAATAATTGCGCTAAATGTGGCGGATAGCATTTAGACGGGGCGACAGGAGACTATTTTCAGATGATGGCCAAAAAGGTACCCAATCCCATCGACAAGCACGTCGGTAGTCGCGTGCGCATGCGCCGCATGATGCTTTCGATGAGTCAGGAGAAGCTCGGCAACAGCCTTGGTCTTACTTTTCAGCAAGTGCAAAAATACGAGAAGGGCACCAACCGGATCGGCGCCAGCCGCTTACAACAAATTTCACACATCCTTCAGGTCCCGGTCGCTTTCTTCTTTGAAGGCGCACCGAATGTCGGCGGTTCGCGGGGCGACGGCTTAGGCGAAGCGCCATCGCCGGCCTATGTTTCCGATTTCCTCGCCACCTCGGATGGCTTGGCGCTGACCAAAGCGTTCATGCGCATCACCGACTCGAAGCTGCGCCGCCGCATTGTTGATCTCGTCGAGCAGATCGCGGTGGACAAGCGCTAAGCGGCTCTTTCCGCGGCGGTTTGCCCCTCGTTCCGCCCACGTTTCGCCCACATCTTGACCGCGCGAAGGTACGCTGCAACAACCGTCTTGGGACAGCATCCAGCCGCGATCAAACAAACGCGCAAGAGACGAGGGGAGTGCCACGCAGTGCAACGTTCCAACTATCTGTTCACCAGCGAATCGGTATCGGAAGGACATCCGGACAAAGTTTGCGACCAGATTTCGGACGCTATCCTGGACGCCTTTCTCGAGAATGATCTCAAGCTTGGCATCGCCGACGAGAGCAAGGTGAACACCCGGCTCGGCTGCGAGACTTTGTGCACCACCAACAAAATCGTCATTGCCGGCGAAGGCCGCGGCCAGGCGCCGCTGTTCCATAAGCACGGCGACAAAGCAGTGGTGAACCGCGAGCTGATCGCCGAGACGGCCCGGCAGGTGGTCAAGGATATCGGCTACGATCAGGACGGATTTTCCTATTACGGCGCCGACGTCGAGGTTCTTCTGCACGGCCAGTCGCCGGATATCGCCATGGGCGTCGACGCCAAAACGAAGAAAAGCGGCGAGGAGGAGGGCGCAGGCGATCAAGGCATGATGTTCGGCTACGCCTGTAACGAGAGCGAGGTCTACGAAAAAGGCTCGTTCATGCCGGCGCCGATCTACTTCGCCCACAAGATCCTCAAGGTGCTCTCTGAAAAACGCCGCTCCGGTGCGCTGTTTGATCTGCAGCCCGATGCCAAGAGCCAAGTCACCGTAAAGTATGTCGAGGGCCACCCGGTCGGCGCCACCAAAGTCGTGGTGTCGACGCAGCACAACGCGCAGAGCCGCAACGGAAAGAAATACACGCCCGGGATCGTCAAGGAGATGATCGCCGACGCGGTGGAATCGGCGCTGCCGGAAGGCTGGATGCCGAAGAAAGCCAGCGATTTCTTGGTCAACCCGACCGGCAATTTCGTCATCGGCGGCCCGGATGGCGATTGCGGCCTCACCGGCCGCAAGATCATTGTCGATACCTATGGCGGTTACGCGCCGCACGGCGGCGGCGCTTTTTCCGGCAAGGACCCGACCAAAGTGGACCGCTCGGCCGCTTATGCCGCGCGATATCTGGCCAAAAACGTGGTTGCCGCCGGTCTGGCCGAGAGTTGCACCATCCAAATCGCCTACGCCATCGGGGTGGCGGACCCGATGTCGGTCTATGTCGACACGCACGGTACCGGCAAGGTCGACGAGGCGAAGTTGCAAAAGCTCCTGCCCGAACTCTTTCCCTTGCGTCCGACCGGCATTCGCCGGGCGCTTAAGCTGAACCGGCCGATCTATCGGCGGACGGCGGCCTACGGCCATTTCGGCCGCGCGCCCGAGAAAGATGGCGGTTTCTCCTGGGAGCGCACCGACCTTGCCGATGCGCTCAAGCGAAGCCTTCGCTGACACCGGGTCCGGCGACGGCAAACTTAAAGCCCCGACCTCCGCGCCCTGGCTTATGATCGAGGGCGTCACTACCTGCAGGCGATGAAGCGCAGCGCCGGCGTCGAGCCGGCCTGCCTGAACCTGCACGAGGAAGGTCGTCGCAACATGAGAGCGATTTTTGCCAGCGCGCTATTGGTACCGGCGCTCGCGCTTACATCGATTCCAGCAGACGCCAAGGGCTGCATCAAGGGCGCGATTGTTGGCGGCGTCGCCGGACATTACGCCCATCATCATGGTTTGATCGGAGCGGCTACCGGTTGCCTCGTTGGCCGCCACATCGCGAAAAAGCACCAACAGGAACTGCGTGAACAACAACAGCACCAGCAAGACCAACACGACCAAGGGCAACACGACGGCGGACAGAATCCGACGACTGACCAATCGCACTAAAGGCGGTCCGCACGGTTAAGCTCTGACGCGGCGGCGATGAATACTGACCTTCATCAGGCGCGCACTTTCTTCGGCCGCCGCAAGGGCCACAAGCTTCGCAACCGGCAAGCGGCGCTGCTGACGACATTGCTGCCACGCCTTGCGCTCGACATCGCCCGGCCTGCTCCGGTCCTGCTGGCCGAACTTTTTCCCTCGCCGGTTTCGGAAGTTCAGCTCGAGATCGGCTTTGGCGGCGGCGAGAATCTGGTCGCTCAAGCCGCAGCGCGGCCGGCACACGGTTTCATTGGCGTCGAACCGTTCGTCAACGGCATGGCCAAAGCGTTGGCGGCCATCGAAGACGCCGCTCTGCAAAATATCCGCCTGCATTTCGACGAGGCCGGCGGGTTGATGAAATGGCTTCCCGACGGCTCGCTCGCCCGCATCGAGCTCGTTCATCCCGACCCTTGGCCAAAACGCCGCCACTGGAAGCGCCGCTTTGTTCAGGACGCGACCATCGCGCAATTCGCTCGCCTGTTGCGGTGCGGCGGCGAAGTCCGCTTTGTCACTGACATCTCCGATTACGCGGCATGGACATTGCAGCGGTTTCTGCGCGCGCCGGATTTCGAATGGACGGCTCAATGCGCCGATGATTGGCGGCGGCCGTGGCCGGAGTTCAGCGGGACGCGCTACCACACCAAGGCGGCGCGGCAAGAGCGCGCGCCGAGTTTTTTGATCTTCCGGCGCCGTTAGATCCCAGCCGCTAGTGGAGCGGATTTGGCATTCGCTACCCACTCAGCCGCAAACTCGCGAAGCGAATATCAAATCCAAAGCTCCACTGGGACTTATAGTTGCTAGTGGTCCTTTGATTCTAACATTCGCATGATGGCCACCGAGAAGGGGCGCGAATGTTAGAATCGAACCACTGGGCGGCGGCCACGCCCCCTTGCAACCGCCCGAGAAACCGTTATATTTCGCGCATCCATTATGGACGCTTCCTGATGGATACCTCATAGCGTTCGGTCATCTGAACGGTTTTGAGAGTGGGCCCCCCGGGACCCGCTCTTTTTTATTACCTGAGCGCCGGGACACTCCGCGCCGGGTTTGAGAATGCACAACGGATTGTAGCGGACCAGATGGACGAGAGTCTGAGAGGCTTTGCTGATGAGCCACGGCTTATTGCCGAGCCCGGCCGAGCGGCCCGCGTCGCTGTTCTCGCTGAGCCGGTGCTCGCCGACCTTGGTTACCGCCTCGTGCGCGTGCGCATTTCCGGTTCGGCCGGTTGCACGGTGCAGATCATGGCCGAGCGCCCGGACGGAACCATGGCCATTGAGGATTGCGAGGCGGCCTCGCGCGCGCTGTCGCCGGTGCTCGACGTGGCCGATCCCATCGACGGGCCGTATCGCTTGGAAATCTCGTCTCCCGGAATTGACCGGCCGCTGGTGCGCCGTTCCGATTTCGAACGCTATGCGGGTCACCTGGCGCATGTCGAGATGCTCGCGTTGATTGACGGCCGCAAGCGGTTTCGCGGTGAGCTTCTTGGTACCGAGGGGGACTTCGCGCGGCTTCGCCGCAATGATGGCGCCGACGCCGAGAACCAGGAAGTTTTGCTGCGGATCGGGGACATGAGCGAAGCAAGGCTTCTGCTCACCGACGCGCTCATTTCAGAATCGCTGCGGCGGAGCAAGCACGGCGACAAAGCAGACAATGTTGAAGAACGCGCCAAGTCTGAACGCGCCAAGTCTAATCCCGCCACGTCCAATACCGACGGGCGGATCATAGAGCAACGAAAGAACGCGGCGCCGGGATCGAACCGGCGCGTCAATCATACAACGGAGACTGACTATGGCGACGATAAGCGCCAATAAGCTCGAACTATTGCAGATCGCGGACGCGGTTGCCCGGGAAAAGGCGATTGACCGCAAAATCGTGCTTGGCGCCATGGAGGACGCGATCGCCAAGGCAGCGCGCTCGCGCTACGGCAGCGAAACTGAGGTGCGCGCCGAAATCGATCCGAAAAGCGGCGAACTGCATCTGTCGCGGCATATGCTGGTGGTGGACGCGGTCGAAAATCCCGCGTTTCAGATCAGCCTCGATGACGCGCGCCGACGGCATCCCGCCGCACAGCTCGGCGACACCATTGCCGATCCGCTGCCGCCGCTCGAATACGGACGCATCGCCGCGCAATCGGCCAAGCAAGTGATCGTGCAAAAAGTGCGCGAAGCCGAGCGCGACCGGCAATATGACGAATACAAGGACCGCATCGGCGACATCGTCAACGGCATCGTCAAGCGCGTCGAGTATGGCAACGTGGTGGTCGATCTCGGCCGCGGCGAGGCGATCGTGCGGCGCGACGAGATGCTGCCGCGCGAGGTTTTCCGCAACGGCGACCGCATCCGCGCTTACATATACGACGTGCGCCGCGAACAGCGCGGTCCGCAGATTTTCCTCTCGCGCACGCACCCGCAATTCATGGCGAAATTGTTCGCTCAAGAAGTGCCGGAAATCTACGACGGCATTGTCGAAGTCAAAGCAGTCGCTCGCGATCCGGGTTCGCGCGCCAAAATCGCCGTCCAGTCGCGAGATTCCTCGGTCGATCCGGTCGGCGCTTGCGTCGGCATGCGCGGCTCGCGCGTGCAAGCCGTGGTGAACGAATTACAGGGTGAGAAAATCGACATCATCCCCTGGTCGATCGATATCGCGACTTTCGTCGTCAACGCGCTGGCGCCGGCCGAAGTCGCCAAAGTCGTGCTCGACGAGGAGCGCGAGCGCATCGAAGTGGTGGTGCCGGATCAGCAGCTTTCGCTTGCCATCGGCCGCCGCGGGCAAAACGTGCGGCTCGCGTCGCAGCTTACCGGTTGGGACATTGACATTCTCACCGAGCAGGAGGAATCGGAGCGGCGACATGCCGAATTCGAGAACCGCACCCGCATGTTCATCGATGCGCTCAATGTCGACGAAGTGATCGGCCAATTGCTGGCATCGGAGGGATTCACCTCGGTCGAGGAGCTTGCCCTCGTTGACGCCAAAGAAGTCGCGGGCATCGAAGGGTTCGACGAGGACACTGCGTCCGAGTTGCAAACCCGGGCCCGCGAATATTTGGCGAAGATCGAAGCCGAACTCGACGCCAAACGCCTGGAACTCGGCGTTGAAGATGCGCTTCGGGAGATACCGGGCATCAATACCGCAATGATGGTTCGCCTCGGTGAAAACGGCGTCAAGACCGTGGAAGATCTAGCCGGATGCGCCACCGACGATCTGGTAGGCTGGACCGAACGCAAGGACGGCGAGAACGTGCGCGAACCCGGCATTCTCGACGGCTTTGAGCTGTCACGGGAGGAAGCCGAAGCACTGGTCATGCAGGCACGCTTGAAAGCGGGCTGGGTCAGTGAAGCCGATCTCGCGCCGCCGCCTGCAGCCGAAGAGGCCGCAATGCCGGAAGTGCAGGCGTGAGGGAGCGATTGCGCTATGATCGCTCAGATCGGAGATAGCGCGCCGGCTGGCGAACTCGATCGCGGATTGGATCGGCGGCAGCTCAGCCGGCTGTGCGCCGCCACCCATACGGTGCGGCCGATTGCCGATCTCATCCGCTTCGTCGTCGGACCGATCGGCGAGGCCGTCCCTGACGTCAAAAACAAACTCCCCGGCCGCGGCATTTGGGTCACCGCCACGCGTCCCGCGCTCGAGGACGCGATCAAACGCAAAGTTTTCGCGCGCGGATTCAAACGCGACGTGCGCCTGCCTGCGGATCTCATCTCGCGGACCGAAATCTCGCTTGAGCGCGCGGCACTCGACGCTTTGGCGATTGCCGGCAAAGCCGGAACGGTGCTCGCGGGCTTTACCAAGGCCGAGACGGCCCTGGAAAAGGGCGAGGTCGCGGCTCTATTGCATGCCGCCGAGGCCGCCGCGGACGGCAAAAGGAAGCTTGAGGCGGTGTGGCGCCGCCGGCAGCCGGATCGGCTGCTACCGATCATTACATTCTTTACGGCGGCCCAATTGGATTTGGCATTACACCGCCCAAATGTGGTACATGCAGCCCTGCTCGCCGGCCCAGCGAGCGAGACCTTTTTGGCGCGCTGTCAGCGCCTTGAACGGTTTCGGACCGGCGATCAGCACAATCAGGGCCAAGGGGCGGCAAGAATTCAACCGGCCGAAGATGCCGGTGTGTACGGAAACGGGCGTGTATGACCGAGACGAAGAATAGCGGCGAGAAGCTGAGCGTCAGTTCGACCAAGACGCTGACCTTAAAGCGTGGCGGCGTCGAGCAGGGCGTCGTGCGCCAGAGCTTCAGCCATGGCCGCAGCAAGGCCGTTGTGGTGGAGAAGGTCAAACGTCGCGCCGCCGGCCCCGGCGAACTCAAAGCCGAGACGGTCCCGGCTGCCGACCGCGGTGCTGCGACGGCAAAGCGCGGTGTCGCCATGGCAAAGCCCGCGCCCGTTCCGGCCAGTGCGCCTTCAGCGCCGGCGGCCGCTCCCGCCAGACCGTCCGGCGTCGTGCTGCGGACCCTCACGGAAGAGGAACGCAGCGCCCGCGCGCATGCGCTCGCCGACGCGCGGCTGCGCGAGGCCGAAGAGCGCAAGATCGCCGAAGAAGAGGCGCGAATTCGCCTAACCCGCGAGGAATCCGAACGCGCTGACCGCGTTGCCGCTGAAACACGCAAGCGCGACGAAGAAGAGCGGCGCAAGCACGACGAAGAAACCAAGCGCAAAGCCGACGAAGTTGCCAAGCGGCGTTTCGGGGCGGACACGTTGGTGAAGCCGGGCACCGCCCGACCGGCCCTTGAATCCGAGGAAGAAGAAGCGCCGCGTAGCGCGCGCCGCGGCTTGCCCGCTCGGCCGGCGCCCGCGCCGAAAGCACCGCGCGCCGGCGAAAAGCGCCGCGGCCGTTTGACCGTCGTGACGGCGCTTTCCGCCGACGACATCCGCGAGCGCTCGGTCGCCTCGTTCCGCCGGCGCGTCCAGCGTATGACCGGCCATCGTGATGAGCCGAAGGAAAAAATCGCCCGCGAGGTGACGATCCCTGAGACGATCACCATCCAGGAACTGGCCAACCGCATGGCCGAACGCGGCGTCGACGTGATCCGCATCCTCATGCAGCAGGGTCACATGGCGAAGATCACCGATACGATCGACGCCGATACCGCCCAGCTCATCGCCGAGGAACTCGGCCACACTGTGCGCCGCGTCGCCGAGTCCGACGTCGAAGAGGGTATGTTCGACGCCCCGGATGCTCCGGAAAATCTCCTGCCGCGCGCGCCGGTCGTCACCATTATGGGCCACGTCGACCACGGCAAGACGTCGCTGCTT
>Ga0302180_10000225_pt1 | contig 47846 bp, 44 predicted proteins | sample I_Palsa_E3_2_FD_200575 | JGI IMG/M metagenome (GOLD analysis project Ga0302180, IMG submission 200575) | Peat permafrost microbial communities from Stordalen Mire near Abisko, Sweden - I_Palsa_E3_2 | ecosystem: Environmental > Terrestrial > Soil > Palsa > Peat permafrost | place: Sweden...
GAGCGAAATGGCGCTTTTGTAAAACCAAAGGCGTCGGCGGAGAGGTTTCGCCAAAATTCGCTTGACAGGGCACAGCGTCGTTAGAGACGGGATGACAATTTGTTTTCTTCTACGGGAACAATTTGCTTTCGCCTACGCGAACTCGATGCCGTCGGGTTCCTGGAGGAGGTGCCAGGCTTCGCGGTATCGGTCGTAGGGGCCGGGGCGGCGGCGGTTTTTGGGGCTTAGGAGGAGGCTGGTTACTCCCAGGATGTGCGGGAGGGGGATTATGAACCAGGAGTCTTCGGGGATAACGTAGGCGGCTATGAAATCGACTTCGGAGAGTTTGTAGGGGACGGCGCGTCCGTTGACTTTGCGTTGGATGGTGACGTGGTATTGGCCGAAGAGGAGATGCGCGGTCGCTTTGACCTGGACGCGGATCAGGCGTGGGCGGGCTCGGGGGTCGAGGAAGGTGCTGTAGGGATCGGTTTGGAAAAGATGGTCACGGTGGCAGTCGAGGATTACGTCGTAACGTTCGCTGTCGCCGAAGGGGTGGGAGACTCCGAAGCGGAGGCGGGCGGCTTTGAGGGTGAAGGCTAGTTCGGTGATCTCTCCGCTGACTTTGGGGGCTGGTTCGCGCTCGAAGGGGGCTCTGAAAGGGTAGTTGGCGCGGGTGGGCGAGGCTTGGGCCGGACGCTGGTTGCGTCTGGGGGTACGGCCCTTGCGTCTGGACATTCGTCAGGTCTTAGGTGTCGGGTCTTAAGGTCTCAGTTACGTTGTGCGGGGAAAAGAAAAAAGGCGCCAGCGGAAGCTTGCGCCTTTCTTTACCCTATATATATAGAATATCAAATTTGGAGGGGTGAAACCCCCACGATTCGCGGATTTATTTCTCTAATGAGGGCAATGAGTTACGGGGAAATGGTCGAGTTTCGGGTCTTGACAAGATTTTGGCGTTTGCACCGGGAAGTGTGCAAAGAGAATGTGGAGATTCCAGCTAGGACTTTAAGGATTTTGGCTAGGCGTGCTGGGTAGTGCATCCTTGATGACCGGCGACTTTTCACCTGACTTGAACAGCCCCGCCTTCTCCACCGAATCGACGGAGAACAACTGGTAGTGATCGTAGCTGTGTCGCCGATGATAGTAATGCCGATTGAGTTCCAGGTAAGTGTCCACGTTCTGGGGCAACCACAAGTCCAGGTTTCTCTTCTGGAAATGGACTGGGCCATATTCCGCGATCTGGTGTTGGACCGCAAGTTGCGGCAGGGGCTTCATAAGCTCGGCGTCGACGTGCACAATCTGCAAGTTGTCAGTGGTGATCCACGCGCGCCCCTTCATATTCATCGGATAATGTTGCGAGCCTACGTAGTACTCCGCGAAGCGGTTGGGCTTGTCGTCGCGCTGCCGAAAATGCACAAGCCAGGCTGACTGCCCGTGCCAGTCGCCCAAGCCTTCGCAAGCCATTTCGAAATTGTCGCGCATATCTGGATGAAAGATGAGCGCCAAAGTCATGGAACCCGATGTGACGATGTGGTCGGGGAGATCCGTAATTCCGTAACGCAGGTTGCGGTATTCGTCGGTCTGCAAAAAGCCCGGTTGCTCTTCCGTGATCGAAGCAACGTAGGTAAACTTGCGAGTTTCCTTAGTGATGGGAGTACCAGTTTTATCAAGCTGCTCATGCAGCATGCCTTCGATAGCGGCGAATTTAGCTATGTTATCCACAAACTGTTTTACCCGCTCACCGGAGCCCTCGAGGACCTGCTGGTACGGGCAGCTGACGCCGGGAGCAACCGGTGGCTTCACCTCATCCACCCCAGGCGGTCCCCAGGCACTCTCGGGCAGCGACGGCGCCGAGGCGGCCAGCGCCAGGTCCGTGTCTGGGTCCGTACCCTCAGCTGATGTTAGACCGGCGTCGCGCCTTTCGATCTTGGTAATCAAAGCTTTCACTTGCGGAATCGCGGTGTTACTCGGGTTGGTCTCCACGAAGATCTTCAGCGCTCGGATTCCGTCCTGATCTCGCCCGACGTTGGCCAGCGCCTGCCCCAGAACTAACTGGGCCACATTGCCGGCGCCTCTGCCCTCATCGATAGCAAGCTGGGCTTGCACCCGCGCTTTTTCGTATTCCTTTTGTTGTAGGTAAACGTCCCCGAGCAGATTGTGCGCCATCCAATAACCGGAGTCAGCTACCACAGCCTGCTCCAGTGCTTTTTGGGCGTTTTCGTATTCTTTGCGCTCGAGTTGCACCCGGCCCAGCAGCGTAAGCGGCTGTACTCTGCGCGGATCAAGCGTGGCGGCGCGACTCAGGTACGTCTCCGCCTTACCGGTGTCCTTGAGTTGCACGTACAGATACCCATATAGGAAATTGACCTGTGCGTTTGACGGGGCGAGTTTGACAGCCTTGTCAAGCTGTTTCTGCGCCTCCTTAAGGTTGGCGGACCTTAGGGCAACAACCGCACGTTTCGCCTCCTTGCGGGCTGCAGCGGGAATCGAATCGTCAGGAGCACTCAATTCAACGGCCGTCGGGTCCTTGTGCATCACGAGATGGAGTTGACGCTCTGGGACGTCGCCGATGGCGCCAGAGAGATGCAACTCCTTGTGTTCGGTCAAGTATCCGACCGCGCTGGCATCAATCTCGTAATCTCCAAAGTCTATGCTGCAAAAAGTTACGTCGGAGTCATTCGAGGTAGTATCCCAAGCCTCGATGTCCTTCTTCTTATCGTGTAGCTTTACAACCGCCTGACGGTCGAGACGAGCCTTCTTTTCGTCGACGACGGTTACAACGAACTTTTGCAGATCGGGGCAGAAACTCTGATGAATGTCACTCATCCGGAGCTCGACGTTGCCCTGCCCCGCAGCTGCGCTAACCCACAGGAAAAACTGACCCAAGCAGATCCCCGCGATTACCAGGGAGGAGCGGGAGCGATACCGTCTTTTGATCTGGACCATAATGTGATCGGGAGTGCCCTACTGACGATCGCGGAATGCGCCCGTAGTCTTAAGCCGCAGGCAATTGTACCGCAATCTCGTCTTAACAATGTCACGAACTTGTCGATTCTGGACCCGTTTCGGGCTCTGGCAGCATGGCGGGCTGCTGTGATCTTTCAACACGTTGTTCCCTTTTCCAGACCCTACAAACGCCGTCGTCGCAGGAGCGGTGCGAAAGTGCGAATCGGCTGTAACGATTTGCAAGGCGAGGACTTATCGCGCCGCCTTTTGCACGGCTCGGTACGAAACGGGCTGCTAAGTCACCCGGTTTGCGCGGTACAACGTCTAGGGATCACAGCTGGCCTGCATTTGCGTTAGCTCTGTTGCCGGCACTATCTCAACTTGAGGCGGCCCCCGTCGCCGTTTTCGACGGGGAGGGTGCCATCAAGGGCGGTCATTATTGTCGCCGAGTGGCCAAAACAGCACAGATTTGGACGAGACCGTTCTGCCACACTGCAGCCATGACAACGCAGACCATTGCACAATACCTTGATGAGGAGCGCCAAAAAGCTACCGACACTCAGCTCCGAACGGAAGAAGAAGCGGCGCGCATCCAGCCGCTGCAGCATGGCCATCATCGCACGGCAAAACAGCCCAAGGTCGAATTACTGCCTCCAGTCAAAGCCGTAACCAAAAAGAAAAAGACTGCTGCCGTAGCTCGCAAGAAACCACGCGCCTCGGGAAAGATGGCAGCGAAGACCCGCAAGAGGGCGTGACTCGGGATGTGCTTGTCGCACCTAGCGGGAACACGGCTGCTGTTCAAATTCAGGCTGTCTACCCTGTTCGCCCGATAGCTTACGCGAGATACACGCGATTAGGATTCAGGGCTGGGACGACCTCAACATTCAGAAAATGCCGCAACCATACAAAATAGAGGAGAACTCATGAATAAGGATCAAGTGGCTGGCAAGATCGATCAGGCCGTGGGAAAAGTGGAGCAAAGCGTCGGAAAAAGTGTTGGCAGCAAGAAGCTAGCCAACAAAGGGGTGGTCAATCAAGCCAAAGGTGCGGTGCAGGAAACCTGGGGCGACGCCAAGGACGCCGCGAAGGAGATCCACGAATCGCACAAGCAGGCCGCTTCCGAGAAGGCCGCCCAGAGGCGGGAGAACGTCAGCCAATCGGTGGATGACACGAAGGATAAGGCAAAGGTCAAGATTCAGGAATTCAAAGAACGCCACTCGGCGTGACATTGGCAGTCGGCCTGTTAGGGGCAGCCCGGTCCGTTGCGGCTTTCGATGGAGCCTGCCCTGAGAGCAGCCGAAGGGCGGCTGCCGCCTAGCCCAATCATTAAGGTTCATTCGCAAGAACCGGATACGTTCGAGGCGCCCGGGCTTTGTTTCGAAACGTTTCAGCTCTAGCCATCACTATCCATTGTCGGGACGAAGGGCTGGTCCCATTCGAGGTGAAAAGATGGCTACATTAGCTCGTGCGAGTTGGCTCTAACCTGGGCAATGAGACAGCTAATCGACAGGACTTGCGCGCACGCGCAGAGTTTGCGGTATAAACGAATACGCAAAAAGAGCGCCAACCATCAACACCCCGGCGATGAGGTACAAGGCGGCGGATGGGTCGGAAGAAAAATGTCTCGCCCAAATCGGAATATTGGGGCCAATATAACCTCCTAAATTACCCACCGAGTTCACGATGCCAATCCCCGCTGCAGCAGCGGTCCCGGCTAGAAATGCCGACGGCAACGGCCAGAACAATGGCATGGACCCAATCACTCCCAGTGTGCCCACGGACAAGAAGATTATTGCCAACACGGGATTGGACGCAAAAACTCCGCTCAACACTAAACCGACGGCTCCAGCCACAACATTTGCCACATAATGCAGCCGCCGCTCTCCGGTTTTGTCCGAATGATTGCTCAGCAGAATCATCCCGATGACGGCCACCCCATACGGGATCGCGGTTATCAGGCCAACCCGAAGATAACCTTTCAAACCAAACGCCTTGACAATCGTCGGCAGCCAGAAAGCAATGCCGTACAAGCCGATCATCAAAGTAAAATAGATCGCGCACAGCACCCAGACTTTCGCGCTGGTGAAGGCGTCCATCAGTTTGCGCTCGGTTTTATGCTGGTCCTCAGCCTCGATGTTATGCGCAAGCAACGCCTTTTCCTCACCCGTAAGCCATTTCGCTTCGGCAACGCTGCTCTCCAGATAAAAGATCACCAGAAAGCCAACCAGAATCGAGGGGACGCCTTCTCCCAGAAAAAGCCACTGCCACCCCGCCAGCTTCATCGTGCCGGAAAACGTATCCATAATCCAGCCGGATATCGGGTTCCCGACTACCCCGGATACAGCGATGGCCGCCACAAACCAGGCGGTTCGCGTGGACCGGAGTCTCGAGGGATACCACAAGGTCAGATAAAAAATCACCCCCGGGAAGAAACCGGCTTCGGCCAAGCCAAGCAGAAAGCGCATGGCGTAAAAAGACCTCTCACCTTTGACGAAGATCATGCACGCGGATATGACGCCCCAGGAGAGCATGATCCTGGCAATCCACATGCGCGCGCCGAATTTCTTCAGCAGCACATTGCTGGGAACTTCGAAGAAGAAATAACCGATAAAGAAAATACCAGCGCCGGCAGCGAATGCCGCATCGCTCATCGACAGATCTTTCAGCATCTGCAGCTTGGCAAATCCCACGTTGACCCGGTCGAGATACGCCAAAATGTAACAAAGGAAAAGAAAAGGCACTATGCGCACGTCTACCTTGCGATACGTTCGCGACTCAAAGCTCTCCGCGGGCATAGCTTTCAGGCTTCCTTTCCTGAGTCTTAACCTGAACTGCAAAGAAAATTGAGCTCAGCCGAGACCGGCGACTGAGGCCGGACGACTCTACTGTCGCCCTTCCTTCAGCGACGCCTGACACTCGCTCCCCGCCGTCAGCACCTGATTAAACGCGGTTTCCTTACGCAAGTCCTTCAGTAGCGGATCCTCGAGCAGCGCCGAATAGGCACAATAATTCTGCTGCACAGCGGCCTTCAGCAAGCGCAAAGCTGCGTCCTTTTGTCCGCAATACGCCATCAGCGCGCCCATCCGATACCACGCCTCAGGATCGGGCTCCAGCAGGGCCGACGATTCGGCTTCTCGCACAATCCTGTCCATGTCGGCCGGTCTCTGGGATTGCGTGCACGCCACGAGCAAATCCCGGTGGTAAAAGGGGGCTTTTGCCACATTCCTCGCAGTCTCGCGCGCCTGCGCTACGTTCCCAGCGGCCAGATAAACATAGGGCGTCACCCATGCCGCCCACTCCGAGCCCGCATCCAGGTGTACGAAATCCATCGCCTGGTCGGTCTTGCCCAGCTCCAGAAATGCCCACGCGCACGACCGGAAGTTAAAGTTTCCCGGGTCCAGCGATCGTGCCGTGTTGCACTCCTGCGTCGCCTGCTCCTGCATACCCGCGTAACGCAGCACATAGCTGAGTGCGAAATGCGCATCCGCACTCCGCGGACGCCGACGCACCAGATCCGTCGCTGCGTCATAGGCGCGGCCCAGTTCCCCCCGTTCCACGCGGTTTGTGATCAAGCTGCTTGCCGCCACCTCGCGGTTGGGATCCAGCGAAAGCGCCCGCTCGTATGCCGCATTCGAGCGCTGGAACATTTCCTCGCCACCCCCGCCATAATACGAATCGAAGTAGTACCGTTGTCCGAGCGCCTCCCATGCCGGCGCATAGCTCGGGTCCACCCCAACTACGTGTTCGAGAACCGAGATGGCATCCTTGTTCGGCCCGGGATCGTGGGGCAAGGCAAGGCTGTGCAGGTAGAGGTCATACGCCTCCTGGCTCTTCGGACGCGATGCAGTATTGAATCCTCCCCCAGCCCCCAGCGCTGGCAACAGCCCTTGCTGCACTTGCGTGCTCAACTGTCCCTGCAGGGAAATCAAATCATTCACGGGAGCCGTGGCGCTCCCTTGCCACAGCAGACGGTCACTGGCCACGTCAATCGCCTCCAGCGTCACCGTTAGGTTTTCGCCCTGGCGCATGAAATGTCCTGTCAGCAGGCGGCCCACGCGCAATTGCTGGCCCACCTTGCGTGGATCCTGATCCAGTTCCACATATTTCCGCGTCACTGACGAAGGCCGCACCTCCAGGGAGCGCGAATACGTCAATACGCTGGTTAACTCGTCGGCCAGAGCGAAACGCAGATAGTCGACGCTGAAATCCCCGTTCATATTCTGCAGCGGCAGCACCGCGATCGCATTCTGCTGCTCCGCGTTCGCGGCCGACCTATGCTTGAGCCAATAGGCTCCGACGGCTGCCAAAACCGTCGCCAGCAGCGCCACAGTCCCCAAGAGCAGCCAGAACTGCCACCGGTGGCCTGACCTGCCGAAGGACTTGCTTGCGACCCGCAGCTTCGAAGCGTGCAGCCCGTCGTTCTTCACCAGCCCTGATTCAGTCTCCCGCTTCAGCAGTTGCAGGTCCGCCTTCATCTGTGTAGCGCTTTGATAACGATCCTTGCGGTCTTTCTCCATGGCCTTGCCGATGATGCCCTCCAACTCCACCGGCACTTGCGGATTCAATTCTCTCGGGGGAACCGGTTTATCGTGCAACACCGCATCCAGCGTCATCAATGAGTTCTTGCCGCTGAATGGTTTTTTCCCGGCCGACATTTCATACATCACGACGCCGAAGGAGAACAGGTCGCTGCGGAAATCAATTTCCTCGCTCCGCGCCTGCTCCGGAGACATGTACACCGCGGTTCCCGGAATCACGCCCACCGCCGTGAGCGAATTATCCGCGCCTGCCTGGTCATCGCCCCCGTGAAGCAACTTCGCCAGCCCGAAGTCCAGCACCTTCACTTGTCCGCTCGGGGTCATGAAAATGTTTGCCGGCTTGATGTCACGGTGCACGATGCCCTTGGCATGGGACGCCGCCAATGCGTCGGCTACCTGGATGCTGATGTCGAGCACCTGGTCGATCCTCATCGGCGCCGCATGAATGCATTGCTTCAGGCTATCGCCCTCCAATTTCTCCATCACGATGAACGGATGTCCGTTGTTATCTTCAATACCATGGATCGTGCAGATGTTGGGATGGTTCAAGAGCGACGCGGCCCGCGCTTCCCGTTCGAATCGCTCCAGCGACTTGGGGTCGCCCACCAAATTTTCGGGGATAAACTTCAGCGCGACATGCCGTCCGAGCCTCAGATCCTCGGCCTCATACACCACGCCCATACCACCACCCCCGAGCTTGCCCAGGATGCGATAGTGGGACACTGTCTGGCCAATCATGAGAGGACAAAACTCCCGACGGCGGTAATGTTAGGCTCGCTCGGCAACTCCGGTCAACCGGCGCTTGGGAGCGAAACCCCGGACTTTCTTGTACTACAGGCTCTTAGATGCCTTCCGCTAGCTGGCCCGCATTCCCAAACTGATAACCGCCCCGTCCTTCCGTGTCCGCAACTTCGTCCCAAATGTTCCCACGGAGACTACGATGAAATCAGCGACACTGAAGCAACGAGGCGGTTCCCGTATGGGTCGGGCGTCCAGAAATCATTCTCCACAACTGCAAGAAGCCATCCGTCGCCGCGCTACTGAGATCTACCAGCGCAGAGGAGGTATCGAAGGTCACGACGTCGAGTACTGGTGCCAGGCGGAAGCCGAAATCCTGCGCGAATCCGCGGCCCATTTGAAGCGCCGCGCCATCATCGTCAACGTCCAAGGCGTCGTTTACACGGGCGAATACGAATCGGACTCCGCCCAAGGGTATACTCCAGGCGAATGGAAACTGGGCGATCCCGTCCCGGTTCGCCTCGCAGGCGACAAGCTCTACCTGCGCCGTCTCAACGGTCGGGAACTCGAAACCACCATCGTCAAGAGAATCGGCTGAGTCAGTCAGATTCACTGGCGCAGCTTTTGTGGGGGCAGCAGCACTTGGCTGTTTAGCATGTGCTCCGCCTACGCTCCCATGTACAACCCAGCGGACGCTCCCACCCATTCCATGTTCCGGTTGTGATCCACTCCCATCATCAAACCACGCCCCATGCGGATGATCGTCAGCACGGCAATCAAATCTTCTTGCCAGACGTACATCACGCGCACCTCCGCCTTCGTCGCACCAAACGGAGTGTCAATCACCGGTTCAAAGTGCAGCCGCTCCTGCAGAATATAGTCCGCCCGCTTCTCCGCCGGAATGGACTCGATCTCTTCTTTCTTCGGCGCAATCACCACGCCCAGTCCGGCGAATGAGTACAGCGGCTTCAGAGCGTAATTCTGCAAGTCGTCGGGAATGTGTTCCAGCCGGTCCAGAAACCACGTCTTCGGCACCGATTCGTGCCGCAAGTACGGAATCGAAAATTTGCTGATGCGGAAATACCAGTTCGGATGCCCCGCCCACTCTACGTCGAGATCGCCGCGCCAATCAAAACCCAGCTTCACATCCTTGCGCTGCAGTTCGTCCACAATCGCCCGGTTATAGATCCGCCGGATTGGAACCCGCTTTCCGGCGCGCTCGTAATAAAGCCGTGAGCCTTCCTTCTTAATATCGACGATATCGACGGAACGCACGCCCAGCATCTTCTCCGTGAGCAGAAAATCCGGCAGCGTCTTCTGCTCCTGCGGATGAATTTCCATCAGAATCACGTTTTCCGGATCGTGCACCCCCACAATGGCCCTCCGCAAAAGCTCGCGGTACGACTTCGCATCCAGGCCGCTCAAAAAGAAACGGAGGCTTTCTCCACCTTCGAATCGATCCAGCCGGTACACGTCCATGTAGTTCTCCGCCATGGCTACCTGATAGGCGTATAGGGAAGGGAAGGCCTGCAACTCCACCAGCTTCGGCTGCAACTCGCCGCCCGCATCGCGCACCAGGCCGAAATCCACCTGCACAAACATCGGGCGTGCCGGTTCGTTCGCGATCCGGAATTCGGCTGGGATCGACTTCTCCGATCGTGCCCGATACTCCGGGCTCTCCACCAACTGCCGGATCAGTTCCTTCCCATACTCCGCCATCCGCTCCAGCAAGGATTTCGGAAAGAAACAAGGCGTCTCCGATAGCCGGAACGACACGTGTGTTCCGCAGGCGTCGTCGATTCGCCGCAAGAATGCGTGATATTTTTCCGAAGTAAAGCTGGCGTTAAATTGCTTTCGAAGGGAAGGGATCATAACCGAAACAGCGTCGCCGGAATCAACTCGCGGATCTCCATACTGCGAATGACCCCACCTTCCAGCATCCAATCCAACAGTGTTGTTCCGGAGCGATCACGGACCGCTTGATGAACCGAGACTGCTATTCCACGCGCCTCATCCAGACTGAAGCCGGATCAACCTGCGGGTCCAGCACCTCCCACTGCTGCGTCCAATACTCCAGACGCCCATCACGACCCTGAACCGTGCCAACTTCCATGCCATACGGCACTCTACGCAGGGTTCATGTCCGCCAAAGCGGCGTAGAAGTCGCTTTGCGCTGTTCTATGCCTCCACCAAGAACTTGCCATCCTGCATGATCTGCCGGTCGTCTACCCAGATGTTGAACTTCCGTCCCACCACATCGATATGTGTCGACGAATCCCACTCTGCGCCGGTGTGCGCTCCATAGGGGTTCCCAAACGCAATGTGAACTCCAGGGTACTTCTCGTCCTGCAGAATCTGCCCAATCACATCTTTCAAATCGATGTTCGTTCCGATGGCAAACTCACCCACGCGGTCGCTATTTCCATCCGTATGGGTGTACTTCCAGAACTCATCTTCCAGTTCGCGATTCTCCGAGTGCGCCTCGGTCAGTCGGTTCTTCTTCACATGAACGGTCAGCGGCGTTTCTTGCAGATTCCCAAATTTCGTGCACAAATAATCGCCCACCACGCCGTCGATCACAAACGTTCCGTTGACCTCGCCCGGCGTCGTGAAAATCTCCCCGCCCGGCAAGTTTCCCCACTTCTCCCGGGTAATAATCCCGCTTGTCTTCAACCACCGGTAGTTCGGATTCAAGTCCGCCGTCAGGTCCGTTCCCGCCGAGGTTTTCGCCCTCACGCGCTGCGCCTTCCGCACCATCTCCACCACCATAGCGCTCAGCCGGTCCACCTTTTGAAAGTCCGCTCGCATCCCTTCCAGCATGATCTGCCGGTTGATGTTCACCATGTGCGCATGCCGGATCTTCCGCCGATTCACGACGTCCGTCATCTGCATGCGCGAGCGCAGCTCGTTTCTCTGAGCCCACACTGCAAAAACCGAAACTTGGCTCGTCTCCAGATCGTCCAGGATTTCCGGGGGCAAGTCTTTCAGTGGACGCGGCGCCAGATCCTCCAGCACCCATGCGCGGTAAGGCGCACCCAGCGCCTCCAGTTCGTGCACAATCGAAGCCGCTATCTCCAGCGTGGCTTCATCGGTGATCACGCAAACCCTTTCGTCTGCCTGCACCCGCAGACAGACGCTCACAGCGTTGCGCGCCCCCGGGCTGTATTCCGGATCGAAGGAGATTTGATTGAGTTGCCGCCGATTGGGACCCACAGGAATGGTCATTAGCCTACTTTTCTCTCGGCGGCAGGCTCGTCTTCCTCCAAACCTGTCTCCGTCTCCTCCATGATGTAATCGACAACTTTTTTCAAGTCTCCAGTCTCTTGATACACGCGCAACTGCCGGTCTGCGCCGCTGCCCGCTTCGAGCATCGTGTGGATGTAGTTCAATTCCTCGCGCGAGTCCAATTCATCCACCACGTCGTCAACAAATTCCAGATACTCGAGAATCAAATCCTTGGCCGGCACTTCCGTCTGCTTGCCGAAATCGATCAGCTTCCCGGCCATCCCGTAGCGCGCCGCCCGCCACTTGTTCTCCATGAGAAGCGCGCGCCGGTACAGCCTGAATCCCTGGTTCGCGGTGTGCAACTTATAAAGCTTGGCCACCGTCGCCTGAATCAGCGCCGCCAGCGCGATCGTCTCATCCGCGCGCATGGGGATATCGCACACCCGGAACTCAATCGTATTAAAGAAGGGATGCGGCCGGATGTCCCACCAGATCTTTTTCGCGTTATCGATGCAGTTCGTCTTGATCAGCAGCTTGATGAAGTTTTCGTACTCGCCCCAGCTCGGAAAATAATCCGGAATGTTCGTCCGGGGAAACTTGTCAAACACCTTGCACCGGTACGACTTGAGCCCAGTATTCATCCCCAGCCAGAAGGGCGAATTGGTCGATAACGCCAGAAGGTGCGGCAGAAAATACCGGGCATGATTCATCATGTGGATCGCGGTTTCCCGGTCTTCGATCCCGATGTGCACATGCAGCCCAAAAATCAGATTCGCCCGCGCCACTAACTGCATATCCTCGACAATGTGTTTATAACGGTCGTCAGGATAGATTTCCTGCACCCGCCAGTCCGCAAACGGATGCGTCGCCACCGACGCCAGGCGCAGCCCATTCTCCTTGGCCAGCTTCACAATATCGCGGCGCAGCATCTTAATTTCCGCTTTGGCTTCCTTGATGTTGCGGCAGACGCCAGTTCCCACTTCGACCACAGACTGGTGCATCTCGGCCTTGACCCGCTCCTGCAGGATCCGCTTGCCTTTCTCCAGGAGCTCGACCTGAATATGCGACCGCAGATCCCGTGTCTCCGGATCTATCGTCTGATATTCCTCTTCGATCCCGATGTTGAAAGTAGGAGGCATTATGGAATGTGCGCGGGCACCCTGCCCGCGAAGTCTAACCATGACCCGGGTGCTCCACCCTTTCGCGTTTCTTTGCGAAGGGTAGGGAACTCAGTCTCCAACAGTATAACAACTGCACCAAGCATTCCGATCAGAAGCTGTGGTGCTTCTGGAACCACGACAACCACAGGAAGAGACCTATAAGAACGAGCATCAATGCACTCAAGCAAATGGACACGATAGAAAAAAAGCTGCGAATCCAATGTCCGGACCTGAATGCGCGAAACAGGAGGATGATCGCGACGACTTGGCCGATCAAGATCGCGCCGATGCCCCACACAACGAATATCTCAGTGAGACCGCCAGCCACTGCGCCGATCCCGGTTGCCTTCTGTCTTGAGATGCCTAGGAGCGTGTGGATCAGGCCAACCAGGATGGGAACCCACGGTGCCCACGCCAGCACCACGCCCCAGAGAAAACGCTTTTTGGTTAGCTCGTCCACTCAGTTCCCATCAAGCCTGAGCTTTGTCTTCCGATGGCGGTGAGCACTTGCGAAGCTGGAATTCCCAGCTACTTCGCCGCTTTCCCCCGCTTCCGCTCTGCCACCCACGCCGGTTCCCCTTTTCGCGTTTGCCCGGCCGGCGGCCCTGCCAGGAAACTAGCCCACCGCAAATCCTTCGCCGGATTCTCCCCGCTCAGCGCCATCTTCGCCGCCATCTCTGCCACCGCATTCACGATCCAGTCAAAATTCTCCTGCCCTACTGACGTAATTTCCGCATCCGGCGCCGGATTCAGAAAATCAATCGCATACGGCACACCGCCCTCTACAGCAAATTCCACCGTGTTCAAGTCATACCCCAGCACCCGGCACAAAGTCAGCGCATCTTTTTCGATTCTGGCCCTTAAGGCCTCCGACGACGGCGGTGGATTCCCCTTCACATACCGCTCATGATGCGGCAGCTTGGGGTCGTACTTCATGATATGCACTTTTTCGTGCCCTACGACGTAGCACCGGTAATACTCGTCAAACACAACGCCATGCTGCAGCGTCATGCACAAGTCTCCGGTCTGGTTGTAGTGCTGAAAAAATTCCTCCGGCGAATGCACGTGGTAAACGTGCTTCCATCCGCCTCCGGAATAAGGCTTCAGGAAAGCAGGAAAGCCAACGTAATCGAACAACTCCTGCCAGTTCAGCGGAAATATCAGGTTCCGCATCGACTTGTCGGTCGTGCCCTCGGGATGTTTGTTGTGCGGCAGAATGACGGTTGGCGGAATCGCCACGCCCAGCTTGTGCGCCAGCGCATAATTAAAGAACTTGTCATCCGCCGACCACCAGAACGGATTGTTCACCACGATCGTTCCGTGCAGCGCCGCATTCTTCAAATAAGCGCGATAGAACGGGATGTCCTGCGAAATCCGGTCAATGATCACGGCATATTTTTGCGGCTCATCCATCCGCACCCCGCCCACCTGCACAAATTCCGCCGCAACATCGTCCAGCTTCATCGCGTTGATCTTCTCCACCACCGCCGGCGGAAACGTATTCTCCATCCCGAACAGAATCCCAATTTTCTTCACGACACGCTCCATTTCTCGATTCCGCATCCTGTTGTCAGCGGCCCAGCCCCTGCCAGAACTGGAAAATCTCAGCCCCAACCCCCGCCAGGGTTTTGGCAGCCCTCGGTCCAGGGTCTCCGTATACATGGAAGCCGTCTAAGCTCGAAACCTCGAGCAGTTTCGGCACGAGCTCCCGCACCACCGGGCCCTCGATATGCGTTAGTACAGCATCGGCGTCTTTATAGTCTTCGATCAAATGGCAGCGCTTCCGATCGCCACTCAAGTAGAACTCGTAGCCAAGCGCGCCAGGTTCGTTCAGCGTGCCTGCGATCATCGTCCGCACAATGCCTTCGAACACTTCGAGTTTCCCGTCCTTGACAGAAAGCCTTACGTTGAGTTGCACCGCCTGCTTGCTCATCCCGCTTCCCCCGTTCCTCGTACTCAGAAGTACTTCCCGGCCATCTTCTGCCACAACGGCCAGTCATGCTTCGAATTGTCGCCGTAAATATCCAGCCAGTGCGGCACCGCCTTGCCATTCAGGATCGCCGACATCTTCACGTTCTGGTCCAGGCACATATCCCAATCTGCCGACCCCAGCACAATCTTCATCTGCCGGTAGCGGCTCAAAAACCAATCATCGTTCTGGTTCGGCAAATAATCCGGCGGGCAATTGAAGTAGCAATCGTCGTCGTAATATCCATCCAGAAACTGATGGATGTCGAACGCCCCGCTCATGCTCACGCAGTGCGTCACCACATCGGGATGCTTCAAAGCAAAATTCACCGCGTGATAGGCCCCGAAGCTGCACCCCGTCACCGCCAGCCGCGGCGTTTGATTCTTCCACCGCATAAACGGCACCATCTCGTGCAGGATATAGCGCTCGTACTGCAAGTGCCGCAGCACCCGCACCCTGGGATGCACGCTCTTGTTGTACCAGCTCTCGCTGTCGACGCCATCCGGGCAAAACACCTGCAGTTCGCCGCGCTCGATCTTCGGCGCCAATACCCCGATCATTCCGCGGTCTTCGTACTCGAAGAACTTGCCCATCGAGGTGGGAAACACCAACAGCGGCGTTCCCGCATGCCCGAAAACCAGCGCATCCATGTCCCGGTTGAGTTCCTGGCTGTATCCCTTGTGGTATTCGCGATTCATCGTGGGTAAGCTGCGCTTCGCTTTCACTCCTTGCGGACGAAGTATCTTACCTGAAAGGATGCCTCAAGGTTAACTTTGTGCCTACTCCGGGTCCTCTGCTCCGCAGAAATGATATCGTGAGACGAGATATGTCGTGGACGCTCCCCAAACTGATTCCGCGCTCCGCGCCTATTCTCCTGCTGGTCCTCACTCTCGCCGCCGCCGCCGGATTTGCCGGAGTCAGCCATCTCGTGGCCCGCTTCACCGCCAATCAACAGGCCCGCGGACGCAAGCTCTTTGCCCGGGGTCTCGCCGCTGCCGGCGTTGCCCGGTACGACGATGCGATCGCCGCCTTCCGCGCCGCCCTGACCTGCGATCCTACAAACTCCCAGTACCAGCTCAGCCTCGCCCGCGCCCTGCGCGACAGCAACGACCCCCGCCGCCTTGACGAAGCCGAATCCTATCTCATCGCGCTCTGGCAGCGCTCGCCGCAGGACGCAGCCGTCAATCTCGCTCTCGCCCGTGTCGCCGCCCACCGCGGTTCCATCGAAGATGCCACTCGTTACTACCACAATGCCATGTATGGAGTCTGGAACTCCGATCCCGACACGAACCGCAACAAGGCTCGTATTGAGCTCATCCAGTTTCTGCTCAAAAAAGGCGCTCCAGCCAACGCCGAATCAGAACTCATGGCCCTTGCGACTTCTTTGCCGCCTGATCCCGAGTCTCATCTCCAGGCCGCGCAGCTCTTCGAGCAAGCTCAGGACCACCCCGGCGCGCTCGCCCAGTATCGCGAAGTTCTCCATCTTGATCCCGCGAACTCCGCAGCGCTCGCGGGCGCTGGCCAAGCGGCGTACAGCTCCGGCAATTACGGAACCGCTCAACGCTATTTGGAGGCTGCGGTCAACGCCAATCCGCAGGATGCTAACTCTCGCCAGCTTCTCGCAACCGCCGATCTCATTCTCCGCACCAATCCCTTCCACAGCCACATCTCCGACGCCGAACGCAACCGTCGCATCACCGCCGCATTCACCCAAGCCGAAAAGCGCCTCACGGAGTGCTCCCAACAAACAAGCGCCAACCTCAACGCCCAGCCAGCATCGCCGCTTTCCAGCCTGCAATCCCGCTGGACGGCGGCCAAACCGGATCTCGCTCGCCTGCACTCTCCCGCGGAAACCGATCTTCCCGATTCGATCATGGACGTGGTCTTCCAAATCGAACAGCAGACTTCTACTGCCTGTGGCCAGCCCCAAGGCCTCGACCTGGCGCTGCTCCTGATCTCCCAAAAACGAGAGGTCGCCAGCCAATGAGCGATCCTGCCTCTTCTCCGCTTTCGCCGCCGGTTCCCGTGTCACGGCTGCAAACTTCTCGTCGCTTGTTTTCCACTCTCGAAGGCGTCTTCCACGAAGAAGTATTCTTCCTGATTCTTTCCGTCTTCATCGGAATTTTTTCCGGCCTCGCCGTCGTCTGCTTCCGCCTGGCGATTGACTGGATGCACCTCGCCTTGCTTGGTCCGCTCCCCCAAACGCACGGTTGGCGGTTGTTCGCTGTTCCCTCACTTGCCGGCCTCGCTGTGGCAGTGCTCGTGCTCCACGTGTTTCCGGGCATCCGCGGCAGTGGCGTGAACCAGACCAAGGCCGCGCTATACATCTTCAACGGATTCATTCCCTTTCGCACCGCGATCGGAAAATTCATCTGCGCAGCGCTCGCCATCGGCTCCGGTCAATCCCTCGGTCCCGAAGATCCTTCTCTCCAAATTGGAGCCAGCATCGCCTCCGCTCTCGGACGCCAGCTCGAGATCTCCCGCGAAAAACTTCGCCTCATGGCCCCGGTTGGCGCCGCCGCTGGCCTCGCCGCCGCTTTCAACGCTCCCATCTCCGCCGTGCTCTTCGTGATTGAAGAAGTTATCGGACGCTGGAGCGCCGGCATCCTCGGTTCCGTCGTCCTATCCGCGGTCTCCAGCGTGGTGATCGTACGCTGGTTCCTCGGCAGTGAACCGCTCTTCCGCATTCCCGTCACCACCTTCAAGCGCCCAACCGAACTCATTGCCTATGCCGTCCTCGGCATTGTCGGCGGTCTGGCCTCGGTCGCATTTGCCAAATCCATCGGCTATCTGCGACCTCTCCTAAAATCTCTGCCGCGCTGGACGCAATACTTCCAACCGGCGCTCGCCGGGCTTCTCGTAGGACTCATCGCCTTCCTCGGCTTTCCGCAAATCATGGGCGCCGGTTACGACGCCATGGACCAGGCCATGCACGGCCAGTACGCCTGGAAGGTCCTTGCCATCCTCGCCGTTCTGAAAATTGTGGCCACCACTCTCTCTTTCGTCAGCGGCACTCCAGGCGGCATGTTCGCGCCCACCCTCTTCATCGGAGCCATGCTGGGCGGCGCCGTCGGCGATATCGAACGCTTCTACTTTCCCCACCTCACCGGTTCCACGGGGACCTATGTCCTGGTCGGCATGGGCGTCCTTTTTGCCGGATTCCTGCGCGTCCCCATGACTTCCGTCTTCATGGTTCTCGAAGTCAGCGGCAACTACGAGATCATCGTTCCGGTAATCGTCGCCAACACCTTCTCCTACCTCGTCTCGCGCGGCCTGCAGAGCATTCCCCTCTTCGACATGCTTACCCGTCAGGACGGGCTTATCCTGCCCTCGCTCGAAGAGGACCGTGAGGAAACTATCCTCCGCGTCGAAGATGCCATGTTGCCGGTTCCTGCCACAATCCTGAGCGCGCAGGACTATGTCGACGCCAACGCCCGCCGCGTCCATGATTCCGCCGACTCGACATTCCTCGTGCGCATGCATCCCAGTGGCTGGAGCACCGTTAGTCGTGACCAACTTCAGCGCTTTTTCCAGGAAGGCAAGGGCGAACTTACGCTCGCATCCGTTCTCCCCGTCCAGTCGCTGCCCAGTCTCTATCCCGATCTTCCCCTCGATTCCGCGCTCCGCTACGTCAACGACTATTCGCTTGTTCCCGTGGTCAATCGTGCCAACTCGCGCCAGTTGGAAGGCGTCATCTCCCGTGACTCGGTTTTCAAGAAATACGGCAGCCGGCGCGCGCTTGAAGTTCCAACCTCAAGCTGATCTGCTTGGACTCGCCCCGCCCGTTGAAACCATCTTCGACCTTGGTGCAACAAAAAAACCCGTCCCTCGCGGGACGGGTCTCAACCAGAAACCACAAGCTAGCCGCCGTTATTGCAGATGCCCAAGTGGAACGGATTGTCGTGGAACGACTCCGCGCCGCCATCCACCGAGGTGGTATTGGCTGCCCCGAAGTATTCCAGGTAGACGAGGTCCTGCAAGTTATAGGTAAACCCGTTCAAAGTGTACGGGAAGGCGCCGTAGTTGGCGAAGCCTTCTTCCGGATCTCCCACTTCGAGAATTCCGCACACTACAGGATTACCCTCGGTATTTACAACCAGCGGATCGTCCAGCCACTCGCCCGCTTCATGCGACAGTGCCGACACATCCTGCGCGAATACGCCGGCGGTGCCGATGTAGGTGAAGTGCGCATAGGCCTGTGGGGCCGAAACGCTTCCGTATGAGCTGTGATAGCCACCGATGCAGCATCCACCCTCGGTCAGGTATGAATCGTAGGTGATGAAGATCGGAAACGTGCCCGGCGTGATCTTCGACTTGAACTTCGTCAAGATCGTCTGTAGTTGTCCGTCGAACCAAGTGATGTCCGCCAGTCCGACTGTAATTCCAAATTCGTTCCCCACGCTGCCGTCAGCCGCTGGAACTACCAGCGTCTGCAGGGGCGCTACCGTCGGGCTTCCCAACAACAGATGGTATCCCGGAGCCGCGGATACTTCGCTCCAGAAGTTCCCGCGCTGGAATGCGTCCTCGTACTGCGTCGTGCCCAGGTTTGTTCCTTCCGGAGTCACCCAATCCATCTTCTGAAAGATTGGCGAAGCTTGGGTGTTCTGTACCACAGTCCGGCCGTTCGAGAGCTTGGTAAGGGGACTGAACGTCGTTGTCGTGCCACCGCTCTTGTACTGCAACGCGATCGGAATAATGAACGTAGGAACAGTCGTCGAGGTTCCGGTCGTGGGCGCAGTTCCCACCATGTTGTATTTGTAAGTGCGACCCTGGTATACGAACGATCCATTCCAAGTGGTCAGCGGAGTGGCTGGCGTTCCAGAGTCAGCCGTTAGGTGGGGCAGCAGCCGCGCGTACCGTGGATGCGCGGGCAGGGTGTCGGGTGCGTCCTGGGCAAAAACGGTGCCGGCCACGCTGGCCACCACCAAGAGCGCAGCTAGTAAGCTGAGCCGAGTGAATCGTTGCTTCATGTGTATGGATCTCCTTGGAGTCTTTGACATCTACAGCATCCGGTTCTTGTTCTTGTGAAACGAACGAAAGGGTTTGTTGAGCGTGAAGTATTAATTGGAAGCAAGGGACAACAAGAGTCGGTTGATTGTCGCCACATTCGCATTCTCTGTCAACTGTGAAAATTCCTTCAACCCTTACTTTCTTCTCAAGTCTTTCTTCGGAGCGCCGGCGCGGGCCGCGCGATCCCGCGGGTTTTGCCATCCGGTAAAATCAGTTCATTCGGACTGCGTTCCATGCAAAACATAGACCCCCATGCGCGCTTCAGCGAAGGCGATGTTCGCCGACGCCTCGATCCGGTTCAGGTGATCGACGCTATCGAAACTGCCTTCCGCGACCGTTTTGCCGCCGTCACCATTGCTCCCCGCTCGCACATTCCGACCGCTGCCGGAGTGCTGCTCGTCATGTCGTGTTACGATCCATCCCGGCCTTCCCTCGGAATCAAACTCGTTACCGTCCGCAGCCATTGCGCTCCCGGCCAGGATCGCGTGCATGCCACCTATCTTCTCCTCGATACCGAAACCGGAGAGCCCCGCCTCTCGATTGCCGCCAACTATCTCACCGCCTTGCGCACTGCCGCCACATCCGCGGTCGCCACGAAATATCTTGCCCGCGAAAATGCCAGCACGCTCGGCATTTTCGGCACCGGCCACCTCGCCCGCACTCACCTCGCAGTCCTGCCTTTGGTGCGCAACTTCCGACGCATCCTGATTTGCGGCAGGGAAGCGCAACGCACTGCCGAATTCGTCAGCCATATCTCTGCCGAGCTTCGAATCCCCATCCTCGCAGCCGATCCGCGAACCCTCGCCGCTGAAGCCGATGTTCTTTGCACTTGCACCACAAGCCCCACTCCTCTCTTCGACGGACGCGACCTGCGCCCTGGCACACACCTCAATCTCGTCGGCGCCTTCCAGCCTGACACCCGAGAGGCCGATGCGCCGACGCTGCAACGCGCCCGCGTCATCGTCGACACTTATGAAGCCGCACGCTCCGAAGCTGGCGATATTCTTCTTCCAGTCCGCGAAGGCGCGATCCCCAGCGACCACGTGGCCGCAGACCTGTGCGACCTGCTCCGCGGCTGCAAGCAGGGAAGACTCAGTGCCGAAGACATAACGGTTTTCAAAAGCGTGGGCTGCGCGCTGGAAGATCTAGCGACCGCCGAACTCCTGCTCCGGCCGCCGAAATAGGTCTCGCTTACAAACTCACGGCACGCCGGCGCGCTTATAGTCGGTGTATTTTATGATCTCTCGCATATGTACAGGCCCCGCGGGGAAGCGGAGAATATCGTCGGAGCGCGTGTAGGCCGGAAACCAGTAGCGCTCGTCCACCTGCTGGCGATAGGTGACAAACTCGGGGTGCAATTCCGGACGCTCATGCTTTTTCACCCGCACCTTCTCCGGACCGCTCTTGCCGCAAACTTTCACGATCTGAAAATCTTGCGCGTCTACCCAGATGCGCCCTTCGAAATAGCGTTTGCCCTTTTCCTCTTTCTTCGGCTCTACGTGAAACACATAAGTATCGAGATCGTCCACGTGTTGCTGCCCGGCATAGGTGAGGTTGTACTGCGGCAGGTCTTCGCTCGCCAGCACCAGGGGCATGAAGTTGCGAATATCCTGCATGTCGTCCTCGGTCAGTTGAAGCCCGCGCAAGGAAGGCTGGGCCGCGAACGTCACATTCTCCTGACGCCTGCCTTTCTCGTCATAGGAGACGCTGGTCACTTCGTGAAATTCTCCGGTCACGCTCTTGCCGGTGAGCGTTTGCATGAGCACATCCTGCTTGTAGGTGTAGTGAAGGCGGGCTTGCTTGGTGACGGCTTCAGCCGCCCCGAATTTCTGGATCACTTCTTGCGCGGTCATCGTCTTCGGCGGAGTGAAATCCAGCAGCCCGTTGCCTGCTTCGCAATCGGTCTGTCCCCACAGCGCGACACGCAGACAGAAAAGAAGAACAAAAAGCCCGACACATATCCGCCCGCAGACCAGCCCCGAAAGCCTTCGCCAGGCTTCAACCTTGTCAGCCCGTAACGCGGGCTCCAGATCTGCCTGAAATCTCGAGCCTGCATTTTCTTCTTTCATGTTCTGGCTCCCTCCTGGCGCGCAACGATATACCTGCGAAGACGGGCGCAAATCCAATTGCCGATCTCGATCCTTATTCCCTGTTTTCCACATATGTGCAAACCGTTGCTCTTGATCCATGCTCGGCGCCCATAACTTGAATGCCAGCAGCCCCGATTTGGCATGGCGATTGCCATAATATCTTCGGAAGCCGCGCCAGTCGCGGCCTTCCGCCAGTTCTTTCACACGGAGCTCGGGCCTTCGCTGCGACTTAAATCGCCGACTCTCCCTGGCCGAAGATCTATGTTTGCGAGGAACTATATTTATGAAGACAACCATCTTTGTTTTTTGCTTTCTCTGTGCCACCGCAGCCTTCGGACAAAGCGCTGGCCTACTTAACGGCAATCCCCAGCCCCTGGTGATGCCGGGCAATGTCCAACACGCCACCGAGCATCCCATGGCGCTGGAGGTCAGCTTGCTCAGTACCTCGGCCTACAGTTATGCGAAGGGCGAGGTTCCGCTTGCGGAACTCGGATCGCTCGAATACCAGATCCCGCTCGGCGACGTTGCCCGCGCCTATCGCAAGGAACACGCGAGCGCTGCAAAAGCCGTCAAAGTCTTGGAAAAAATAGGTGGGTAATTCGATCGTGGCTTAAGAGCTTCCGCAATCCGCTCTATTCGCCGGCGCCCACCATCACGATCGGCATCGTCGGGGTTGCAGCTCCGGCTTCGTTTTCGACGGTAACCGCGAACGCCTTGGCTTCGGCTCCCGCCGGAAGCGGAGGATTGACCACGCTCGCGCTGCCGTGAGCATCTGGCTTGAACATTCCTGCCGGAACTGGAGCTCCACTGGCCGGAATCAGCCACAACTCATAAGCCTTTTGCGGAGGCAGCGCCGGCATGTTGCTGGCGAGAAAAACCAGGCTGCCGCGATTGCGCAGGTAAAATGCCTTGCCCTGCGGCTGCGGTGGAGCTTTCGCCGCCACCAGCGTCATCCGCTGCGCCGCCGGCTCGAGGAGTGGGGCGGCAATTTTCCGCAGATCTTCCAGTTGTTGCATGCTCTCGGCAGCCTGTGAGCCAGCCAATGCCAGAGTCTGCTTGAGCGCAGAATTTTCCCGCCACAACGACACTGCGAAAATTAGTATAGCCGCCGTCGCGGCCCATCCCAGCCATGCCCACCAGCTGCGTCCTAATGCCGGCTGCGACACTGCGACGGGTATTCGCGGCTCGTGGGCTACCGCATCCAGCAGGCTCTGACGCGCCCGCTGTGGAGCCCGCGGGGCCGCCGCCGACAGAGCCAGCAACGCCGTATCCGCGCGAAGCTGCTCTAGTTCCAGCCGGCACGAAGCGCATGTGGACAAATGCCGGTCAAGCTTGGCGCGTTCCTCTCCCGGCAACGCATCCAGTGCGTATAGGGCGAGATCCTCGGCGTATTGTTCGTGCTGGGTCATCGATTAAGGATCATGTTTGAAACGCCTTGCGCAGCGCGAGCAAGCCCGCGCGAATCCGCGTCTTGATGGTGCCCAGAGGCTCCCCGGTTCTGTCCGCGATCTCCGAATGGCTCATGCCTTCCCAATAAGCCATTTCCAGAGCGCTGCGTTGCGCCGGCGACATCGCGCCCAGCACGCCACGCGCTTTCTCGGCAGCCCGGGCGCGCTCCGCATCTCCCGCGAAATCTGGAGCTACCGACAACACCACATCTTCGATATCTGTCTCGGGACGGCGCTTTCTCAAGGTGTCAATGGCGCGGTTGCGCGTGATCACCGACAGCCAGCTTCCCAAACTGCCGCGGGCCGCATCGAACGCGCTGGGTTTGCGCCAAAGTTGCAGGAAGACTTCTTGCAGCACGTCTTCCGCGGCTCCCGTATCGCCCAACACTCGCAGGGCGACCGAATACACTACGGAAGAGTAGCGGTCGTAGAGCTCCGCCATCGCCCTCTGATCGCCGGATTTCAGGCCGGTGACGATGGCCAGATCCGCCGAGATGCCTTGTCGTTGCGGGCTCGACAAACTCTGTGTCTCTTCCTTAACTGGATATACGAAAAATCAGCCTTCGGTGGATTGCCCTCGGGCGTTCCCGTTCGGCGCCAGTTCGATGCCTTCCGGACTGCGAAAGGCTGTGGCGGAAACATAGCAGCGGGAGAGTGCTCGCGGCAAGTGAAAGGACTGGCGGGTTTATTGGCGGCGCAAACGCGGTTTGTTTTCCCGTTGCGGGAGGCGGGTTACCTTCTGGTATTCCCCTCCCCCTCGGCCTATTGGAATCATGATAGGAGAAAATGCGAAATAATATATTAGAATCAATGGCTTACAGGTAAAATCTTGAGCTCAAACGACTTATGCCGAAAAAATGGCTTCTTAACGGCTTAAGGCCCACTCGTCGGGCTATTGGATTAAGTATCGAGACTGCGGAGAGCTGGTCAAGGTCAAGTGAACATGACGGGTGAAGACAGAAAGGTTGCCACCCTGTTCTCTCGACAGGCATAGCCGCTATTGGCTCAACTTGATGGCGAGTTGACGCTCGGGCTGTGTCATCTGGCTCCAGAGTTTTTGCAGGTCGTCTTGCAACGGTTGATTGTCGGGCTGCTTATGCAGAGCCAGGGCAAACCAGCGATAGGCCGTGGGGAGATCGCGTGGGGCGCAGGTGCCGGTTGAGTAGAGCGCGCCAAGCGAAATCATGGCCTTGGGATTGGATTGATCGGCTGCCGGCTTCAGCAGCCTGATGCCGCGATCGCAGTCCTGGCGTACGCCGCGGCCGTAGATGTAACGTTCCGCCTCGGTCACTGGATCGACCGGCTTTGCCGGCGTGGGCTTGCGCTCCCGCAGCTTGGGGGCAGGTGTTGGGGGTGGAGGCGATTGCGTGCTGGAATCGGCGTCCGCCGGCGGAGAGGCGGAATCCGCAGGCGGGTTGGAAGTGGCTGGACTGGGCTGAGGCGGCGAAGTATTCTCCGGCGCCGCGGTTTGAGCAGGAGTCGCCTGCTGCGCGCTCGATCCTGCAGCGGTCGAGTCGCCCATAGCTGGCGTGGTGCCGCTCGCCGGTTGTGGGGTCGCGGGGCCGCTTGCGGCGGCATCCGGAGTTGCGGTCGCAGTCGTTCCGGCCCCGGAGTCGGTGGCGCTTTGCGGGGACTCGGGCGTCTGCGTTGTCGCTGAAGGTTTCTTGTCGCCCGCAGTCAGCCAGTCGAAGCCTCCTTGTTTCCAGTGCAGGTATCCGAACCCCACCGCCAACGCCAGCGCGATCACGACCACCAGCAGCTTGCCCCAGCCACGCTTCGGTTCTTCCTCGTCATCGAGCAGATATTCCACACTTCGAGAAGAGCGCCGCAGGGGATCTTGGCCGTCGCTATCCTTCCGAGCCGTGAAATCAGTAACCGAGTCAACGCGATCCTCGCGCGGGCCGGGCGCGGGTGTGTTCAAGCCAAGAAAGGATGGTCCTGTAATCACCGGCGCGGTGTGGGACACCGAAGTCGGCGACGGACGCGGGCGTGCAGGCGCATCGCTCGGTCCTGGCAACTCGGAGAGCTTTGCTGGCGGCGGTGCAGCGGGCTGCACCGGAACTGCCGGTGGCCGCGGTACCGCCGTGTTTCCCGCCGAGGCGGTTACTGGAACGCCAGGCTGCCCTGCAGGTTGAGTCTTCGCAACCAGGGCTGCGCCACACATCCCGCAGAAGCGGTTAGTTTCGGCGTTGTCATTGCCGCATCGTCCGCAGCGCACGCGTCCTCCTTGAGGCTACCCTTTAGAATACAGTTGCCGGTTGCCAGTTGTCAGTTGCCAGTTTTGCACCTGAGGGCCTAATCGGGGTGCTCCTGCAGGAATTTCCGCGTCAACCCATCCCTTGGCATTCAGCTGAGCATGGTCCTCGCCAAGCTTATCCCGGCGCAAGGCTCGCAACTGACGACTGGCAACCGGCAACCGGCTTTCATGCTATGCTGCGCAAAACTTCCTCATCACGCTTTCAGGACGGCCTGTGCTGGTTGAACTGCGGTTGGAGAATTACGCGGTCATCGACAACGCGGCGGTGGAATTCGCCTCGGGACTGAATCTGTTGACCGGGGAAACGGGCGCGGGGAAATCCATTTTGATCGACGCGCTGGCGCTGCTGCTGGGCGAGAAAGCGTCGAGCGACGTGATTCGCACCGGCGCCGAGCGGGCGGTGGTTTCGGCGGTCTTCGAGTGCGAAGGCAGCGCCGCGGAGTCGATTGAAAACGTGCTGGAGCGCAACGGGCTGGATGAATCGGAAGACGGCTCGCTGATTGTGCGGCGCGAGATTGCGGCCGGGGGCAAAGGCCGCGTGTTTGTGAATAATCAGGCGGCGACGGTTGCCGTGCTGCGGCAGCTTGCGCCGCATTTGGCGACGATCCACGCGCAGAATGAATCGATCCTGTCGTTCGACGGTCCGGCGCGGCTGGAGTTGCTCGACCGTTTTGCGGGAAGCCAGCTTGAGCCTCTGGCAGCGGCGCACGAAGCGTGGAAACAGGTGCGCGCGCGCATCGAGGAGTTGGAACAAGACGAGCAGGATCGGCTGCGGCTAGTGGACCTGTGGATGTTTCAGAAGCGCGAGATTGAAGAGGCGAAGCTGCAAGCGAGCGAGGACGAGCAGCTCGAAACCGAGAAACGCGTGCTCGCCAACGCGGAGAAGATTTACAACGCAGCTATTCGTGCGTTCGATTTGCTGTACGAGGGAGATGGTTCCACGTCCGCGTCGATGCGGGCCGCGCAGAAGCAGATTGAAGAGCTGGCGCGATATGAGCCGAAATTTCAAGAGGCGTTGGCTGCGCTGGACACGGCTCGGATCAGCGTGGAGGATGTTGGGGCCACGGTGCGCGACTACGCCGGAGGCATTCAGGCTTCCCCGGAGCATTTGGCGGAGGTGGAAGACCGGCTGGCGGCGCTCGACCGGTTGAAGCGCAAGTATGGTCCGGCGCTCGACGATGTGATCAAGTTCGGCGCGGACGTGGGGCGCAAGCTTTTGGAGATCGAAAACAAAGACGAGATTCTGCGCGAGTTGCGGGCAGAGCTGGCGAGTGCGGGCGAGGAATATTTGCGGGCGGCGCGGATGCTCTCGAAAAAGCGCGAGACGGCAGCGCGGCAACTGGAGAAGCTGGTCGAAGCTGAGATCAACGACCTGGCCATGAAATCGGCGTTCCGCATCGAGATGGCGGCGTCGGAGGAAGACGGGAACTGGACGGCGACGGGAATCGACCAGGTCGTCTACATGATTGCGACGAATCCGGGCGGGCCGATGCGTCCGTTGGAGCAGATTGCGTCCGGTGGAGAAATGTCGCGAGTGATGCTGGCGCTGAAGGTGAGCGTGCAGGCGGGTGCAGATTCTACGCGAGGCGGGAAACGCCAGAATCCAGAGGACTCAAGCCCCACTTCTCGCAAAGGACGCGAGAAATGGGGCACCCAACGCCCGGTTGCCCAGCGCACGATGGTGTTCGACGAGATCGATACCGGCATCGGAGGGCGCGCCGCCGAAGCTGTGGGCAAGAAGCTGAAGTCGCTGGCGCGCGCGAACCAGGTGCTGTGCGTGACGCACCTGCCGCAAATTGCAACGTTCGCCGACCATCATTATGTGATCGAAAAGAAGGAATCCGGTGGCCGCACGCGGACCAGCATCCGCGGGGTTGAGGGCGAAGAACGGACGGAAGAAGTGGCGCGCATGTTGAGCGGCGCCAAGCTGACGGATACTTCGCGCAAGCATGCGGAGCAGATGATCAAAGCAAATGGGTAGGGCGGCGGAGTCCGGCCTGAGCACGCTTGAACAAATATCTTGACCACGCATCTCTGGGTTAGCTAATATTAGTTAGCTAACGAGACACGCGGCATGGAAACCATCACCATTCACAAGGCGAAGACGCAGCTTTCGCGGCTGATCGAAAAGGCTTGCCGGGGCGAGGAGATCGTTATTGCCCGAGGGAAGCAACCAGTGGTGCGGCTGGTGGCGCTGACGCCTGCGCAAAAGAAGAAGGAACGAACTCCCGGTCTGTGGAAGGGAAAAATATCCTACACGCCCGACGCCTTCGACCCGCTGACTGACCAGGAACTGAAGGATCTGGGTTTTGAGTAAGGCGCAAAGGCTGGCGCCCGTCCTCCAACCCGATGGTGCAGCCTCATGAAGGTGCTTCTCGACACCCACGTCCTGGTTTGGTGGTTGGAAGATGCGGATCGGCTTTCGAAGCGGTCCGCCGCGATTCTGGGGAATCGGGATAACGGCATCCTAGTCTCAGCGGTGGTGGGTTGGGAAATTGCCATAAAGGTGGGTGCCGGGAAGATGAAGCCCCGATCAATTCTGGAAAGACTGGATAGCATGCTGGAGCAGCAATCATTTTCAGAATTGCCGATTACGCTGGAGATGGCCGTCCGAGCCGGCCTCCTTCCGCTTCACCACCGCGATCCGTTCGACCGGTTGCTGGTCGCCCAAGCGCAGGCGCTGGATGTAGCGATTCTGAGTGCCGATGCGGTGCTTGATCGGTATGACGTCAAGCGCCTCTGGTAGCGCTGTCAGGGGTGCATACTCACCTTCCACTCGCCGCACGAAATCGCCGACGGCTGCTAATCCCCCCGCTTTCTGTGGCTTACGTTGACCAGAAGGGTACTTTCCGGTAGCCTATCGGTATCTCCTCAGCGGGTTCGTGTACCCTAGACCGTACAGTCCCAAGGCTCTGGTTCTGCATCTTACGAGAGATCGTCTGGGAAAGATCATAAGGAACGGGAGTTTGATGGTGCCAAATAGCCAGGGAAAGACCGTGCTTTTGCTGAAGCCGCGGGGCTTCTGCGCCGGGGTGGTGCGGGCGATTGACGTGGTTCGCATCGCGCTGGAGGCCTTCGGGCCGCCGATTTACGTGCGCAAAGAGATCGTTCACAACAGCTTTGTGGTGGACGAGTTACGCGGCAAGGGCGCGATTTTCGTCGACAGCGAAGATGAGGTTCCCAACGGCGAGCGCGTGATCTACAGTGCGCACGGGGTATCTCCCGATGTGCGCGAGCACAGTGCCCGGCGCGGGCTGCGCGTGATCGATGCGACGTGCCCCTTGGTGACCAAGGTGCACGTGGAGGCGGTGAAGTTTGCCAAGGAAGGTTATTCGCTGATCCTGATCGGCCACCACGATCACGATGAGGTCATCGGCACGCTGGGGGAGGCTCCGCTGGTGACCCAAGTCGTGGGAACGCCGGAGCAGGTGAAGTCGCTGAGCGTGCCAGATCCGAATCGCGTGGCATATCTGACGCAGACAACGCTGAGCCTCGACGAAACCAAAGACATTATCGCCGCGCTGAAGAAAAAGTTTCCGAACATCAAAGGCCCGGCGGCGCAGGATATTTGCTATGCCACGGAAAACCGCCAGGTTGCGGTGAAGCAGGTGGCCTCGGAAGCGGATCTGCTGCTGGTGGTGGGGTCGGAAAACAGTTCCAATTCGAATCGTCTGGTCGAGGTGGCGCGAAACCTGGGTACGAACTCGCATCTCATCGACAGCTACAAAGATATCGAGTCGGAGTGGCTGGTGGACGTGAAGACGATCGCTCTGACGGCCGGTGCTTCTGCGCCGGAGTGCCTGGTGGAAGAAACCATGAAGTTTCTGGCTACCAAGGGTTTCGACAACGTGCAGGAGCTCGAAGTGATGCCGGAAAACGTCCGCTTCGGGCTGCCGCCGGAGATTGTCGAGGCTATCGCCGCCGCTCCGGCCAGCGCTACCGCCGACTAACGGAGACGCACATCGATGGATACAGACTCCCCCGATTCCCATTTAGCCTCCGCACCACAACTTCGCTTTGGCAAGATCGATGGACTGGCCAGCCGTGTGGGCGCTGCAATGGGCGCCGCTCGCAAGCTTCTTTTTTCCGCACAGCATGACGACGGCTATTGGTGCGGCGAGCTGGAAGCCGATACCACGCTGGAGTCGGATTACATTCTGCTGCACACGCTCTTGGGAACAGGCAACGCCGAGCGCTTCCGGAAAGCGGCGAACTGGATTGTTCAGCACCAGAATGAGGACGGCGGCTGGAGCATTTATGCGGCGGGGCCGTCGAACGTCAGCGCTTCGGTGAAGGCGTATTTCGGGCTGAAACTGGCGGGATACAAGGCGGATCATCCCGTGCTGCAGCGAGCCCGCAAGAAGATTCTCGAGCTCGGCGGAGTCACCGAGGTCAACACATTCACCAAGATCTATCTTTGCTTCTTTGGGCAGTACGATTACGATGCCGTGCCCGCGATTCCGCCAGAAATTGTACTGTTTCCCAACTGGTTCTGGTTCAACATCTACGAGATTTCGTCGTGGTCGCGGGCTATCCTGGTGCCGCTTTCCATCTGCTACGCCAAAAAACCTTTCAAAAAGATTCCGCGGGAAATGGGCGTCGAAGAGCTGTTTGTCGGCGGGATGACGAAGTCGCGCATGCACTTGCACTGGTCGAAGAAGCTGGTGTCGTGGCGCAATTTCTTCCTTTGCCTGGACCGCATGACGCACTGGTTTGAGCGTGTGCACATTCGGCCTCTGCGTTCGGTCGCGTTAAAGAGCGCCGAGAAGTGGATTCTGGAGCGCTTTGAGATGAGCGATGGGCTGGGCGCGATTTATCCCTCCATGCTGAACGCCATCATCGCCCTGCGCTGCCAGGGATATTCCCTCGACGATCCCCAGGTGATCCGTGCGCTCGACGAATTCGAGAAGCTGGGCATCGAAGAGCGCGACACTTTCCGCATGCAACCTTGCATGTCTCCGGTGTGGGATACGGCGTATGCGATGTTCGCGCTGGGCGAGGCGGGAGTGCCGGCGAACGATCCGCAGATGGTGAAATGCGCGGATTGGATATTGCAGAAACAGGTGCGAAATCCCGGCGACTGGCAGATCAAGAACAAGAGGGGCAAGCCGGGCGGGTGGTACTTCGAGTTTAACAACGAGTTTTATCCGGATGTCGACGACAGCGCGATGGTTTGCCTGGCGCTGAGCCGGGTGGAGCATCCCAATGGACGCTACCAGCGCGAGTCGGTCCAGCGGGCGATCGATTGGATTCTGTCGATGCAGTGCAAGAACGGCGGCTGGGCGTCGTTCGACAAAGACAACGACAAGATGGTTTTCCAATATATTCCTTTCGCTGATCACAACGCCATGCTCGATCCGCCGACGGTGGATATCACTGGGCGCATCCTCGAGATGATGGCGACCTACGGCTACGACAAGAACCATCCGGCAGTGCGGCGGGCGATTCAATTCATTCGCAACGAACAAGAGCCGGACGGAAGCTGGTTCGGCCGCTGGGGCGTCAATTACATTTACGGCACGGCGCTGGTGTTGCGCGGCCTCGAAGCGATTGGCATGGACAACCACGAGCCTTGCATTCAGCAGGCGGCGGAGTGGCTGCGCATGGTGCAGAACCCGGACGGCGGCTGGGGCGAGAGCGTAGGCTCGTATGACGACCCAGCGCTGCGCGGAGTTGGGGAGAGCACACCCTCGCAGACGGCATGGGCGATTCTCGGCATTCTCGCGGTCGGCGATACGCGCAGCGATTCCGTAGCTCGCGGCATTGCTTACCTGCTGCGGATGCAGAAAGAAGACGGGTCGTGGGAGGAGCCTTATTTCACGGGCACAGGTTTTCCGCGCGTGTTCTATCTGAAGTATCACCTTTACCGGCAGTACTTCCCGCTGCTCGCGCTAACGACGTATGCCAAGGTGGTGGAGAAGAGCAGCAATTAGCAAGGCAGAGAATCGACGCGTGCTTACGAGCGAAGACCATCCACGGTATTCTTTGAGGTTCCGAGGTCCCATGTTCCGAGGCCCCATCTTCCAGTTCCTGGCTGTGATCGCCTGGATCCAAGGGAAGAAGCATCTTCCCAGGTGCGCCGGCTTAGCCTTCGTGGCGATTCTTGCAGGGGTGCCGGCCTGCGCTCAGAGCACGCCCAATCCGGTCAGCTCAACTCCCATCCCGGAAGCCGCGCAGATTCGCGCAACCGGGAACAAACTAATTGCAAGCGGCGTCTCCGAGGACGTGATCAAGGGCGCAGCCCTACTGGAGAAGGCCGACCAACTCGAACAAGCCCAACTGAACGCGGAGAAACTTGCGTTGGAGAAGGAAAAGCTACGGTTGGATCTGGCGGCCTCTCAGGGGGGCCACTGGAAGGATCTGGTTGCGACATTCATACCGCTGGCGACCACAATCATCCTCGCCGGCACCTTCATTTGGCAGATGGTCACGGCCAGGAGGGAACGCTGGGACAAGCAACGCGACGCCGAGAAGGAAGACGTACGCAAGGCCGAAGAGCGCGCCGAGCAGCGGAAGCGCGATGCCGAGGAAGCCAGCCAGAAGGAGCGGCAACGTTTTACGGACGCGCTGCGCGATTTGTGGAGGGCGGAAAAGATATCCGTGGCATCGGCTTTGCTCGGCAGCTTTCGCGAGGAACCTTACCGCACCTGGGCTATGGATACCGCGGTGAACATGCTCCTGTCCCGCGAAACGATAGACGAATTCACCACGCTTTATATGGACGTGTTGAATCCCATCACCTATGAGCAGTTGCCCCGGATTGCTAAGCTTTGCGGGTCAGTCGATGCGTCGTACGACCACATCGCCGAGCCAGTCTGGAATGAAAAGACGCGCCGGTACGAAGTCGAGCGGCTCAGTCCCGAACACCGCGCCCAGTTCGATTTGTACCTCAATGAGCAAGGATTTTTATCGCAAAAATTGGCGGCTCTGCTTCGCACTCCGGTGCCCGCCGGAGTGTCCGTCGATCTCTCGAACCTTGTTCTGCGCGACATAGACCTGTCTGGCTTGGATCTGGGCGCCGCGAATATCTCAGGTGCAAGATGGAGCTTTATTCGAATCGACGACTGCGATATGAGCGGGATCGTGGAGTTCAACGGCTGCCGGACGTCTTTGACGGCATGGTGGCATGCGTCGAGGATCCGTCGGCCTCTACTGGAGCATTTGAAGAAGAACTTTCCGTTTTCGCAGGGGTCGGAGTACAACACGAAGCACCCGGTCAGCGTCGCGGAATACACGGCTTGTGTGGCCAAGCTCGATGCCGGCGGCAGCGAGACTGGCGGGAGCCGCGCACCAGGAATGGCGAGCCCCGCAATGCGTGAGGCATCTCCCGCATGAAGGCATTCGTCACCGGCGCAACGGGATTCCTCGGCTCCCATGTGGCCCGCGTTCTAGCGGAGCAGGGAGCCGATCTGCGGTTGCTGGTGCGCCCAACCAGCAATTTGAAGAATCTGGAGGGCCTGAAGTCCGAGACGGCCACGGGCGATCTGCGCGATTCGGCATCACTCGAAAAAGCGATGTCGGGCTGCGACACAGTTTTTCACGTGGCTGCCGACTATCGGCTGTGGGTGCGGGATCCGGCGGAGATGTACCGCTCAAATGTGGAAGGGACGCGGGCAATTCTCGAAGCCGCTCGCAAGAACGCAGTGCGATCTGTCGTATACACCTCGAGCGTGGCGACCATGGGATTCACAGGGAATGGCTATCCCGCGGACGAAGATTCTCCGGTTGCGCTGGCCGACATGATCGGCCACTACAAGCGTTCGAAGTTCATGGCGGAACAGGTAACGATGGAAGCCGGTCGCGGCGGGATGCGGGTCGTAACCGTGAATCCGACGACTCCCGTTGGCGAGCAGGACATCAAGCCCACTCCGACAGGGCGGATCATCGTGGATTTTCTGAAAGGGAAGTTCCCCGCCTACGTCGAGACGGGACTGAACCTGGTGGATGTTCGGGAGTGCGCCCGCGGCCACGTTGCCGCGCTGGAAAAAGGCAGGAGCGGTGAACGCTATATCCTGGGCGGCGAGAACCTGACCTTGAAGCAGATTCTGGATAAGCTGGGTGCGATTTCCGGATTGTCCTCGCCGAGAGTGAAGCTGCCCTACTTTTTTGCCTATGCCGCAGGCTTGGTGGATCAGGCGGTATCGGGCGTCCTGCTGGGCCGCGAGCCGCGCGCCACCGTCGAAACCGTGCGCATGGGCAAGAAAAAAATGTGGGCCCGCTCCGACAAGGCGGAGCGTGAGCTTGGATGGAAGCCCGTGCCAGCGGAGAACGCGTTGCGCCGGGCAGTCGAGTGGTTCCGGGCCAACGGCTATGCCTAAGGTTGCCATCGTGGCAGCGCTGGAGCGCGAAGTCAGCGGGCTGATCAGGAACTGGAACCGTGTCGAGCAAAAGCACGAAGGCCGCAGGTTCACTTTTTTCGAGCGGGACGAGATGGTCCTCGTATGTGGAGGCATCGGTGTTGGGGCGGCGCGCCGCGCGGCCGAGGCTGTCATCGCCCTGTACCGTCCCACGCTGGTGCAGTCGGTGGGGTTTGCGGGCGCGTTGGATGCGAGCTTGCGCGTGGGTGATCTTTTCACACCTTCGGTTGTAATTGATGCGCGCGATGGCAGCCGCATCGATATCGCAGGTGGAGAAGGTGTGCTGGTGACTTTCATGGCAGTCGCGGGAGCGGAGCAGAAAATCAAGCTGGCCCATGCCTACGGCGCGCAGGCTGTGGACATGGAAGCGTCCGCCGTGCTCGCCGCGGCGCGCACGCACGGGATTGCGTTCGGCGCCACAAAAGCGATCTCCGACGAGTTTGACTTTGAAATGCCCGGGATGGACCGCTTCATCGACGCCGAGGGACGGTTCAGGACTTTGAGCTTCGTCGCATTTGCCGCGCTGCGCCCATGGCTGTGGAGCCGCGTTGCCACCCTGTCCAGCAACAGCAGCCAGGCAGCGAAGCCGCTGGCCGCGCAACTTGAGCATTTCCTGCTTGAAGCGACGCGCCGATACGAATCGGTGTGAAGCGAACGCTAGTTGGTTTTCATCTAACGGAGGTTCATGGCAATTGCCGGACAGTTTGCGATTGAGGACCGCGTACAGTCGCTCCCCGCGACCATGCTCGCGGCGGTTTATCGAGGTGTAAACGACGTCCGCCTCGAGTCTGTGCCCGTACCGCGGATTGGTCCGGGAGAGTTGCTGGTGCGGGTGCACACCTGCGGAGTCTGTGGCACGGACCTCAAGAAGATTGCCACGGGATCGCATTCGACGCCGCGCATCTTCGGCCATGAAACCTCCGGAGTCGTCTCCGCTGTAGGTGCGGGCGCCAGCCAGTTCCAACCGGGAGACCGGGTGATGGTTTTCCATCACATTCCGTGCCGTTCCTGCTACTACTGCCTCCACAATACTTTTGCCCAATGCGAGACCTACAAGAAGGTCGGCTGCACCGCCGGGTTCGAGCCTTCCGGCGGAGGTTTCGCCGAATACGTCCGGGTGATGGATTGGATCGTCGAGCAGGGCACGGTAAAGATCCCGGAAGATGTTTCGTTCGAGCAAGCCTGTTTTGTGGAGCCGGTCAATACCTGCATGAAAGGGATGCAATCCCTTCGTTTGCAACCCGGCGAGACGGTGCTGGTGATCGGCCAGGGCCCCATCGGCATCATACTCAGTGTATTGGCGCGGCGGGCGGGGGCCACGGTTATCACTTCCGATTTGTATCCCGAGAGGCTTAGAATAACGAAAAGCCTTGGATTCGAGCATACAATCGACGCGTCGAAAGATGACGTGGGGAATTCAATTCGGGAACGGACCGAAGGACGTGGTGCGGATGCCGTCGTTCTGGCGGCGGGCAGCAACGCGTTGATTCGCCCCGCCATGGATGCGGCCCGACCAGGTGGACGCGTACTATTGTTTGCGCAAACCCAACGCGGAGAAGTGGTGGTCGATCCGGCCGCGATTTGCGTCGACGAGAAGACGCTGCTGGGCTCTTATAGCGCATCGGTGGATTTGCAGAATGAATCCGTTCGCTTCGTGATGGACCGGGAAATGGACTTGGAACGGCTGATTAGCCACCGGTTCCGGCTGGAGGAGAGTGCGCAAGCGCTGGAACTCGCGGCTCATCCCCAGCCCGCGTCGATGAAGATCGTGATTCAGCCCGGGATGTCCTGGGAGGGAACCAAGCAGTGAATGGAAAAATGACCGCCGCCGTCCTGTACGGCAAAGAAGATCTCAAGATTGAAAGAGTGCCCATTCCCCGCGTGGAAAAGGGGGAAGTGCTGGTCAAGGTGCAGGTGGCGCTCACCTGCGGCACCGATCTCAAGGTCTATCAGCGCGGCTACCACGCCCGCATGATCGTCCCTCCGGCATTGTTTGGCCACGAGTTGGCAGGAGTGATCGAGGAAGTTGGCGAAGGCGTGCTCACCTTCAAGAAGGGCATGCGCGTGGTGGCGCTGAACTCCGCTCCCTGCCAGATGTGTTTCTACTGCTCCAAACATCAGGAAAATCTCTGCGAAGACCTGCTGTTTAACAACGGAGCCTACGCCGAATACATTCGCGTGCCGCGGCGGATCGTCGAAGCCAATATGCTCGTGATTCCGCCCAACGTCAGCTTCGAGGACGCGGCCATGACCGAGCCGCTGGCCTGCGTGCTGCGCGGCCTGCACGAGACCGGCGTGGAGATCGGCGACACGGTCACCATCGTCGGCGGCGGCCCCATTGGCCTGATGTTCGTGCAGGTGGCTCGAGCCATCGGTTGCAACGTGATTTCGGTCGTGAAGCGCGACGAGCAGGTTGCGGCCGCCAAGCACATGGGCGCGCATGAAATTGTGCAAACCACGAAGGTGCAGAACGTGGTCGAAGCGGTGCGTGCGCTCACGCCGCAGCGCCGCGGTTGCGATGTTGTAATCGAAGCCGTGGGCCGCCCCGAAGCCTGGGAGTGGACCGTCGAGATGGTGCGCAAAGGCGGTACGGTAAACTTTTTCGGGGGATGCTCCAGCGGATCCAAGGTGCAGCTCGATACCAATCGCTTGCACTATTCGGAGATCACGCTGAAAGCCACGTTCCATCACACGCCGGAAACCGTGCGCCGCGCGTTTGGCCTGATCGCGGCCAAAAAGATTCGCCCCACCGACTACATCACCGGCGAAGCTCCGCTGTCGAGCTTGCAAAAGGTGCTGCGCCACATGCTGAACCGCGGCGGCGACATCAAAACGGCCATCATCCCCGGCCACTGAGTTGGCAGTGCCTCGAAGCGAGATGTCGGGCCCTTATAAGGTGGCCTGTCATCCTGAGCGGAGCAAGACGCTCACGAAGTGAGCGACTTGCGGAGTCGAAGGATCCCTTGCACCTGTTCGACACCCGCGACGATGTGACGGATTCTCGCGGTGCTCAGGAGCTCGTATAACAACAGTGACGTTAATCCGAATGGCGCGTCATTTTTTGAATGATCTCAACCACCACATCTGACTCCCAGGTCGCATCCCCGCCGAGAGCCGGCTGGAGCCGTCTGCCCGCCGCCTACGCGATCCCGGCCGCCGCTCCCTCGCTCGATCAAGCCCACGAGTACTGCCGCCGCCTCGCCCGAACCCATTACGAGAATTTCTCCGTGGCAACCTGGTTTCTGCCCAAGAAACTGCGCCAGGATTTCCTGAACGTTTACGCCTACTGCCGCATCTCCGACGATCTTGGCGACGAAGTCGGCGACCCCGCGGCCTCGCTCGCCTTGCTCGACGAGTGGCAGTCAGAACTCGATGCATGTTACGAGGGCAGTCCGCGGCATCCCGTTTTTGTGGCTTTGGCCGAGACGGTGCGGAAATTTGAAATTCCCAAACACGAGTTTTCCGATCTTCTAGTCGCCTTCCGCCAGGATCAGACCGTCACGCGTTTTGAAACCTTCGACGACGTGCTCGCCTACTGCCGCTATTCGGCGAATCCGGTCGGGCATCTCGTTCTCTACCTGTGCGATTATCACGATGCCGAGCGCCAGCAGCTTTCCGATTACACTTGCACCGCGCTGCAGTTGGCGAACTTCTGGCAAGATGTGACGGTGGATTACGCCAAAGGTCGAATCTACTTGCCGCTCGAAGATTTGCGCCGCTACTCGGTGAACGAGGAAGACCTGGCGCAGAACCGCAATACGTCCGCGTTTTGCGCGATGATGAAGTTTGAGGTCGAGCGCGCGCGCGACTGGTTTGAACGCGGCCTGCCCCTGGTGAAGAAAGTAAACAAAGAGTTGGCGGTCGATCTCGAACTGTTCAGCCGCGGCGGCCAGGAGATTCTCAACGCCATCGAGCGCCAGCGTTTCGCCGTGCTCGGGCGGCGTCCCGTAATCTCCAAGCCACGTAGGCTCGCGCTGGTGGCGCGGGCCGCTCTGGGAAAGCTGTTATGAGCGCGGGAGCGCAGCCCGTGGCCATTCCGTGGAGTCCGGCTCCGGCGCAGCTTACCATGGCGTATTCGGTGTGCCGCGGCATCACGCGCACCAGCGCGAAAAATTTCTACTATGCGTTTCTCGTTCTGCCCAAGCGCAAACGGCAGGCTCTATGCGCGGTCTATGCGTTCATGCGGCGCTGCGATGACATCGCCGACGACGCAAGCCTCAGCCTTGAGGAACGCCGCTGCAAGCTCGATGTCTGGCTGTCCGCGCTGCACCGCGCGCAGCAAGGCCAGCCCAGCGATGATCCCATTCTCGTCGCGCTGACCGACGCGCAACGCAGATATACCATCCCCGCGGGGCTGCTCGACGAGCTGGCCATGGGAACTGCTATGGATGTCGATTCCGCGGCTGAGAACCCCGGCGCGCCGCTTTCCCAGAATGCTGCGTCTTTGGGCCTGACCGTGCAATACAAAACCTTCGATGATCTGAAGGTGTATTGTTATCGCGTAGCGTCGGTGGTAGGGCTGGTCTGCATTCACATCTTTGGATATCGCGATCCCGCGGCCGAGCCGCTGGCCGAGCAGTGCGGCATGGCCTTCCAGCTCACCAACATTATTCGCGACGTGAAAGAAGATGCCGCGATGGGCCGCGTGTATCTGCCGGAAGAGGATTTGGAGAAGTTCGGCCTGTCGGCGGCGGAGCTGCTTGCCGCGCCGGATGCCGCGCGCTTCCGGCCTCTGCTCGAACTCGAAGCCAATCGCGCCCGCGAGTTCTACCAGGCCGGCGAGCAATTGAGCGCCTACATTTCGGAAGACAGCCAACCCGCGCTCTGGGTGCTGGTGAACATTTATCGCAAGCTCTTGGAAAAAATCGCCGATCGCCAGTACAACGTGTTCAGCGGCAAAGTGAGCCTCACGGTCAGCGAAAAACTCCGCGTTCTGGCGAAAGGCTTCCTACAACGCCTCACCTGAAGACGACCGGGCGAAGGCGTCATCCTGTAATTGAGGTAGCGTTGGCCAGGCGAAGAATAATCGTCGCTGTGATCGTGTTGGGACTGGCGGTCTCGGCCCTCGCTTGGCTGCGTGTGTACTATGTGATTGATCGATCCAACGGTGACCTTGTATGGAATTCATCCGACGCTTACGTGTTCATTGGCGTGGTTGAAAGCGGCTACACTTTCACCTACTTAAGATACCTCGGGGAAATGGTCAGAGAGATCTTTCCCTTCGGGGCATCGGGGCCTGAAAAGAAGCACTATCACGCGGTAGTGCTCCGCATCACCCCAGAAACGGTACAGCGCTATACCTTTGATAATTTTCAGTCCGGCAATGTGTTTGCCGTCGGAAAAACCATCTCCGCTGGAGGCCTTCTCAATGAAACAACTCCAATGAAATGGTCCGGAGCACATTTCGAGCCGATGACCCCAGCGGAGGAAAAGGAATGGCGTGATGGCGCTCGAGCAATTCCCCCCGGCCCCGCTTACGACAACGTCGCCGGCTGGTCCAAGCGAAAGGTAGGTGGGGAGGTCGTGCGTGAGTCCTCTACTGATTACAGTGAAAATGATGCTCAGGCCACGATTGAACTGGGCGGACAGCGGTTGATATTTCGAATGAACAGCGGCTTTGTCAGCCATGAGGCCTATATTGACCTGTTGCGCCCGGGGCGTGCGCCTGAAAGGATCTGGCATCTGAACGAGAATCCCGAGAGAGTCAGCAAGGCAACCTACAAACGAATCTTTGGAAACGGGCCGGTGAGCCAGTAGAATCGACGGGGGTCAGCCCGCCGAGATGCGCCGGGGCAGCGGCCATCTTCCCGCCGTGAGCTAGAATCCTGCATGAGCCAGAGTTCAACGCAACCTAGAGTAGCTGTGGCTGGCAGCGGCCTCGCTGGATTGGCTGCGGCCTGCGCGCTGGCGGACTCCGGTTTTCGTGTCACCCTGTTCGAGCGCCGCCCTTATCTCGGCGGCCGCGCTTCTTCCTACGAGCATCCTGGCACCGGCGAGGTCGTCGATAACTGCCAGCACGTCCTGTTTCGCGTTTGCACCAACCTGGTCGAGTTCTATCGGCGTATCGGCGTGGAAGACAAAATCCGCTGGTACGACGAAATGACTTTCATCGAACCCGGCGGCCGCGCCAGCGTGATGCGCGCGTCGCCGCTGCCGGCGCCGCTGCACACTGCGCCTTCGTTTTTGCGCTTTCCATTCCTCTCCGTAAAAGACAAACTCGCAATTTCGCGCGCCATCGCGGCTCTAACCCTCACCTCGCGACCAGACACGGGCCGCTCATTTCTCGAGTGGTGCCGGCGGCACGGACAAACCGAGAACTCCATCCAACGTTTCTGGAAACCGATTCTGGTGAGCGCGCTCAGCGAGGATCTCGACCTGATTTCGATTTCCTATGCGGCGCAGGTCGTCCGCGAATCGATGAAGTCGCCGGCGGCGCGCCACATGGGCGTTCCGAGCATCCCCTTGACCGAGCTTTACAACGCCGCCGGAGACTACGTTCGCGCCCGAGGTGGCGAGATTCGCTTCCGCAACTCGTTGGAAATCTTTTCCCCCGAAGCATCGCAAGTGCGCATTCGTGCAGGCCAGGAAGAATCAACTTTCAACTATCTCGTCCTCGCCCTGCCCTTCGAAGCCCTCGCCCGCGTTCTGCCCGAGACTTCTGATTCCGCGCCCCTCCGCGAGAAACTCACCCACTTCGAATCCGCTCCTATCACCGGCATTCACCTCTGGTTCGACCGCCAGATCAGCGATCTCGACCACGCCGTCCTCCTCGACCGCACGATTCAATGGATGTTCCACAAATCGCGCCTTCTGGCCACGCGCGGCGCAGCCGCCGAAAAAGATGCCGGCAGTTACATCGAACTGGTCGTCAGCGCTTCCAAGAGCCTCATCGACAAGTCGCGCGGCGAGATCGTCGATCTTGCGCTCAAAGAAGTCCGCGAATTTTTTCCCGCGGCGCGTGCGGCGAACCTGGTGAAGTCCACCGTGATCAAAGAGCTTCACGCCACCTACTCGCCCCGCCCCGGCATCGACGCCTACCGTCCGCAGCAAGCCACAGCCTGGCCGCGCGTTTTCCTCGCCGGCGACTGGACCGCCACCGGCTGGCCCGCCACCATGGAAGGCGCGGTCCGCAGCGGATATCTGGCCGCCGAAGCCCTGCTGCGCGCTGCAGGACTCAAAAATGAAACGTTCCTCGTGCCCGATCTCCCGGCCTCCGGCTTCATGCGCTTCTTTGGATGACGTTCCTTCCCGTGGGTCCGGCTGGCCTGGCAATTTCCACAGCTCGCGATTCTTCAAACTGCGGGTGGTGTCCGGCGCAGTGAGGCCCCGTGCGGCTTTGGGCGTTAAGACCTTGTTCGGTTTTCGTAACAAGCGTGGGCGGTGCAGCCTTGGTTTGCGGCGCAGCAGTACTATGGTCGCGTTGTGGTGCCCGTGCCAATTCGTTCGCACATCTCAGAGGAGGCTCGAAATGAAAAAGCTAAACAAGCTCGCAATTAAGAAAGTAACCCTGCGAAACCTGGATGAGCTCAAGCTGGAAGTGATGGCCGGCGGGTACAGCCAGATCCAATCTACTTGCCCGATTTACTGTGGAGCTACAGTCGAAACCGGCAAACCTGAATGCTGCTCTTAACGATGGCTTAGGGGAAATGAGCAATCGGCAACTCCAGTGAAGGTGGCGCGCCGGGACGTAACATTTCTCCAGGCGGGTCGAATTCTGAAACTGAAAACCAAACTTCTAACGCAAAGGAGACTAAAAATGAAAAAGCTCAGGAAACTTGGTATCAAGAAGGTGACCCTGCGGGACTTGGATGAGCCGATCATGCACGGGATGGCCGGCGGGGTACTTACCAGTGCTACTTGCCCCGTCCAAAGCTGTAAGGTATGCGTCACGGACACGGCCAAGGTTGGTGAATGCTGCGCCTTACGTTAGTGATGAGGCTGCACGCGGGATGCCTAGGGCAAAACGCGACGGGCATTTGGTGTTTCTAGCCTTCGCGCACGCTACCGTCAAGCCGTTTTGAGGAGTCAGAGTTACTACCATTCGCATCGGAGCGATGAAATGAAGAAGCATACGAAACTCGCAATCGAGGAAGCGCAGAAAAACCAGAAACTCGGAATCAAGAAAATCACTCTACGGGATCTGGACGAGCCCGAACTGGACAATGTCGCGGGCGGTGTCGAACCGACTACGACGGTTCAACCGACCCATCGCGCCACTTGCTTTGCTACCTGCGCCGGAGTTTGAGGGCGAGGGAAAGGTGCGTCGGCACACCCTTGACCGATTCTTGCGGACCCGGATCTCATGAGCCCGCATGTGCGCCGGCGCTCAGCGATTGAGTCGCGTTCCCGCGGCCATTCCGATTCCCGTTGATCTTAAAGCGCTCAACCGGGCTGCGCAGTTGCGTGAACATCTGCACCAACAGCTGCGCTGCCTTCTGGGTATCGCTGGCGCCCCGGGATGTGCTCTCCGCCGCCTGGGCGACGTCGGCAATATTGCTGGTGATCTCCCCGCTGCCGCGCGCCAGAGAATGTTGGCAATGCTCGGTGATTGGGACTATCTCCGCCATCGGGTGTAGGTTTCCTTCCAGGATCGGCTTCTGCTCGCTAGACAAAAAGCCAACTTACACCCTCTCGCTTTCCACAATCGAATTTACGTCACCGGTCTCCGATGCGCTACCGCGAGAATATATCGACTAAGCCTCCAGGGTGCACGTGAGGAAAGAATTTGCGTCCGAGCGGGGGTAGGCCCCATCCTTGTAGGGTGAAATATTCGGAGTCTGGCCATTTCGCGAGCCACTTGGATGAGATATTCCCGCGCCTCAGAAGAGCTGCATCATTCCACTCTTCACTTTTATTGACTCTTGCGGTCTTTCCCATCCTGCTTGCGGCCTCGCCGCAAAGGACCGGGGAAAGCTCCGCGCATCCGGTTGCTGTGCCACAGGCTGTTGAAAATCAACAATCGCTCATAACGGACTTCCCTCAACTGCCTTATCAGGGATCTCCTTCCGAGATTCCTCAAGATCAAGGAACCCTCGGCTTGCGGCAGGAGCTGCGGCGGCTGGGCACGACCGCGCGTCTGATGCAGACGGTGGCGCATCCGGATGACGAAGATGGCGGGATGCTAACCCTGGAATCACGCGGGCGCGGAGCAAGCGTGCTGTTGATGACGCTCAATCGCGGTGAGGGCGGACAGAACAAAGTCGGCAGTAATTTGTCGGACGTGTTGGGCGTGCTCCGGACTCTGGAATTGTTGGCGGCGGATGAGTATTACGGCGTTCAGGAACGGTTCTCACGCGTAGCTGACTTTGGATTCTCGAAAAGCGCCGACGAGACTTTTGCGAAGTGGGGCGGACATGATGTAGCGCTGGCCGACATGGTTAGGGTGATTCGTACGTTTCGTCCGGATGTGCTGGTGGCGCGCTTTTCCGGTACAGACCGGGATGGACATGGGCACCACCAGGCTTCCAGCATCCTGACCAGAGAGGCGTACCGTGCGGCAGCCGATCCTAAACGGTTTCCCGAGCAAATCGTGCAGGGGCTCCAGCCCTGGCAGGCGAAGAAGCTCTACATCGGCAATGTGTGCGGGTTTGGCGCCATGAGTTGTCCGAATGCAAATTGGACGGTGAAATTGAATACCGGTGAGCCGAGCGCGGATCTGGGAGCGTCCTATGTACAGTTCGCCACGCAAGGACTGCGGCATCAACTGTCGCAGGGATCTGCGAACTGGACCGTCGATCCGGGAGACAGGTTTACGTTCTACAAACTGGTGGAGTCAGTGGAGCCAGCGCGCCTGGATAAAGATGGGCATGAAGAAGACTTCTTTGATGGCATCGATACCACACTACCAGGACTGGCCACGCAATTGGGAAGCGAAGAAGCGCAGGTTCCGCGGTTGCGATCTGAACTTACGGAGATTGCGAAGAAGATTTCCGAAGCGACGGACGATGCGAAGGGGAAGGATCCTTCCGCGGCAGCGGAGCCTCTGATGGAAGTTATCAACCGATTTGGGCCTGTGAGCGCGGAAGTCAGCAAAGCCACTCTCAGCACCACGGCCAAGGCTGATCTGCTCGCGCGGCTGGAGAAGAAGCGTGAACGGGCGGAGACAGCCCTCAATGACGCTTTGAACACAACGCTGCAAGCGACGCTGGTTCTTCGAGCATCGCTAGAGGGTGGCCCCGCAAAGGAGGCCGCCAGGGAAATCCAGAAGGAAATAGACGCAATGACCACGGTTTCGCCGGGGCAGGAGTTTCTGGTTGCCGTGGATTTTCACAATGGATCGAAAGATAAACTGTACGTTGACGGACTGAAGCTCGAGGTGCCGGAGGGATGGGGCACGATTTCCGATAAGATGAGGCGGGTTGCCATCAGGCCGGGAGACAGTGAGCACGCGGTATTTCGTTTGCGGGTACCGAAGGATGCGGCTTACACGCGGCCGTATTGGCATCGCGATGATCCCGATACCGAGAGTCTGAATCACATCGACGACGATAAATATGCGACGCTGCCGTTCCCGCCTCCGCTGCTGCGTGCACGGGTGGAGTATTCGGTCGCAGCCGCGGGCGGCGTAACCGCGAAGAATCGCATTGGGGCGACCGTGGTGACACCCTTTCTGGATGACAGCGGGAAGGAGCGCGCGCGTCCGCTGGCCGTTGTTCCGGCATATTCCGTCGCGCTGGAACCGGGTACGCAGGTGATTTCTACGCACAACGGCGCTAGTTCGACGGTGGCGGTGGGCGTGACCAGCAATCTGAGCCGTGAGACGCGAGGAGTCTTGCGGTTGGAGTTGCCAAAAGGCTGGCGCTCGGAGCCTGCCCAGTTTGCGGTGGAGTTCACGAGGCGCGGAGAGAAACAGGATTTTCGGTTCAAGGTCTTCCCTGCTGGCTTGCAGGAAGGGCGAGCGAAAATTCGGGCCATGCTAGAAGCCGGTGACGAGAAATTCAGCGAAGGCTACACCCTGGTGACACGTGAGGATTTGGGCAGCTTCTACTACTACCAGCCGGCAGTCCAACGCGTTAGCATTGTGGACGTAAAGGCTCCGCATGGTTTGAAAATTGGTTACATCATGGGAGCGGGCGATGACATTCCCACCGTGCTGAAGCAAGTGGGGATGGACGTGACCTTGATTGCACCGGAGAAACTGGCTGGCGAAGAGTTGAGCCAGTACGGAACTATCGTCCTGGGGATTCGGGCCTACGATACGCAGAAAGACCTCGCGGCGAATAACAAGAAACTGCTTGACTTTGTTGCGGCGGGTGGAACGCTCGTGGTGCAGTACAACAGCGGTGTGGCGGATTTCAATAGCGGCCACTTCATGCCATACTCGGCGGAACTGAGCCGGGCGAGGGTTTCGGTGGAAGATGCGGCGGTGCAGATCCTGTCGCCGGAAGACGGAGTATTTCATTATCCCAATGCGATCACGGCCCGCGATTTCGACGGTTGGGTGCAGGAACGGGGTTTGTACTTCATGGACAAATGGGACGAGCATTACCAACCGTTGTTGGCTTGCCACGATCCGGGTGAAGCTGCACAGCAAGGCGGACTGCTGCGTGCGCAATACGGGAAGGGAACGTATATCTACACCGGATACGCGTTCTTCCGGCAGTTGCCGGCGGGAGTGCCGGGAGCGGTGCGCTTGTATGTGAATCTGTTGAGCGCCGGGCATGAAGGCAGTCGTTAGCGTTGGGGTCGAGAGTCGATCTTGGTCGTTCGTCGTTGGTCCTTCCACGAATGCAGGCTCCTTCGCAAAATGGTTCGAATTCTCCCGGCCTGCTCCGCGGAATGGGGCTGGGGAGCGCTACTGCGCTCAATATGATTGACATGATCGGCGTGGGGCCGTTCATCACCATGCCGCTAATTTTGGGCGCGATGGGTGGACCGCAGGCCATGCTGGGATGGGTGGTGGGCGCGCTATTTGCGGTGTGCGACGGGCTGGTGTGGGCGGAGCTCGGTGCGGCAATGCCGGGGTCGGGCGGATCGTATCGCTATCTGCGTGAGATTTACGGCCCGCAGAAAATGGGACGCCTGATTTCGTTTCTTTTCATTTGGCAACTTTCGTTCAGCGCCCCTCTTTCCATTGCAACGGGCTGCATCGGGCTGGCGGGATACGCGGCCTATTACTGGCCGCGCCTGGAAACGGTGTACGCCGCACACAGCGCCGTTTTGCACATACCGTGGGCGGGCGCGTTGCAGGTGAGTTGGATCGTGACCCCGGGGACGGCCGTGGCGATTGGAGCATGCCTCCTCGCAATCCTCCTGCTCTACCGGCGGATCACAGTGATTGGAAGACTAACGAAGGCCCTTTGGATTTGCGTGATGGGAACCATCGGCTGGATCATCTTCGCGGGGCTCACGCACTTTAACGCGGCCCAGGCGTTCGATTTCCCCGCGGGCGCGTTTACTCTCTCGCGGAGCTTTTTTTTGGGGCTGGGCGGAGCTATGCTGATCGCGACTTACGATTACTGGGGTTATTACAACGTTTGCTTCCTGGGCGACGAAGTGCAGGACCCGGGGAGAAATATTCCGCGAGCATTGCTGCTTTCCATTGCGCTGGTGGCCGGTCTATATCTAGTAATGAATGTATGCATCCTGGCAGTGGTGCCGTGGCGCGAGATCGTGCAAGGAGGACAGAACAATGGCGGGTTGTACATTGTGTCTGTGTTCATGCAGAGGATTTATGGGGTGTGGGCCGCGCGCGTGGTGACGGGGCTGGTGATGGTGACGGCGTTCGCCTCGGTATTTTCGCTGATGCTGGGGTATTCGCGCGTGCCTTACGCGGCGGCAAAAGATGGGAATTATTTTCGGGCATTGGCGAAGGTGCATCCGGTGCACCGCTTTCCGCACGTTTCGCTGCTGGCGCTGGGAGCGGTTGCGGCAGCTTTCTGCTTCCTCCGGTTGAAAGATGCGATCGCGGCTCTGGTGGTGATTCGCATCCTCGTGCAATTCTTGGTGCAGGCGGTAGGCCTGATTATTCTGCGCGTGCGGCGGCCGGAGATGGCGCGTCCCTTTCGCATGTGGCTTTATCCCCTACCGGCCCTGGTCGCGATTGCGGGATTTCTCTTTATCTTGTTTAATCGCGAGAACTGGATGAAGGAAGTCCGATATGCGGTAGTAGTCTTGTTGGCAGGCGTCCTGATTTATGTGATTCGAGCCTGGCGTGGCAGGCAGTGGCCGTTTGGCGTGGTGAATTCTTCCAGCTCATAGTGAGCTGCGGGAGGAAGAACAAGACCTCGCAACAAAGGACGCGGTGGGACAGAAAAGTGGTCATCTTGATTTCGGACTATCTAAAAAGGAGGAGTCATCATGACGAAGAAGTTTAGCTGTCTTGCATTCTGCTTGCTGTCCCTGGCAGCCGCTGGCACGGCCCAGGACAGTAAAGGCATGGACGAACACCGCACCGTCGCGCAGGTGTTGGATCAGACGGTCGCGAACATCGAGCATGAGTTTGTCCCGGCGGCGGAAGCGATGCCGGAAGACAAGTTCGGATTTGCGCCGACGAGTGGCCAGTTTAAAGGCGTCCGCACGTTCGGCGAGCAGATCAAGCACGTGGCCGCCGTGAATTATATTTTTGGAGCGGCAATTCTAGGCGCAAAGGTTCCAGTGGACGTAGGGGAGGAATCCGGTCCCGCATCGGTGAAGACCAAGTCGGCGATCCTCACCTACTTGAAAGATTCATTTGCCTACGTGCACAAGGCCGTCCAAACCATCGATGACAAGAACCTGGTGGAACCGCTAAAAAGTCCGTTCGGAGAAGGATCGGTGACGCGGCTCGGGCTGGCGACGAGCGTTGCCGCCCATGGTTTCGACCACTACGGACAGATGGTGGAATATCTGCGCATGAACGGCATCGTGCCGCCAGCCAGCCGGTAAATCCGTACGTCGTGCTCCGTTAGTGGCGCCGCGGACGAGCGGTGTGAGCTACCGTGAAAAAACTGGATAAGTGCTGACGGAAGCTGAGGCTGGGTTCTTCAGCGGCGCACTCGGGATATGAGTCAACGGCCCGAAGAAAATTCTCGATCTCCTCTCGGACCTGCTGATTGCGCTGCGCGCCGCTCTCACGTGGCTGGACGTGATTTTGCATTCTCGGCTTCATTCTCACCTACCCCGAAGAAACCTCCCGAGCTCCCAAGGAAGCC
>Ga0302180_10000226_pt1 | contig 47538 bp, 43 predicted proteins | sample I_Palsa_E3_2_FD_200575 | JGI IMG/M metagenome (GOLD analysis project Ga0302180, IMG submission 200575) | Peat permafrost microbial communities from Stordalen Mire near Abisko, Sweden - I_Palsa_E3_2 | ecosystem: Environmental > Terrestrial > Soil > Palsa > Peat permafrost | place: Sweden...
GCACCACCGTGGCCGAACACAACCCGCTCGACACCGAAGAGCGCGGTATTCACCCACTCGTCCGCTTCTCCCCGCACTACTACAACACCGAAGCGGAGATCGACCGGGTCGTCGCCGCCGTAGCGGAATTCGCCAGTGCCGAGGTGCGCCCGTAAGCGGATCCCTTGCGAACCGCCGAGGTGCCTGTTCCAGCAATCGACTCCCAGGTGCGCCGACGTCTGATCGGTGGGGCCACGGAACCCGCAGAACTAGGTGATCGGTGCGCTCCGGCCTGGTCCGAGCAGCCGGTCACCGTGAGCGCGGAATCGATAGGGAACTACGGACTGTCTTGTTTTTGCTTGGCGGGGATGAACCTGTACCGGGGGATTGCCCGCGGGTCGCACCGATGTGTTTGGCTGGACGTGTCCGTGAAGATCTGGCCTGCGGACATGGGAGCGGCCCGCGCATGCGGCGGGCCAAGGACAAGACGGGCGTCGTCCGCGGCGGCATCCTCGACACCGGCGGCGTGCGTAACGCTTGGCCGCTGGCCAGGCCAATGAGCGGACGGGCGGTATGGGGGTAGGCGATGAGAGCCGCCGCGAGCCTTGATGCCATGTCTTGGCGCGGCCGGATCATCAGGTCGCTGCGGACCAGTGAGCGACCGCCAGCGGTTCAGACTGGAGCGTGAGGACGGCAGCTCACGGCAGGGAACAGGGCCTGCCGGGTATGAGCCGGGAAGAGCAGGCGGGCCCGGTCCATGCGGGATACGCGGCCGCGGAAGCGCGGATCATCTCAGGCGAGCGTCGTTGTTGACGGGAGCCGGGCGGGGGGCCAGACTGCCACCGACGATCAAGGCAGCGTGGCGGGGGGTGCCGGGATGGATCAGGCCAGGGTCGAGGCGCTTGCCGCCGCCGAGAGGAAATGGTTCCGGGACGGCCGCCTTCGTTCGATGGAAGCGACCTCTCGCGCCACCGGGACAATGCCGCGTGGTGTTCCGGTGTCGTGGATGGATGAGCTGTACGATCATCCGCCGCTGTGGGTGTCGCACGGGGCAGGGTCCCGGTTCTGGGACCTTGACGGCCACGAGTACGTGGATATGTACATCGCGGACATGAGCGCCTTCTGCGGGCACGCCGCCGCGCCGGTCGTGCGTGCCGTCTGCGAGCGGGCCGCGGCAGGGAGCCAGTTCCTGCTGCCTTCCAAAGACGCGCTGGTCGTGGCCGAGGCGCTGGCGCGGCGGTACGGGATGGCCAAGTGGCAGTTCACGTTGTCGGCGACGCAAGCCAACGCCGAGGTTGTGCGGATCGCGCGGGTCCGGACCGGCCGTGAGAAGGTCGTCGTGTTCGACGGCAAGTACCACGGCCACCTCGAGCCGACGCTGGGCATCATCGAAGACGGCAGGGTCCTGCCGGAGTACACCGGCCTGCCTGTCGAGGTCACGGCCAATCTTCGGATCGTGCCGTTCAATGATCTGGATGCCGTCGAGCGTGCGCTGGCGCCCGGCGACGTGGCGCTGCTGCTGACAGAGCCGGCGATGACCAACGCCGGGTTCCTCCTGCCTGGCCCGGGGTTCCACGACGGGTTGCGCGAGCTGACCCGCCGCCACGGGACGCTGCTGGCCATTGACGAGACTCACACGCTGGTCACCGCGCACGGCGGGCTGAGTTCGGAGTGGGGTCTGGAACCGGACTTGCTGACGGTCGGCAAGTCGATCGCCGGCGGGGTGCCGCTGGGCGCGTACGGGATGACGGACGAGGTGGCTGAGGTGCTGCGTCCGCCCGCAGGCGGGGCGGCCGTATCCGGGATCGCCTACGACGAGGTGGCCACCGGGGGCACGCTATTCGCCAACGCGCTGTCCATGGCCGCCGCCCGCGCCGCCCTCACCGAGGTGCTGACACCCGAGGCGTTCATCATCACGGCGAGGCTGGGCCACCAGCTCGCGGCAGGGCTGCGGGCCCACATCGACCGGGCCGGCCTGCCCTGGTCGGTCAACGTCCACGGTTCACACGCCTTCTACTTCTTCAGCCCGCAACCTCCGCGCGATGCCCGCGGCGCCCGGGACACCGACGACCCTGGCCTGCGCGCGCTCATCCGGTTGTTCCTCGCCAACCGCGGCGTATGGGAGTCGGGCTGGTGGCTCGGGCCGACGGTCTCGGTCGCGCACACGCCACAGGACGTGGAGGCGTACCTCGACGCGATCGGGGAGTTCACCGAAGCCATCGCGTGAGGTCGCCGTTCCGGTGCATGAACGCAGACCGCTGCTCCCGCGCCAACGCCCCGCCTCGCCGCAATGGCGTTCGTCTCAGCACCAACCCTGGCCGGCCTGTCCGATCCGTCCGACCTCGACGTCTTCAGCGCCCTGGTGAACGGCCTCGCCTACCAGCAGGTGGCCAACGACCCGGGCGACGATCGCTGGGTCCGCCTAGCCCCGCGGGCAGTTGACATGTTCCTGGCCGATGTCGGCCGGCACCGGCAGCAAAGCACCCGCAAAGGGGAACGACCATGAGCCAGGCCACCATCAAGGATGTAACCACCGTGCCGAGGATTGCCCACGGCGAGGCTGTCCAGCCGTCCGTGCCGCGCAGAAAGTCTGATCGGTATGGCCGCTGCTCCTTCGAGGGCACATCCCGGGCTGACTGTTCAGCGTAGGTCGTCGAACTGTGGAGCGCCTTCTTCGAGCGCGACGTCTGCGCCGTTCGCGGCGAAGCTGATGGCGTGATACCAGCCGCACAGCAGCAGGATGTCGAGGGCCTGGGCGTCGCTGAACACCGGCGCTATCTGCTGCCAGAGGGCATCGGGTATGCGTGCAGTGTGGTGGAGCGCGTCGACGGACTGGATGAGAAGCCGGTCGCGCTGTTCGGTCCAGCAGGGGTCGGAGGGATCGCCGTGGGTCAAGGAGGTGACTTGTGCGCGGGATAGGCCGGCCCGGTCGGCGAAGAACGCGACGTGGACGCCCCATTCGTACTCGCAGCGGCAGCGAGCGCAGGTCCGGTCGATGATGATCTCGCGGTCCCGCCTGGTGAGTGACAGGCGCCTGCTCAGCTCGTACCCGCCCCATCCGGCCATGGCCGCGGTCATGGGCAGGTTCCGGGCGAACGTCCGGAAGAGCAGGATGGGCGGAACCCCGGGCGGCATCATCGATGCGAGCCGGTCGGCGACATCGGGTCCATACGGCGGCTGGACCGGCTCGATCCGGGTCATGGCTCCCTCCGGCTCCTGTCTGTTTCGGTTTCCGAAACCTGGCTTACGCTATCGTTTCGGCTGCGGGCGGGCGGTCGGCAGTGCGCCCGTGGTCTCCGGGAGCCTCCGTGCGCGCGATAGCTGCCCGGTTCCGCCCGGCGCGGCCGCGATCTCACACGCGGAACGGGCAGTCCTGCTGGCTGGGTGCTGCCGGTGCGTCTTCATCGGCCAGGCCCCGCATCATGTACTCCTTCGAGGCCGGTGAGTATCGGCGACGCAACATACCGCATCGCGGAATTGCTCAGGTGCCGTCGGCCCCAGCGGAACGCGCAAACTGCACAAGAAAATGAAATATCACGGAAAACCAGCATAAGCCACAATTGACTGAGGATGGCTGCTTTCTTTCTTTCGCGAGGCTGGATTTACGGCCCATTCCTGGATTATGCAAAGAGATGGCGCTTTTCCCTGGTATGCCTGCCGGGGTGGTGGCCTGGATGTGCGCGGCGCCGATGGGGATGATGGCCTCCCGTGATCAGCGGACGGGCGGGGATGCGCTGGCGGCGTGGGCGGAGGGCCTGGCCAGCCGCCGGGAAGGGATGCAGGGCCGGGGGTGCCTGCGGTTCGCGTTCTACGGGCGGGTCTCGACCGAGGACCGGCAGGACCCGGTGACGTCGCGGGCGCGGCAGCGGCAGCAGGCGATGATGCTGACGGCGGGCCGCGGGGTGATCGTGGGGGAGTTCTTCGACACGGGTCAGAGCCGCGCCCTGCCGTGGGCGCGGCGCCCGCAGGCCGCCGCGCTCGTCGGGCAGCTCGCGGACCCGGACCGCGAGTGGGACGCGATCGTGATCGGGGAGTAACCCGCTGAGGCCCTATGGCGATCTGCTGGTCGCCGCCTGGCGAGGACACGAGGCCGGGGCCTGCCCGCTGATCGCCGTCTTCCCGGCAGGCCCGGCAGCGGGAGGGGACGGGCAGCGGCTGATCGCCACGGCCTGGGCCACCGCGGTGCTCAGCAGCGGCCTGAGCCGTTATGACAAGGCGCTGACCGCGGCCGAGCGGGCCAGCGCAGACCCGGACGAGCTCGGGCTGGCCACCTGGTCGCTGGCCGAGCTGATCGAGGCGGCGGCCCGGACCGGGGCCCTCGAACGTGCGTCCGGTGCCCTCCGACGGTTTTCTGAGTCCACCAGCGCCGCCGCCACCGACTGGGCGCTCGGGATCCAGGCCCGGTCGACGGCGCTGCTCAGTGGCGACTCCCGCGCCGAGCGCCTGTATCTCGAGGCGATCGAACGGCTGGGCCGGACCCGGATCCGCGCGGAGCTGGCCCGCGCGCACCTGCTCTACGGCGAGTGGCTGCGCCGCCAGGGCCGCCGCCGTGACGCGCGGGAGCAGCTGCGCACCGCCTACCAGATGCTGGACGCGATGGGGAGAACTTTTCATCCGAACGAACCGTGGTGCGTGCTCACCCCATGTGCAACACCTGGCTGGGCTACCGCGCTCGCTGGCTCGCGTCCGGGCCGCCGGCCAGGACAAGGTCGAGCTGGCGGCGGGAGCTGATGCCGAGCTTGGCGAAGACCTTGCTCAGGTGGTACCGGACGGTGTGGGCGCTGATGAACAGCTGGGCGCCGATCTCGGCACAGCTCCATGACTTCCTTGAGGTCTAGCCGACGGCCCAGCTTTTTCTCCAATGCGCGAAGCGCGAAGTTCCGCCGCCGGAACAGCGGGTGGTAGGTGCGCCGATCATCGGGTCACCGATGGTCACCTGATCGTGCCACCCGCCGATCTCAACGTCACATGGTGGATCGAGGCTGGTGTCCGGGGACTGGCTGCCGTCGAGGTGCGGGATTTCGCCGGTGATCTCGGTATTCACTCGGACTCCTCGGCGGGCGTACTCGACGGCCAGTGAGCGGGCGACCAGTCCCCCTCTGGGTCCGTGGTCTGCCCCACTTCGATCAGGTGACCGTCGGGATCGCGGATGTAGCAGCGTTTCTCGTACTGGTGCTGTTTCGGCGGCGTCAGGAAGTGGGCACCCCGGGCGCTCCATTCGGCGTACACGGCGTCGATGTCTTTAACGCGGATATTGAGGAAGCTGCTGACCCGGTCGGGATCGCGCGGTGTCTCCAGGGTGACCGTGGGTTTGTCGTCGGTCGGGCCTCCGCCGCCATTGATGACGATCCAGCTGTTGGCGAGCGCGACATTGACCGGGTCTCCGGGGAAGGCCACCCTGCCGCCGAGTACTTCGGTGTAGAAGCGCCGGGAGCGCTCGACATCGTCTGAGACGATGAAGTGGGTCAGCACAATTCCCTCTGGCAGCGGTGGGAGGTTGGCCATCAACTTGTTCCTCTTAAGGTCAGCCTAGGCCGAACATGAGCCACGCCTGGTGGCTGGCCCAGTCGGGGTAGAGCTCGGTCATGGCGTCGTAGAGCTCGTGCTCGCTGGAGGTCGACTCCTTGAGCCGGCCGAAGTCGGTGAGATAGCGCTTGCTGGCCTCGATGGCGTCCGGGGTGTCCGGGGTGCTTTCTCCGGGGCGGTGAAGACGTTGACGTTCAGTGTAGATGTCATGACACCTGGCTCCTCTTCGTGGCAGGGCGCTGATACGACCATCGCGCCCTGGGACCTCCGTCGCGCCCGGGAAGACCCTGGGCCACACACTGGTCCGCCGCCGGCCGGGATCCTGGTCCGGCCCACCACAGCAGCGACCAGGCCTTGCCTTCCGGGCGCGACCGAACGGTTCCCGGCCGCAGAAGGATCGCGGTACGCGGACGAGGCGGTCCGCTACGAGCGGGTTCACCTAGCGCGAGAACTCCATGACACCGTAGCCCACTGGCTGACGGCCGTGGTGATCCAGGCCAGAGCCGGCCAGGTGCGCAGCCTGACGCAGCAAGAGTCAGTAGCGGCCACGTTCGCCGACATCATGACCGCGGCTGGCAGGGCCGATGAGGAGATCACCCGGGCCGCGACGCTGCTTGGCCGGACGGCACTTCGCCTGACTCACTCCTCGGTAAGCCGCGGCCCGTTCCGATGCGCAATGCTGAATCCGGGGGAGCGGCGGACGAGTCGGGGGGACCGTCACTCGCGCCTGCGTTGCCGTGGTCCTTGGCGGCGGCATCCGGATCGTCGGGAGTCGACCGGGCGCGGCGCGAGGCCATGGGGGCGTCGTCGGGCTTGTCGGCTAGGTCTGAGCGATCGATCCGCACGCGTCACCCACCTAGCGGCATTAGACCAGTGTCGAATGTCCCCTTGGGAACGGGTGGATCCTAGCTGCGGTTCACCCCGGCTTCGGCACGCGGTTCCGACTTGAACTCCCACGAACCTGACCTGCGGAAACCGGCCGACGGTGATGCTGCCCGAAACCCACCCCATGATATATCCGCAGGTCAGGAGACGATTGCGATGTGTCCGAAGGGGGGACTGCACCAAAAAACCCACGGCTCCTGAAGGCGCAGTTCTTGCTCGACGATGATGCATCGTGGCGGCCCGCCACCTGGCGTAATCTCCCTCCCCGCGAGCGAACCACCCCTTCATCAGCACCGGCACCTCGCTCACCCACGGCATCATCGGAACTGGCGCTGCGGATCCGCTGACCGGGCTCAGACTCGCGCGGTGTCCTTGCTGAATCGCCAGACCGCGCCCACGGCGAAGATCGCCAGCCACGCGATGACGTTGACGACCCAGGTCCAGTCCACGCCGCCGCCGAGCAGCGGCGCGTGCACCAGCTGGTTAAGCCCGTACTCGGGAGACCATTTGGCGATGTCCTGTATGGTCTGCGGGAGCAGGCTGATCGGGATGAACAGGCCGCCCACGAAAGCGAACAGCGACATGATCAGGCCAAGAAGCTGCGGGACGGCATCGGCGGGCACCAGGAAACCGATGAACAGCCCGAACGCGGCGAAAAGCAGCGAGCCGATCCAGACGCACAGGGCGCTGACGATCCACAGGTAGACGGGCATCGTGGCCTTGTGGGTCAGGATGCCGCCGACCACGTTCACGACAGTAACCGGGACGAGCCCGAGAACCAGCGCGGTCGCCACCTTCATGCCGATGTAGGCGGCAGGCGATAGCGGCGTCAGCCGGAGCTGCCTGCTCCAGCCCTGGGCGCGCTCGACGGACACCCCCGCGCCCGTGTAGGTGGTCGAGAATATGGCGCCATAAAGCGCAAGGCTGACCAGAACCCACGCCGCGTAGTTCCCGTGGCCGTAGTTGCCTGTCGTGTTAGCTTTATTCAGCCCGAAGGCGAAGAAGAAGATGACCGGGACGATGACCGTGATGATGACGGCGCGCGGGTTGCGCCGCAGCCGGCGGATCTCCAGATTCAGCGCGGTCAGGTTGAAGCCGCCCAGGCCCGGGGGCCGCCGTCCGCTCAGATCTGGCACTGACGTTGTGGTCATCCGATAGCTCCAGTGTTCACGCTGCCTGGCTCGGCGTCGTCGCCGGTCAGTGCGAGGAACGCGTCCTCGATGCCGCGAGCGGTGATTTCAAGGTCCCTGGCTGAGGTGCGCGTCAGCAGGTACCTGGCCACCGCGTCGCTGTCGTTCGCATGGATGAGGACGGTCTCGCCGCGGATCTCCACGCTGTCCGCGCCGGGAATGGCGCGGAGCTCAGCCTCGCTGGCCTCGGCCATGGTGACCCGCACGGTGCGGCCCGCCGACATCGCCTTGATCTCGGACGCGGTGCCGTCGGCGATCTTCTGCCCGTGCCGCAGCAGGATGATCCGGTCGGCATAGGCGTCGGCTTCCTCCAGGTAGTGCGTGGCGAACAGTACCGTCCTGCCCTGCTCGGCGTCCTTGCGGATCGACGCCCAGAAGCTGCGCCGCCCCTCGACGTCCATCCCGGTGGTCGGCTCGTCAAGGACAAGCAGTTCGGGGTCGGAGACCAGTGCCATGGCGAATCTGAGCCGCTGCTGCTCGCCGCCTGAGCACTTTCCCACCCGGCGGTCCGCGATCTGGGTGATTCCCGCCCGGTCCAGCACCTCGGCGGTCGGCTTTCTCTGTGCGAACAGGCTGGCGGTGTACTGCACGGTCTCCTTGACTGTCAGGTCCTTCAGCAGCCCGCCCGTCTGCATCACCGCCGAGACCAGGCCGCGGGTGACTGCCTGCCGGGGGTGCACGCCGAAAATGAGCGCCTGCCCGGACGTCTGCCGGGACAAGCCGAGGATGATGTCGATGGTGGACGTCTTGCCCGCGCCGTTGGGCCCGAGCATCGCCACGATTTCTCCCGACGCGATGCTCACGTCGACATCCCTGACCGCCTGAACCTGCCCGAAATGCTTCCTGACGTCCTTCAGCTCAACGGCGAGCGGGACAGCACCTACCATCGCTCAAGTCTGGCATTAGTTGGGCCAAGTCAGTGCACACTGGCCTGGCAATTTGAGGAACGTCAGGGCGGCCGGTGATGATGGGCGGCATGGGAACGTCCGCAGACGCCGCTGACACGCCGGCCGGGCAGGGGCCCGCGCTGTGCCTGCCTGAGCCGACCGGCCCGTGCCCGGTCGGCACCACGTCCTTGTGGCTGACAGACACCTCCCGTCCCGATCCCAGGAATAACGAGCGCGACAGAAGATCCTGTTGGGCGCGCCTCCGGCTTGCTGGAGCTGGAACGGGTCGCCGCGCTCGGCCAGTCGCCGACGCAGGGTAACGAGCCGGGCGTCGAGGTTGTCGTGGCCCGGCGGCAGCCCGATGTCCCGGTTGAGACGCAGCTCCCGATTCGAGAAACCGGGTACGGCCGGATCGCTGGTACTCAGTCAGCATCGCGAACAGGATCGGCCCGGCTACTCCCCGGATGACGTAGTCACCGTCGATCAGTACCGTCCCGTCGGGATCATGGCAAGTAACGGAACGGTCAGCGGAACCAGCCGTCGGCCCGGTGCCCGCACGTCGTGGACCGGGGCTCGGATCTTCTGCCGTCGTGTCCAGCAGGCCGATGCTCATCCCGACATGGCGTGCGATCACATCGGTCAACTGGCAGCCCAGGCTCTCACCCTGACAGCAAGCTAATCCCGACCCCACCGGCCGGATTCCGGAAGGAGAAAGCAAGAAGAAGACCGCTGGTCGCCCGGCGCTGGCGGAGGCCTGCGCCCGGTGACGACCGGTCATGCCCGGAAATAGGGGCCTATGGGGAATTCCGGAAATAGGGGCCTATGGGGAATTACTGTGTCCGAGACCGACTACGCCAAATCACCAAAACCTACTGGCTGCGGAGTTCGCGCTTGACGGTAGGCCTGAAGAGAGTGGTCGTGCGGCACACCCGAATACCCCTGGGACCGGGCGCGATAGGCCGGCCAGAATCCCGGCCAGCCGGGACTGGCAGCCCTGGCGGCCGGGACATCCCGCCCGCGACTCTGAGGCCAGTTCACATCGGTGACCTCAGAGGAGATTGTGATGAATGTTGGTGCCGTATCCCGCCGCTTCGGCACGGCGGTCCTCGTGATCGGCCCGCTGAGCCTGGTCGCGGGCTCGCTGTTCCAGGTGGCGAGCGACGACGATTCGGTTTCGGCCAGCCTGGCCAAGATCGCTGCCCATCCCTCCGGCGAACGCGCGGTGATCATCTGTAATCTGCTGGCCACCGCCATGCTCCCGGCGATGCTGTACCTCATGCGGCTGGCCGGGGCCCGGGCCCCGCGGCTGACCCTCGCTGGCGGCGCGGTGTCGTTCGCAGCCTGGATGGCCGGCCTCTACAGCCTGGGCGCCTCCGACCTGTTGTACGACCACGCGGCCCAGTCACCCGACCGGGCCAGCGCGGTCAGCCTGGTGCACGCGGTGACCGGCGACGCCGCCTTCGTCATTCCCGAGATCCTGTTCATCGTCGGGCACATGCTGGGCATGCTGCTGCTGGGCATCGCGCTGTGGCGCAGCCGCGCGGTGCCGCGCTGGGCGGCGGCCCTGGTCGGCCTGGCGTCGCTGGCGCAGGTGCCGGTGCACGACTCGGCCGTCGGCAGCGCCGGCGCCTACGGGCTGCTCCTGATCGGTATGGCCGCCTGCGCGGTGACGCTCATCGGCACCCGGCCTGAGCCGGCCCCGGCCCTGGCTTTCGAAGCCTTCGCCGATACCGGTGCCGCTGGTGCAACCGCACGGCCGACCCGATAATCGGGTCATGAAGCGTCTCGCCCAGCTGAGCAGCCCGGTGGCCCTGGCCATCGCGCTGCTCAGCGCGGCCGCGTCCGTTGCCCTGGCGATCCGCGGGCCGATCAGCGGGCTCGACCTCGCCCTGACCGTGACCGCCGTGGCCTTCGTGTCCACCACGCTGGTCGGCATGGCGGTGCTGCGGACCAGCCCGGCCAACCCGGTCGGATGGATCTTGCTGGTCGCCGGGGCTGCGCTGCCACTGGCGATGTTCGTCCAGGTGGTCAGCGACGCCACCTACGTTTACGGCCGGCCCGCCATCCCCGGGCTGGTGGCCATCGACTTGGCCAGCGGGGTACTCGCCGTCTTTGCGGTGCCACTGGTCGGCCTGTTCGGGCTGCTGCTGTTCCCCGACGGGCGGCTGGCCGCCCGGGGAACCTGCCCCCGCCGCCGTACCCGCTGGCTCGCCCACGCCTGTTGGATCATGCTGGCCGGGCTCGTCGCCTACAGCTTGTTCTCACCCTCACTCGTCGACGTCTCCGTCAACGCCGCCCCGAACCCGATCGGCGTCCGGGGCAGCGGCATCTTGATCATCTTCGTCCTCGCGCTCGGGCCGCTCATGGTGATGACCTGCGCGCACCTGCTCGGCCGGGCCCGCGCCGCCGATACCCCGGACCAGCGCCGGGCGCTGACCCTGGCGGCCGCCGCGGGCGCGTGTATCCCGGCGGCCTTCCTGGCCTGCCTGGGAATGGGCATCGCGGGCGGCGACACCGCGCAGGTCGGGGTGATCGAGAACCTCGGCGCCGTCGCCGTGGCCGGCGCCTGCTGGTACGGCATCATCCGCTACGGGCTGTTCAACAGCCGCGCCGTGCTCAGCCGGACCCTGCTCTACGGCGCCCTGACCGTCGCGGTCGTCGCGGTCTACCTGGCCGCGAGCGCGCTGCTGCGCCAGCTGTTCGCCGGCGACCTGCCCGCGGTGGTCGCGGCCGGCCTGGCCGCGCTGGCCGTGCTGCCGCTGCGCGACCTGCTCCAGCGTCGGGTCAGTCGCCTGGTCTTCGGGCTGCGGGACGATCCGGCAGCGGCCTTCGGCCTGCTCGGCGTGCGCCTTGATGCCGCCGCCGCGCCCGAGGAGGTGCTGCCCGCGGTGGTCGCCACGGTCGGCGAGGCGCTGCGGCTGCGCTACGTTGCCATCGAGGTCGGCGGGAAGGAGACGGCCCGCTGGGGCCAGTGCGTAACGGGTGCCCGTCTCGAGCTGGACCTGCCGTTCGCGGGCGAGTCCATCGGACGGCTGACCGTGCAGGCGCGCGATCCCGGCGAGCCGTTCAGCGCCGCCGACCGCTCGCTGCTGGAGAGCCTGGCCAGCCAGGTCAGCGTGGCCGCCCGGGCGGTGGCCCTGACCCAGGCCCTGCAGGCGTCGCGGGAGCGGCTGGTGGCCACGCGCGAGGAAGAACGCCGGCGGCTGCACCGTGACCTGCACGATGGTCTGGGCCCGACGCTGGCCGGCATCGCCCTGGGCATCGACACCGCGCGCCGGACGCTGCCGGACACCAGCCCGCCCGGAACCGCAGACCTGCTGGTGTCCCTGCGGGAGGAGGCGGAACGGACGGTGGCCGACATCCGCCGCATCGCCTACAACCTGCGTCCTCCGGTGCTGGACGAGCGGGGCCTAGCCGACGCCATCCGCGAGCACGCGACCCGGCTTGGCGGCGCTACCGTGGTCATCCCGACCCCGCTGCCGCCGCTGTCCGCGGCGGTCGAGGTGGCGGCCTACCGCATCGCGGTCGAGGCCATGACCAACGCCTCCCGGCACGCCCCAGGCGCCGCCATCGAGGTAAGCCTCAGCGTGAACGGGTGCCTGGAGCTCCAGATCGCCGACGCGGGCGCGGGCCTGCCGGCCGGCTTCCGTGCCGGGGTTGGCCTGCGGTCCATGCGCGAGCGCGCTGCCGAACTGGGCGGGGAGTGCGTGCTGAACCCGCGTGACCCGCACGGCACCGTGGTGCGGGCCAGCCTGCCGCTGGAAGCGGTCCCGTCGTGACTGGCGCCGCCACCGTTCGGGTGGTCGTGGTCGACGACCATCCGCTGTTCCGGCAGGGGATCGGCGCGCTGATCAGGGACTCGCCCGAGACCGAGCTGGCCGGGGAGGCAGCCAGCGGAGAGGAGGCAGTGGCCCGGTGCGCGCAACTGGAACCGGACGTGGTGGTCATGGACGTGCACATGCCCGGCCTGGGTGGCGTCGAGGCGACCCGGCAGATCCTGCGCGCGCGACCAAAGACCGCCATCGTGATGCTGACCATGATGGACGAGGACGACTCGGTGTTCGCGGCCATGCGCGCGGGTGCCCGGGGTTACGTGCTCAAGGGCGCTCAGCCCGCCGAGATCCTGCGTGCGGTGCTCGCGGCGGCCAGCGGCCAGGCTATCTTCGGCCGGGACGTGGCCGAGCGGATAGCCGGCTACTTCGCCGAGGCTGGCCAGGCCGGGGCGGCCCGGCCGTTCGGCCACCTCACCGTGCGGGAACGGGAGATCCTGGAGCTGATGGCGACCGGGACGGGCAACGGCGCGATCGCGGCGCGCCTGGGCCTGACCGAGAAAACCATCAGGAACAACGTCTCCAGCATCTTCGTCAAGCTGGGCGTCTCCGACCGGGCGGCCGCGGTGGCCCGTGCCCGGGACGCCGGCATCCGTCCGCGCCCCTAATCGAGACGAATACTTGGTGGCCGCTGTCGCGGATTGCCCTCGGGTCCTAGTACAGCCATGCCTCAGGGGAAGAGAGCGAGCCGTGGCGGGCCGTAACCTAAACCCGACACAAACCCCCATGTCCCCGACCTGGGAAAACAGGCGGGCTGGTGGGACGGCCGCGGATGGGAGTACCTCACCGAACTGCGCGACGAGACCCGGAAGCGGCAGGACTCGGCGATGAGCCGGGAGGCTATCCATCCAGCCGGCGGACTGAGATCAGGGAGAGCCCGAGGTCTCCGATTTTGGTCAGCAGACCATGCAGCGCGGGCTGATCGGCCAGTGAGCCGGAGATGACGGTCTGCGTGTCATCTCTTTCAATGTGCAGGCCGCCGAACCAGGCAGCCCACCGGTTGTCGAGGACGCCCTCGACGCGGATCTCGTAATGGGCAGGGCCGCCGGAGGTGCTCATTTCCGCTCCAGCCGTTGCCCGGGCTGACCCGCTGCCGCTGCCGCCGGTCTGGGGCCGGGTGTGCCGGTCATGGCCTGCGCGCGGCCTGGGGTTCGTAGGGGCTGGGCAGGTGGCGGCCGGTCAGCCGTGGCCCGTCCAGGCTCGGGGTCCACGCCAGCGGCCCGGCCCGGTCCACGTGCACCCGGTTGGACTGCCAGAGGAGTTCCCACGCCAGGACCTGCTCGTCGTGGATGGCCCGCAGGGCCGCCGCGGCGCGGCAAGCGGCCCGCCGCAAGGTCGCGCCGTGGCGCTGGATGGACTGGGTAGCTGTCATCAGGATCACCTTGTTCGTCTGAGAGGCTGGCCGGCGAGGGCCCGCCAGTGCGGGGGCGCGGGCCGGCGTGGCCGGGCGCGCACCGGGCGGCCCTGAGGGCAGCGGTTCCTGTCCTGCCGCCGGATGCGTGTTGCCTTCTGCTAGCCACGCTAGGAGCGGACGCAGGCCTGGGCGTCACCCGAAGGTGGCATGCGGGTGGAATCTTCCGGTGAGGTGCGTGTCCATTCGGGCCCGCCCGTTGGGGAGTCAGGCCGTAGAATGGCTGCGTCCAGCGGCCGGACCGAGGCTCGCTGGCCGGCTGAGCGGTAGGTCCCTGATGGCTGACCCGCCTGCGGCGCCCCCGGCCGGGGCCGCCATGTCCGGGCAGGATGCCCTGCTGGCGACCAAGCTGTACGTGCCCCGGCCGCAGCCGGGCTTTGTGCCGCGCCCGCGCCTGGTGCAGGCGCTCAGCGAGGGGCTGGCGCGGGGGCGGGTGCTGGTTTGCGCTCCGGCGGGATTCGGCAAGACGTCGCTGCTGGCCGACTGGGCCCGCAGTGGCGGGCGGCCGGTGGCGTGGCTGGGCCTGGATGCCGGCGACAACGACCCGGCCCGGTTCTGGCGTTACGTGGTCGCTGCGCTGGATCAGGCACAACCCGGGATCGCCGAGCGGCTGGGCCCGCTGCTCGGGCCCCCGGCCCCGCGTTCGTTTGGCGGGCTTGTGACGGCCCTGATCAACGAGCTGGCTGCCCAGCCCGGCCGGGATGAGGTGCTGCTGGTCCTGGACGACTACCACCTGGTCGGCGCTGGCCCGGTGCACGAGTCGGTCGCGTTCTTGCTGGAGAATCTGCCGCCGGGTCTGTTGCTGGTGGTGTCCGGCCGGGCTGACCCGCCGCTGCCGCTGGCGCGGCTGCGGGCTCGCGGCCAGGTGGCTGAGCTGCGCGCCGCCGAGCTCCGCTTCACCACCGAGGAGGCGGCGGCGCTGCTGGGCGCGGTGGGGCCGGTCCTGCCTGATACTGCGGTGGTGGCGCTGACGGCCCGCACCGAGGGCTGGGCAGCGGGGCTGCAACTGGCCGCGCTGTCGCTGCGGGGGCGCACGGACGCGGCTGGGTTTGTCACGGCGTTCAGCGGGAGCCACCGCTTCGTGCTGGACTACCTGGCTGATGAGGTCCTCGACGGTCAGCCCGGGCAGGTGCGTGCGTTCTTGCTGGAGACCTCGGTGCTGGAGCGGCTGTCGGGGGAGCTGTGTGATGCGGTCACCGGCCGGTCCGGTAGCCAGGCGATGCTGCACCACATCGAGCGGGCGGGCCTGTTCCTGGTGCCGCTGGATGAGGTGCGCGGCTGGTGGCGCTACCACCACCTGTTCGCCGATCTGCTCCGCTCCCGCCTGGAGCAGGAGCAGCCGGGCCGGGCGCAAGAGCTGCACCGGGCCGCGGCCGCCTGGTCCGATGAGCATGATCTGGGCGATGATGCGGTGCGGCACGCGCTGGCGGCCGGGGACGCGGCCTGGGCGGCCCGGCTGGTCGAGCGGTACGTCGGTGCGCTGCTTCGCCGCAGCGAGGGCGCGACCCTGCGCCGCTGGCTTTCTACGTTGCCTGCAGAGGTGCTGCGCGCCCGGCCGCGGCTGTGCCTAGCCCAGGGGTTCAACGCCGTCGTCAGCGGCCAGGTCGAAGCGATCGAGCCACTCCTGGACGACGCTGAGCGCGCCTTCGCCGCTACCGGCAGCCAGCCCCCTGAGCCGCCGGTCGGGCCGGCGGGGGGCGTGCTGGCCAATGTCCCCGCGGGGATCGCGTTCCTGCGCGCCGAGCTCGCGCGTCTTCGCGGTGACGCAGCACACGCGGTCGACTGGGACCGGCAGGCCCGCGCCCAGCTGGGCGAAAGTGACTACTTCCTGCGCACTCTCGTCCGCGCCAACCTGGCCGGGGCGGACTGGCTAAGCGGCCAGCTCGGGCAGGCTGAATGCGGCCTGGCCGAGGCCCTCGCCGAGCGGCGGGCGGCTGGCGAGGGCTACCTCGCCACGCGGGTCTGTCATGACCTGGGCCAGGTGCAGCGCGCCCAGGGCAACTTGGATGCGGCGCTCGCGACCTACCGGCAAGCGCTGGACACCGCCGGTGAGGTCAGCAGCCAGCCGCCGCATCTGGGCATGGCGCACGTGGGACTGGCCGAGGTGCTGTACGAGCGGGACGAGCTGGCCCCCGCTCTTGACCACGCCACCCGGGGGGTCGCGCTATGCCGGCAGCTGGCTTTCACCCCGCCGCTGGCCTCCGGCCTGGCCATCCTGGCCCGGATCCGGCAGGCGCAGGGTGATGCGGCCGCCGCCATGGCGGCGATGGGTGAGGCCGGGCGGGTCGAGCTGAGCCCTCAGGTGGTCGCCCTGCTCAACCCGGTGCCTGCGCAGCGGGCGCAGCTGCTGCTGGCCCAGGGCGATGTCACGGCGGCCAGCCAGTGGGCGGAGGCGGCTGGCCTCAGCCCAGAGGACGAGCTGGATTACCCCCGGGAGCCGGCGTATCTGCTGCTGGCGCGTGTGCTGCTCGCCCGGGACCGTCCCGGCCCGGCGCTCACGCTGCTGCAGCGGCTGCTGGCCATCGCGGCGAGCCAGGGCCGTATCGGCAACGTCATCGAGATTCAGGCGCTGCTGGCGCTGGCGCTGGCCGCCCGTGGTGATCATGCCGGCGCCAACGGTGCCCTGGCTGAGGCGGTCACGCTGGCCTGCCCGCAGGGCTACGTCCGGGTCTTTGCCGACGAGGGCGCTCGGATGCGCGCCCTGCTGACCCGGCTCTCCGCCGCCCGGAAGGACCAGCGAGCCCCAGCCCGCGACATCGACTCCGATTACCTGGCTGGGCTCCTGCGCGCCTGCGGCCAGGCAGGCGCCGCGCCGCCATCGAGGCGAGCGGCCGCCGCGCTACCGGGCATGGCCGAGCCGCTGACCGAGCGCGAGGTGGAGGTGCTGCGGCTGCTCGCCGCGGGCAGGTCTAATCAGCGCATCGCCTACGAGCTGGTGGTGGCGCTCGACACGGTCAAAAAGCACGTGACACACGTCCTGGGCAAGCTCGGGGCCGCTAACCGCACCGAGGCCGTCGCACGGGCCCGGCAGCTTGGCCTGATCCCCTGACACTGCACCCAGGCAGCCCGTAGCACCTTCGTGTGAGGGCTCGCGGCGCAGCGATATTCCACCCGGCATGCACCTTTGGGTGACGCCCTACGCTGGCGGGAATTCGTAGCGTTCCTCGCAGAACAGTCCCCGAAGAAGGCCGGACTCGTAAACGGCCCCGGACACGGCGACTGACCGAGGAGACGACAGTGAAGCGCATCCGCATCGCCAGGCCGAAGATCCGGCGCGGGCAACCCTGGCCCGAGGACCTTCCGCCCGACCCGCGAGACCCAGATGTGGTCCGGGCCAAAGCACTCGCCCGTTCCCAGTTGACCGGCTCATCCCGCAGCAACCGCACTCAATAGGTGATCACGGTGCAGCCGTACATGATCGAACTACTTGCCCGTCAGCGCGAAAGTGAACTGCGCAGGTCAGCGTGCCGACACGGGCCCTATGTGCCTCGCCGGAGCCGCCGCCGCTCGGTCAGGCACCGCGCCGGGTGGGCGCTGGTGGCGATCGGCCTCACGCTCGCCCACGGATCAGGCGATGCCTGACACCCAGCCCGGCGCGCCCGGCGACCGCGGCAGGAACAACCACTCTGGAGGTAAGACAATGCGATCCAAACCCATGATCCTCGTCGCGCTGCTGCTCGCGGCGTTCCTCGTCAACCTGGACACCACGCTGGTGAACGTGGCGCTGCCCGCCCTGGTGCGCGAGCTGCATGCCACCACCACCCAGCTGCAGTGGGTCGTCGACTCTTTCAACCTCGTCTTCGCCGCGCTGCTGCTCACCTTCGGCAGCCTGTCCGACCGGTTCGGCCGCAAGGGCATGCTGCTGGCCGGGCTGGGTGTGTTCGGGACGGCCAGCCTGGCCGGCGGTTTCACGACCGACCCGGCGCAGCTCATCGCGGCCAGGGCCGTGATGGGGCTGGGCGCCGCCATGACGTTCCCGGCGACGCTCTCGCTGCTGTCCAACGTCTTCACCGAGCGAAGGGAACGGGCACGCGCCATCGGGCTGTGGGGCGCGATCGCCGGCGTGGCCATCGCGACGGGGCCGATCGTGGGGGGCTGGCTGCTGGAGCACTTCAGCTGGGCCAGCATCTTCATCGCCATGGCGCCGGTCGCGGCGGCCGCCGCGATCGGCGTGGCGCTCATCGTTCCCACCTCGAAGGACCCGGACGCGGCCGCTCCCGACATCCCCGGCCTGGTGCTGTCCTCAGCGACCATGGCCCTGCTGGTCTTCACCGTCATCGAGGCGCCGGCCTGCGGGTGGGGAGCCGGGCGCAGCCTGACAGGCTTCGCCGCCTCGGCGGGTCTGCTGGCCGCGTTCATCGTGCGCGAGCGGCGGGCCGCGGACCCGATGCTCGACGTCCGGCTGTTCGCCAACCTGCGGTTCAGCGCGGCCAGCGGCGCGGTCACCGTGTCGTTCTTCACCCTGTTCGGCTTCATCTTCCTGATCACCCAGTATTTCCAGTTCGTCCGCGGCTACGGCCCGTTCGCGACCGGGGTGCGCCTGCTGCCGGTGGCGTTGTCGGTCGGTGCCGGGTCGGTCGCCGGGACTGCGCTCGCCGTGCGGGCCGGGACCAAGCTCATCGTCACCACCGGGCTCGTCGCGATGGCCGCGTTCTACGGCTGGGCGGCGGTGACGACCAGCGCGACGCTCAGTTACGGCGTCATCGCGGTCCAGATGGTGCTGTACGGGCTCGGCATGGGCCTGACCTCGGCGCCCGCCACCGAGTCCATCATGGGTGCCATCTCGCGGGCCAAGGCCGGCGTCGGCTCGGCCGTGAACGACTCCACCAGGCTGATCGGCGGCACCCTCGGCGTGGCCGTGATCGGCAGCGTGTACGCGTCCGTCTACGGTTCGCGGCTGACCGCCACCGTGCCGGCCAGCGTGCCCGGCCCGGTCGCGGCCATCGCGCACCAGTCCGTCGGCGCGGCCTACGTGGCCGCCGGCCAGATCGCGGCCCTCGGTCACCCGGTCCTCGGACAGGCGCTGCAGCACGCGGCCGCCAACGCGTTCCTGCGCGGTCTCACCATCGGCTGCCTCGTCGCCGGCGCGGTCGCCGCGGCCGGGGCACTCCTGGCAGTCCTGTTCCTGCCCGCCCAGCCCGACCAGCCCGCCCAGCCAATCCAGATCGCCCCGCCAGCGAGCCCGACGGCCGATGAAGCCGGAACAGCCGAAGGCGCGCCCGAAGCCGGGACCCTGGCGCACCCCGCCCCAGCGGTCCGGTAACCCTGCGGCAGCAAACTGCTGTCCCGCCACACCTGACTGACACCGAAGGGAACCACCGATCATGACCGGACCGATCACCCGCCACCGCGGCATCGAATCACTTAAGACTGCGGCCCGCTGGCCTGGCGCCGACCGGAATACTGCGGTCATCCTGGCCACCAGGCTCGCGGCTGCCCGCGCGGACGCCGAGGGATACCGCTACTTCTCCGAGCTGGCCGGCGCCCGGCCCGGCGAGGCGCTGCCGCTCGCGCTCGCCGGGTTTTTCCAGGCCCGGCTAGGCGAGGATGCGGACGCCGCGCTGGCCAAGCTGGACCAGGCCGCGGCCACCGATCTCGGCCCGCCGCAGTACTTCCGTGGGCTGGCCCTGGCCGGGCTGCCGCCGGACCGGCGGCGCGCCGAACAAGCCGTGGCCGACCTGGAGTTCGTCCTGGCCGTCCGGGACCAGTTCCCGGCCATGCTGCTGCGCGCCGCGTACCACGGCCTGGCCGCTGCCCATGCCGTGCTGGGCCACGATGAGCAGGCCGCCGAGGCGATGCGCAAGTCGGGGCTCGGCGCGGCCCCGGCAGGCACTCGGCTGATGTTCGGCGGCTTCTGGGCCACCGCCGCCGACGGGTTCCGCTTCACCTCGCCCAGGATCCTGCGCCCGCAGCCCGGTATCCAGGTCGCCCAGGGCTACGACTTCAGCGATCTGGCGTTCATCTCGACCAGCGACGGCATGGTCGCGATCGACGCCGGCACCACCCAGGACCGGGTCAAGGCCGCGCTCGGCGACCTCGACCCGCCCGCCGGTGGCGCGATCAGCCACCTGATCCTGACCCACGCGCACTGGGACCACATCGGCGGCGCGGGCGCGCTGCGCGGGCCCGGCACCCGGGTGATCGCCCAGGCCGGCTTCCCCGCCGGACTGGAACGCCAGCAGGGCGACCGGCCACGCTTCCGCTACTTCACCGGAGCCGCCGGGAGCCTCCCCCCGGCCGTCGTCCCCGACCAGCTGATCAGCCAGCCGACGCCACTAGTCGCAGGGGGCACCGAGCTTGTCCTGTACCCGGCGCCGGGCGGGGAAACTGCCGACGCGCTGATGGTCCACCTCCCGGCCAGCGGCGTGCTGTTCACCGGCGACGTGCTGATGCCCTACCTGGGGCAGCCATTCGCCGCCGAAGGCTCCCCCGACGGGCTCCTGCAGGCCCTCGCCTTCATCGGCAGCCTGCGGCCCCGCCGGCTCATCCACGGCCACACCACGCTGACCGAGCAGTTCACCGCCGAGGCCGTCCCCGGCCTTGCGGCGGCCCTGACCCAGCTGCACGGCCAGGTGCTGGACGGCATCCGCGGCGGCCGCACCCTGCCGGACATCCTGGAGCAGGCCAGCCTCCCCGCGGTACTCCGCGATCACCCCACGGCCGTGGTGCCCTACCTGGTGACCCGCGACCACTTCACCGAACGGCTCTACCACCAGCGCACCGGCTACTGGCAGCCGGACGGGACCGGACTGGAGCCGGCCACCGCGGCCGAGCACGCCGCCGCCCTCGACCTGCTGGCCGGCGGCAAGGAGGAGCAGTTCGCCGCCGCCGCCGCCACCCTCATCGGCCAGGGCGATCACGCCCTCGCCCTGCAGATCATCCAGCCGGGCCTGCTGCGCCACCCCGCCAGCAGCACCCTGGCCGGGCTGCGCCGCACCGCGCTGCACCGCCTCATGGAGGCCTGCCAGCAGTTCGACCCGTTCAAGTTCCTCATCTACGCCGAGCTCGCCGGCGCCGAGCTCGGCCCGGTCCAGTAGCCGCCCGCCGCACCCGGGCGCCGGACCGTCAGGACACAACAAAGGAGACCACGATGCACAACGATTCTTCCCGAAATTCTCACGCCGCCCGCGAAACGGGCGTCGTCACCAAGCCACCCGAAGGCCGCGGTCCGGCCGGCCTGACCGAAAGGCTGGCGGCGGCTAGCGCGAGGCGGGCCCGCCGGGTGCTGGCGATCTGGGGGATCGCCGTGGTGGTGGCGCTGATTCTGGCCGGCACCTCGCTGCACGGACTGACGACCAGTGCCCATGTGGTGGGGACGACGCAGTCCAGCCAGGCCGAAGCCCTGTACCGTCAGGCGCTGGGTGCGTCGGCCGGCCAGCGGCCGACCGACGTGATCGTGGTCAGCTCGAAGAGCGTCACGGTCAGCGACGGCAGCTTCCGGCAGTTCGTGGCCCAGCTGGCGGCCCGGGTCCGGACGGCTCCTGGCGTCACGCATGTGGCCACGGATCTGAGCGCCGGAAGCCAGTTCGTCTCGTCCGACCATCACGCAGCCCTGATCGCGCTGCGGGCCGCGACCGACGCCGGCATAAAGCCGGTGGTGAAAGACGTCCAGGCGGCAAACGGCAGCGGCGGGTTCTCGGTGGCCGTCACCGGCGACCACACGGCCGGGAACGACTTCACCACCCTGTCGGCGAGCGACCTTAAGCACGGGGAACTGGACTTCGGGCTACCGGTCTCCATCGTGATCCTGCTGCTTGTGTTCGGCGCCGTGGTCGCCGGCATGATGCCGGCGCTGATGGCTCTGCTGTCCATCATCGTGGGCCTGGGCATCGCTGCGCTGCTCGCCCGGGAGTTCAGCCTCTCGGTCTTCATCGTCAACATGATGACCGGAATGGGCCTGGCGCTCGGCATCGACTACTCACTGCTCATGATCTCCCGCTTCCGGGAGGAACGCGGAAACGGCCGCGGCAAAGAGACGGCGATCCGGATGACGGGCGCCACCGCTAGCCGCGCCGTGCTCCTCAGCGGGAGCACGTTCGTCGTCGCCCTGCTCGGCATGTTCCTGGTACCCGTCACCGTCCTTCGCAGCATGGCGGCCGGCGCGGTGATCGTCGGAGTCGTCTCCGCCGCCGCCGCGCTGACCCTCCTGCCGGCGATGCTCAGCCTGCTCGGCGATCGGGTGAACTCGCTGCCCCTGCCCATCGTGGGCAAGAACCTCGGGCGCTCCGACGCTGCCGAAACCCGGATCTGGACAGCCGTGACCGGACGGGTGATGCGACGTCCAGCCGTGAGCCTGGCGCTGGCGGGAGGATTCATGGTCCTGGCGGCGGTACCGCTGCTCGGCCTGCACATCGGCCAGAGCGGAGTAACCACGCTGCCGGCCAACCTGCCATCCAAACAGGGCTACCTGGCCATCCAGCGTTACTTCCCGGGCCAGAGCCAGGACCCGGTCGAGATCGTCTCGGCGGGAGGGACCGGCACTGCCCGCGCAGACCTCGCCAAGCTCGAAGCGGTGCTCGCCGGCGACCCGCCCTTCGGGCCCGGCGTCGTCCAGGCCTCGCCTGACGGCAAGATCCTCACGCTGACCGTTCCCATCCGCGGTGACGACGACTCCAGCCAGGACGTGGCGGCCGTACTGAATTTGCGCCAGCAGCTGATCCCGTCGGCGTTCGCCGGTTCCGGCGCACAGGTCTACGTCGGCGGGCAGACCGCCGATGAGGCCGACTACTTTCACGCCGTTACCAGCTCGACTCCGTACGTGCTGGCATTCGTGCTGGGCCTCAGCTTCGTTCTGCTGCTGCTGGCCTTCCGGTCACTCACGATCGCGGCCGTCTCGATCCTGCTCAACCTGCTGTCGGCCGGGGCCGCCTACGGCCTGCTCACACTCGTGTTCATTCACGGAGCCGGCCCGGGCATCTTCGGGTTCCAGCAGGTCCCCGCCATCGATGCGTGGGTCCCGCTGTTCATGTTCTCAGTGCTCTTCGCCCTCTCCATGGACTATCAGGTCTTCCTGATCAGCCGGATCAAAGAGCGCTACGACCGGTACGGCTCCACCCGAGAGGCGGTGGCAGGTGGTGTCGCATCCACGGCCAGGATCATCACCGGCGCGGCGCTGATCATCGTAGCGGTGTTCACCGGATTCGCCCGGGGGCAGCTCCTGCAGTTCCAGGAGATGGGCTTCGGCGTGGCGGCAGCCCTGATCCTGGATGCCACGCTGATCCGCCTGGTCATCCTGCCGAGCACACTGAGCCTGCTCGGCCAGCGCAGCTGGTACCTGCCCCGCTGGCTGGACTGGTTGCCGCACCCCCAGGTCGAACCACCCCAGGCACCCTCCTCCGATAATCCCGTAGCCGTTGAGGCGCCCAATCCAGCCTGAGCTCTCCCAGCCAGGAGGCCGTGCGCCCTACTGCCCCTTCAGCGCCGCTCAGGAAGGCGGAGATGACGTGAAGTTCGGTCTGTTCTCCAGCACTGCGCACCATTGCACCGATCCCGGCCTGCCGGCTGCGATAGCCCGGCACGCCGGGGAATGTGGTACGGCGGTGCTGCTGCTGTACCAGCATCCGGTCGTGCTGGCCAAGCGGCTCGCGACGATCGACGTCCTGTCAAAGGGCCGGATGAGCCTGCCGATCCATGTCGGCGGATCGAGCCTGGCTGCTGGCCCCGGACCATCCCTGATTTGCCCGGGGGCGCCCGTCGCCGAGATCAGAGGCGCACCGGGGATCTTCCCGATGTGCTGGCCAGGCTCGCGGAGTCACGCTAGAGCCGTGAACAAAGCTGTAGTGGACCCAGGGATTCCTGCCGCCGGCGATTCCGGGGCAGCTAAGGACAGTGGCATGTCGGCGCAGTCCGGATATCTCCGGGCCGGCCAGCCGCGGCCTGCAAATGCGCCCGGCGAGGCTGACCCGAGACTGGCGGCCAGGCAGCGGCGGGCCAAGACAGGGGGGCTGCGGCTCGCGCAGGCGGCGTGCGCGGTCGGCCTGGTCTACGCTGCCGTCAGCGTGTACTGGGCAGCGGGCGGGGCCTGGCTGCTTAGTACAGTCGGAGAGACGCTGGGGCAGCAGGGCCGCGCCGGTGACCTGGGCATCATCGTGGCGGTATGGGCCGCCGCCGCGCTGAAGTTCATCGGTGCGATCATGCCGCTGGCGGCGGTTGGGGTGACACCCTGGCGGGCCGCCGCCCGGAGGCGCCAGATGCGGGTGCTGGCGTGGGCCGAGGCCGGCATCCTAACGATCTACGGCCTGGTGCTGGCCGGGGCGGGGTGGCTGGCGCAGTCGGGGGTGATTGCGTCGACGGCCAGCGTTGATCACCGGGCGCTTGCCTGGCATGCTTACCTCTGGGATCCCTGGTTCCTGATCTGGGGGATACTGGTTACCGCTGCCCTGGTGCGGTCCCGGCAACAGCACACGGCGGATCGGCTTCCCTTGATCCGCGGTCCGTCCTCAGCTACATATGGCCGTCACGAGCACAGCGCATGAGTACCGCCTCGAGGTGCTCACCGAGTCGGGATAGTTGCCGATGCCGGAGCGCAACGTACTCTCGCGGCGGCGCCTGACCGGCCGGGGAGAGCGGCAGTTGCCGGGGGCCGTCCGGCGCATCCGCGCCTCAACGCGCGCGGGATTGACCGTCTGGGCACTTACCGGGCAGTCGGCAGCAGAAGCCGGGTGACACTGTCGGTGAACCAGCGCTCGAACTGACTGGGGGACCAGTGACGGTCCTCGGTGAGACGGCGGAAGATCACCGGGTCCATAAGCGTCCACACCGTGTCGGCCGCGTCGGCACGGCTGGTTTCGTCGCGCAGGGGTGCCCGGAGCATGATGCCGTCGACCAGCCAGGCGGCCATGACCTGCCGCTGGGTCATGAGCTGCGCGGCGACGGCGGCGATGTCTTCGTCGGTCCGGGCGCCTTCCAGGGCAGCTGCCGTGAGCCCCGCGGCCCGTTCGGCGGAGGTGGTGAGGACCCGGGCGAATGCCGCGATGAAACCGGGCGCCTCGGCGATGGACTGCGCTTGCGTGGCCCACTGGCGTTCCAGCATCGCCACGTGCTCGTCGTCGCCCGCGGTCGCGACGTCGATCACCGCCTTCAGCAGCCGCGCCTTGGTACGGAAGGCCAGTTCGACGGTGGGCAGGGCGACGTCGGCGTCTAGGGCAATCGCGCGCATCGTGGTCCCGGAGTAGCCGTGCGCGAGGAACCGCCGGGCGGCTGCGGCCATGATGCGGGCACGGGTCTGGCGCGCCTGGGCCTCGCGGAGCGGCGAGCGGTAGCCGCGCCCCGTCGTGCTCTTCGTGTTGCCCGCACCCATAATCGGCTATGGTACTGCCATGCCCAAATGAGGAGGCCGCAGGCGATGACAGATCACAGCGAACCAGCCGATCCCGGCGTGGAAGCCACGGTGGCCCGTCCCGGCGGCATCTCTTATCTTGGGATGCCCGCGCGGGACGCAGGCGAGTCCGCAGAGTTCTACCGCGCGGTCTTCGGCTGGGAGATACGCGGTGACTCCGGCAGTCTCAGCTTCAGCGACGGCACCGGTCATGTCATCGGGCACTGGCGCACCGACCTGCCCGCTACCGGGGAAGCCGGAATCCGGCCCTACGTCTACGTCACTGAGCTTGAAGAAGTGCTCCGCGCAGCGGCAGAGCACGGCGCGGAGATCGTCACCCCGCCCTACCCGGAAGGGAGCCTGACCATCGCCACCCTCCGCGACCCGGCAGGCAACGTCATCGGGATCTGGCAAGAAGGCACGCATTAGCAAGGCGAAGTGGCGCTGCCGACGGCGCCCTACTGAGCGCGTGCGGTGCGCCGTGGCTGACTTGCGGGTCAGCGTGGACCAGGGCTGCGGACAGCCAGGGCAGGCAAGAGTTCATGTCCCGCGCTGGCGGTGACCTGATGAGCTTCAATGTGGTGGTGTCGCCTTTGACGGCAATCTGACATTCGGCCCACGGTTGATGGCCGAGCCAGCGAGGGCCGCATCAAGCCGACGTCTAGCAGGCCCGGGGTTGCGCGCAAGGTTTGCTCGGGCCTGGTCGGCTTGAAGCCGTCCGCCCGATGGTCATGTCCGTTGGCACCAGGACCACCCGTTCCCCGCGTCGGCCGCATTCCGTCGAGCGCTCATGAAACGGGCAATGCAGTCCGCGTATGCGTAAAGGGTTCGCGTCCGAGAGGGAACAAGACCCTACGCAGGTGACCTGCGGCTTTGCGGGCCGACGTGAGCTTCATAACGCATTTCAGCAGGTCAGAGTGATGCGATTGTGTCCGAGGGGGGACTTGAACCCCGCTCGTGGTGCTATATCACCGGAATGGTGATCTATCACCATGCCAAGGTAACATGCCGCCAGCCGGCCGGACCAGCTCATTAGTGGATGGCGGTGCCGAACAGGTGCCCGACGCCGTAAGTGAAGGCCAGGCCGAGCGCCCCGCCCACGACCACCCGCAGGACGGCGCAGCGGACGTTGCTGCCGCCCAAGCGGGCACTGACGGTACCGGTCAGGGCGAGAGCGGCCAGGACGGCGGCGAAAGCCACCGGGACCCGCAGGGCAGCCGGAGGCAGCAAGACGGCCAGCACCGGCAGCAGGGCGCCGGAGGTGAACGACAGCGCCGATGCGACGGCGGCCTGGACCGGACTGGGGATGTCAGCGGGGTCGATATGCAGTTCGGCGTCCAGGTGGGCGGCCAGGGCGTTACGTGCGGTGAGTTCGGCGGCCACGGTACGGGCGGTCGCCGCCGACAGGCCTTTGGCTTCGTACAGGGCGGTCAGTTCGGTCAGCTCGGCTCCGGGGGTGTCCGCGAGTTCGCGTTTTTCCTGCTTGACCTGGGAGCGCTCGCTGTCCCGCTGGCTGGAGACGGAGACGTACTCGCCCAGCGCCATCGATACGGCCCCGGCGACCAGTCCCGCCAGCCCGGCGGTGAAGATGGGACCGCGGGCCGTGGTGGCTCCCGCGACCCCGATGACGATGCCCGCCACCGATACGATGCCGTCGTTGGCGCCCAGCACGGCGGCCCGTAGCCAGTTCAGCCGCCCCGCGATGCCACCAGCATGCGGCTCGCGGGGGTGAGTCGCCCGCCCGCTCTCTGCCGCCTCGACCTGAGCAGCGGAGGGCATGTCATGATCAGCGCTCATGCCTCTCCAAAGGCTCAAACATCACTCGGCACGCTAGGCGCCGTGCCGTTACCATCGCCGAAAACGCAAGAACCAAGGCGGGCTCTGGGAGCCGCGCAGGGCCTTCTAGTGCGAGAAGTTGCCCCGGTAGTACTCGAAGACGAAGCCGATCGCCGCGAACATGGTGGCGAGGATGCCGATCAGGAACAGCCACCAGCCGACCGCGATGCCCAGCGCGGCGGTGGCGGCGGCCAGGCCGAGGAACAGCGGCCACCAGCTGTGCGGGCTGAAGAACCCGATCTCTCCGGTGCCCTGCTCGATCTCGCCGACCTCGTCGTCCTCGGGCCGCTTAGGCAGCCGGCGCCCGGTGAACAGCGTGTAGAAGCCGACGAGCAAGGCGAACCCGACGGCCACGGCCAGGAAAACGGTCCCGGTCGGGTCCTTAGAGGTGTACCAGTACACGACGTCGGTGCCGCCGAAGAAGATCCCGCAGCCCAGGAACAGCCAGCCTTCGACCTTCATGCCGTCAGCTTCTTACCTGATTGCGGTCGTCCCCGACCGCCGGGAGTTCCTGCTCCAGCCCGCGTGACTCCCGGCCCCACTTGATGTGCGGGTAGTGCGCCTCGAACGCGGGCCGCTCGGAGCGGATCCGGGGGATCCGGTAGAAGTTGTGCCGCGGCGGCGGGCAGGACGTCGCCCACTCCAGCGAGCTGGCGAAACCCCACGGGTCCTCCTCGGTCACCTTCTCGCCATACCGCCAGGTGATGTACACGTTCCAGAAGAACATCAGGATGGACAGGGCCAGGATCCAGGAGCCGACTGAGGAGATCACGTTGAGCGTGGTCACGTTGCCGGGCAGGTCTGGATAGTTGGCCACCCGCCGCGGCATGCCCTCCACCCCGATCCAGTGCTGGACCAGGAACGTCATGTTGAAGCCGAAGAACATGACCCAGAACTGGGCCTTGCCGAGCCGGCTGTTCAGCATCTTGCCGGTCATCTTCGGCCACCAGAAGTAAAACCCGGCGAACATCGAGAACAGCACCGTGCCGGCCAGCACGTAGTGGAAGTGCGCCACCACGAAATAGGAGTCCGATACCGCGAAGTCCAGCGGCGGCGAGGCCAGGATGACGCCGGTGATCCCGCCGAACAAGAACGTGATCAGGAACCCGACCGAATACAGCATGGGCGGCTCGAACGTCAGCTGCCCCTTCCACATGGTGCCGATCCAGTTGAAGAACTTCACCCCGGTCGGTACCGCGATCAGGAACGACATGAACGAGAAGAACGGCAGCAACACCGCGCCGGTGGTGAACATGTGATGCGCCCACACCGTCATCGACAGGCCCGCGATCGCGACGGTCGCGGCGATCAGCGTCTTGTAGCCGAACAGCGGCTTGCGGGCGAACACCGGGAAGATCTCCGTCACCACCCCGAAGAACGGCAGGGCCAGGATGTAGACCTCGGGGTGGCCGAAGAACCAGAACAGGTTCTGCCACAAGATCGCTCCGCCGCTGTCGGCGTCGAAGACGTGCGCGCCGAGGCGCCGGTCGGCCTCCAGCACGAGCAGCGCCGCGGTCAGCACCGGGAACGCCATCAGGATCAGCATGGAGGTCAGCAGCGCGTTCCAGGTGAAGATCGGCATCCGGAACATGGTCATGCCGGGGGCGCGCATGCAGAAGATGGTGGTGATGAAGTTGACCGCCCCCAGGATCGTGCCCAGCCCGGACAGCACCAGGCCCATGATCCACATGTCGGCGCCGATGCCCGGCGAGTAGATCGCGCTGGTCAGCGGGGAGTAGGCGTACCAGCCGAACGACGCGGAACCGCCCGGGGTCAGGAAACTGAACAGCAAAATCAGGCCGCCGAAGGTGAACAGGTAGTAGCTCAGCAGGTTCAGCCGCGGGAACGCGACGTCCGGGGCGCCGATCTGCAGCGGGATCAGCTCGTTGGCGAAGCCGACGAACAGCGGGGTGGCGAAGATCAGCAGCATCAGCGTGCCGTGCATGGTGACCAGCTCGTTGTACTGCTGGTCCGAGACGAAGTGCTGGTCCGGGCCGAGCAGCTGGATCCGGATCAGCAGCGCCATCACCCCGGCGCACAGGAAGAAGAAGAACGCCGTGATCAGGTACATATGCCCGATGATCTTGTGATCAGTCGAGGACAGCCAGCCAGCCAGGACGTTGCCCTTACGCTCCGTCCTCTGCCTGGGGGGCGCGACGGCGGGGTGCTGGATCGTGTTCACTGCTAGCTCCCGGATCGTGCTGGGCGGCGATGTCCACGGGCATTGCTGAGGCGTCAAGAACCGCAATCCTAACTAGCGGTCTGCCGCAGGAACGGCCATCCGGCCGTTAGAACGCGCCATGACCTGCCGGTACAAACAGATCTTGTGGTCGCCGGTGGTCGCCCACGATCGCGCATGCGACTTTCGCCAGGGCATCCGCAGGCTGGCCCCGGCCTGCAACGACCTTCGGCCTCGTCTTGGCCTTACGGTAACGACGCTCAACGTGGGCGTCATCGGCGAACATCTCACCAGCCAGCAAGCCGCGGAGCACGCAGCCGGCCTGGCTGGAGATCAGGCCGGGCTTGCAAGGGTGGCCAACATTGGCCGAGCGCAATACAGCAACCCCGGGCCCATAACCCCGGCCCTGTGCTCTGCGGACAGGCGGAGTGGCCCGGGAAGGGGTGGTCTGGGGATTGTGCCGATTCGGCCCGCCGGGGTCGCGCTGGCCAGGTTACGGCGTATTCGGCCGGGGGAGGTCTCCGGAGGATGTTCTGAAACCCCCGGCGGCCGCTGGTCACGTGGAGCTGTGCGTGCTGTGATGATCAGCCAGGCATACCGGTCCGCGGCCGGCGGGTGGCGGATTGCCGGGACGGTCTGGCCCTGGACCTGGACGGGACCAGTGCCGGTGGTTCCCCAATATCAGGGGCCGGGCAGGTGACCTCCCGGGGGCCAGGTGCCCGTGCTGGCGGGCTCGAACCCGGCTTCGGCCTCCTGCGCGGTCCAGCGGGCGACGTAGGAGTAGCGGTCGGCGCGGACCATGCCGTGCCGCCATTCGACCGGGGTGGTCTGCCAGCTGGCGAGGCGCTCGATGGCCATGGCGGGGGTCCGGGCGGGCAGGCCGAGCAGCCGGCGCTGTTCGGGGCCGGGCAGGACGGGCCTGATCCGCTCCCAGCCGGCGTCGGGGCGGATGCCGCACCGCAGGTGCAGCTCGCGGTACAGCGCGGTCCGGGTGAAGTCCGCGCCGAGCAGCGGGCGGGCCAGGGCCGCGGGCAGCCAGGAGCAGTCCAGGACGATGGGCTGGCCGTCGGCGAGGCGGAGCCGTTCGAGGTAGATCAGCGGGGCGGCGGTGTCGCAGCCCAGGATCTTGGCGGCCTCGGGGTCCTGGCGCTCTTCCAGCCGGCGGACGATGCTGCGCTGGACGAAGCCCTGCTCCTCGACCGACCGGAACAGGCTGTACAGCGCACCCAGCGGCTGCTCGATGACCCGCCCGGTCACGAACGTGCCCCGGCCCCGGCCGCGCTCGACCACGCCCTCAGCCGCCAGCCGGCGGACCGCCTCGCGGACCGTGTGGCGGCTGACCCCGTAGTGCACGGTCAGCTCCTCGTCACCCGGGAACCGCGCCTGGAATTCCCCGGCGGCCAGCCGGCGGCGCAGGTCGCCGAGCACCTGCGCCCACAGCGGCAGGGCGCTGCCCCGGTCGATCATCACGCCTCCCAGTATGGGTTTTCCGCGTTCCGGCAGGAAGCTGGCCCGGACGTTGACAGCAGTCCGTTTCCCGAGGATTGTATTGTACGTACATTCGGAGTTTTCTCGATCGGGCCCGCGAGGAGGTCCCATGGCTGGCGAGCAGGCTCATCACAAGGTCGTGATCATCGGCGGCGGTACGGCCGGCATCTCGGTCGCCGCCCGCGTGCTGCGCGGCGGCGAGACCGATGTGGCGGTCATCGACCCGGCCGAGGTGCATTACTACCAGCCGCTGTGGACCCTGGTCGGCGGCGGCCGGGCGCCGGCCGGGAGTCCGCCCGGGCGGAGGCGGCGGTCATGCCGCCCGGCGCGGCGTGGATCAAGGACGCCGCTACGGACGTGGACCCGGAGGCGCAGCAGGTCGCCCTGGCCTCCGGCGGGTCGGTCGGGTACGACTACCTGGTCGTCTGCCCGGGGCTGGCACTGGACTGGGACCGGCTGCCGGGCGCGGCCGAGACCCTGGGCCGCGACGGTGTTTCGAGCAACTACCAGTTCGACCTGGCTCCGAAGACCTGGCAGTTCATCAAGGGCCTGCGGTCGGGCACGGCGGTGTTCACCATGCCATCCGGCCCGATCAAGTGCGCGGGCGCGCCGCAGAAGATCGCCTACCTGGCCTGTGACTGGTGGCGCCAGCAGGGCGTCCTCAAAGACATCCACGTGGTCCTGGTGCTGCCGACCCCGAAGATGTTCGGGGTACCGGAGTTCTCCGCGGTGCTGGAGCAGGTCGCTGACCGGTACGGCATCGATGTCCGGCTCGAGCACGAGGTCGTGGAAGTCAACCCCGCGGCCAGGGAGATGGTCCTGGTGAACCGGGCCGGCGGCGGCGAGGAGAAGTCCACCCTGCGCTACGACCTGGCCCATCTGGTGCCGCCGCAGAGCGCACCGGGCTGGATCAAGCAGGGGCAGCTGGCCGATCCGGCCAATCCCGGCGGCTACGTCCAGATCGACAAGCACACGATGCGCCACACCCGCTACCCCAACATCTTCAGCCTCGGCGACGCTGGATCCTCGCCCAACTCCAAGACCGGTGCCGCGATCAGGAAGCAGGCCCCGGTGGTCGCGACGAACCTGGCCGCGGTCATGGCCGGCCGCGAGCCGGACGCCGAGTACGACGGCTACGCGTCCTGCCCGCTGACCACCGCGCGGAACCGGATGCTGCTGGCCGAGTTCGACTACACCATGAAGCCGCACCCGACCATCCCGCTGATCAACACCCAGAAGGAGCGCTACGACATGTGGCTGCTCAAGCGGTACGGGCTGCCGTTCATGTACTGGCACCTGATGCTCAAGGGGCGGGCCTGACCACGTCGCGCGACGGCCACGGCAGAAAGGCGGGCGAGGATGCCTGAGGTGGTAACGATAGAGACGCCGGGGCTGGGTGACCGCAGCTACCTGGTCCACGACGGCGCGGTCGCGGTGGTGGTCGACCCGCAGCGCGACACCGGCCGCATGCTGGCCGCAGCCGAGGCGGCCGGCGTGCGGATCACCCACGTGCTGGAGACCCACATCCACAACGACTACGTGACCGGCGGCCTCGCCCTGGCCGGCCAGACCGGGGCCGGCTACCTGGTCGCCGCAGCGGAAGACGTCTCCTTCGCCCGGACGCCGGTGCGCGACGGCGATCGGATACCCGCCGGGTCGATGTCCGTCTCGGTGCTGCACACCCCCGGGCACACGCCAGGTCACCTGTCCTATGTCGTCAGCGGCGACGGCGACAGGCCTGCGGCTGTTTTCACCGGCGGCTCCATGCTGTACGGCGCGGTCGGCCGCACCGACCTGATCAGCCCGGAGCAGACCGAGCAGCTGACCCGGGCCCAGTACCGCTCGGTGCGGCGGCTGGCCGCGGAACTGCCCGGCGAGGCGGCGGTGTACCCGACACACGGGTTCGGCAGCTTCTGCTCGGCCACCCCGACCAGCGGAACATCGTCCACCATCGGCCACGAACGGCGCGTCAACGCGGCGCTGACCGCCGGTGAGGATGCATTCGTTAAGGAGCTGATCGCCGGCCTGGGCGCCTATCCCCGGTACTACGCGCACATGGGGCCGGCCAACCGCAGCGGCCCCCGGCTGCCCGACCTCGCGCCCCCGGCCCCGGCTGATCCGGCCGAGCTGCGCCGCCGCATCGACGCCGGGGAATGGGTCGTCGACCTGCGCAGCCGCGCCGCCTTCGCCCGCGAGCACGTCAGCGGCACTGTGTCGATCGAGCTCGGCGACCCGTTCGCCACCTACCTGGGCTGGACCATCCCCTGGGGCGCCCCGCTGACCCTGGTCGGCGACAGCCCGGCGCAGGTCGCCGACGCCCAGCTGCAGCTCTCGCGCATCGGCATCGACCAGATCGAACGAATGGGCGCGGGCCGCCCGGCCGACCTCGCGCCCGACGGGCGGCTGGCCAGTTACCGGATAACTGACTTCGCCGGCCTGGCCGCGGCCTGGCACCAGCCCGGCATCGTGGTGCTCGACGTGCGCCGGCCGGACGAATGGCAGGCCGGGCACCTGGACCGTGCGGTGCACGTACCGTTCTGGGAACTGGCCCAGCGGGCCGGGGAGGTTCCGGCCGGTCAGGTGTGGGTGCACTGCGCCAGCGGGTTCCGCGCCTCGATCGGCGTCTCCGTCCTGGACCGCGCCGGGCGGGACGTCGTGCACGTCGACGACGACTGGCCCCGGGCGGCGCAGCTCGGGCTGCCGGTCGTCTCCTGATTCTCCGGTCGCCCGCGCGGCCGGCTGGTCATCTGCGGCGGGTGATCGTGCCGATGTGGCCGAGCAGGTCGCGGACCGCCCCGGCCGGCGGGGTCCGGCCGCCTGCCCAGACCGCGCGCAGGTCGCGCCGCAGGTCGAGGCCGGCGACCGGAATCACCCGCAGCCGGCCGGCGGCGATGTCGTCGGAGACCGCGAGGCGGCTGAGCACGGCCGGGGCCGAGCCGGCCAGCACGGCGGCCCGGACCGCGGCCGAGGTGGACAGTTCCAGCGCCGGGGCCGCTTCTGCGGTTCCCGGTCCCAGCAGGCTGGTCAGGGCGGCCGTCAGGTAGTCGCGGGTGCCCGAGCCCGGTTCCCGGGTCACCAGGGGCGTCTGGCACAGTTCGCGTGCGGTGACCGGCGAGCCGCGCCGGGCCCAGCGGTGACCGGGCCGCGCGACCAGGACGAGATCGTCGTGCGCAACGACCCGGCTGCGCAGGCCGCGTGGCGCCTGAGGCCCCTCGACGAAGCCCAGCTCGGCGTCTCCGGCGCGGACCTGGTCCAGGACATGATGGCTGTTGGCCGCGGTGAGCACCACCTCGACGGGAGTCTCGCCCCGGCGCCGGGCGGCCGCCTGCAGGGATACCAGCCAGCCCGGCAGGAGCTGCTCGGCAACGGTCAGGCTGGCGCTCACCTTGACCCGGCTGCGGCTGCTGTCCCGCAGCGACGCCAGGCCGGCGTCGACCTCGTGGGCGACCTGCAGCAGCCGGCCCGCCCACTGGACAGCCACCGCACCGGAAGCGGTCAGCTGCGACCCGCGGGTGGTCCGCGTGACCAGCCGCACCCCGGTCTGGGCCTCCAGCGACGCCAGCCGCGCGGAGGCCGCCTGCTGGGTCAGCCCCAGATCACGGCCGGCCTCACTCAGGCTGCCGTGGCTGGCGATCCCGAGCAGCAGTTCCAGCGACGTCAGATCGGGCATGCGCGAGCTGAGGGGCATGCCCTGATCCTAGCGGGTCACAACCTGAGCTTGTGAGGCAACAGCCGCAGGCGGGGTACCCTACCAGCCCGGATCAGGCGATCGTGGCCGTATGGCCTCAACATTGCGCCGTGACACGGCGGCCGCCGCGCCGCCCGCGGGTCCGCACGCACTGGCCCGGATCGGCGCGCTGGGTGATCTCGAGCACCCCCGGCAGGTCCTCGGCCACGTCACGCCCAACTGGTACGCCTCGATCATGGGCACCGGCATCGTCGCCACGGCCGCGGTCAGCCTGCCGGTGCAGTTTCCCGGCCTGCGGGCCTTCGCCTCCGTGGTGTGGGCGGCCGCCGCGCTGCTGCTCGCCGGGCTGACCGTCGTGACCGTCCTGCACTGGCGGCAGCATCGGCAGACCGCGCGCGGGCATCACCTGGACCCGGTCATCTCGCACTCTTACGGTGCGCCGCCGATGGCCATGCTCACCGTCGGCGCCGGCACGCTGCTGCTGGGCCGGGACGTGCTCGGCCGCCTGGGGCACGGTCGCCGTCCGCACCGCCCATGGCGGCCTGCGCGGCCGTCTGTTCCTGCCGCCGGCGGACACCACCCGGCCAGCTGACTGCCGCGAGCACGAAGGAGCACAGCATGTCCGTGGTCGTCGACCGCGCAAGCGCGGCGCGCCTAACCGCCGAGGGCGCGATCTGTTTTGACACCGACACCTCGACTGCAACCCGCGATGGGCGTCCGGTGCCGTGGCCGGTCGGCCGGGCGCAGCGGGCGACGCCGATCCTGGTGTGCGGATCGTCCGACGGTACGGTCCGGCTCGTCGCCGAGCAGCTGGAGCGCCAGGGCCTGGCCGCCTGGCAGGTGGTCGAGCACCTGGACGGTTAGTCAGACGTCGACCGGCGCCGGGGCGCTGAGCCGCGCCGAGTAGATGGAGTACCCGTCGATCCACCGGGTTATCGCGGTGGCGATCACGGTCGCGACCGCCATCGGGACCATCAGGGCGAAACCGCTGTGGGTGAGCTCGAGCACCAGCGCGAGGGCGGCCAGCGGTGCCTGCATGCCGGCGCCGATCATCGCCGCGGCGCCGATCATCGCGTAGGCACCCACGGGTGAGCCCGGCCACAGGTAACCCCAGGCGAGCCCGAGGAACCCGCCCAGGACGGCGCCGGTGCTCATGGTGGGCGTGAACAGGCCGCCGGACGCGCCGCTGCTCAGGCACAGCGCGGTGACGAAGGGCTTGAGCACGCTGAGCGCGGCGAGCAGGCCGAGGCTGCCGAGGCCGAGGAACGCGGCGTGGGCCATGCCCTTGCCGTTGCCGTACAGCTGGGGGTAGCGCAGCGCGATGACCGCCAGCACCGCGAACGCAGCCAGCGGCGCGCCGATCGCCCAGGCGTCCCGGGCGCGGTGGTGCGACACCCAGCCGATCAGCCGCACCCAGCCGGCGGCCAGCACGCCGATCACGAGCCCGGCCGGGACGGCCCAGGCGAGCAGCCGGAAGGCGAACGGGTAGGACGGGATGTCGGTGTAGGTCGCGTGCTGCGGCAGGTACAGCCACGCGACGGCGGTGGCGATGCCCGAGCAGGCCAGGGCCGGCAGGATGACGGGCAGGTTCATCGAGCCGAGGAGGATCTCGGCGGTGAACAGCGCGCCGCCGAGCGGCACGTTGTACACCGCCGCCAGCCCGGCTCCGCCGCCGCAGGCGACCAGCAGGCGCTGCTGGGCGGGGGTGAGCCCGGCCCAGCCGGCCGCGACGCTGCCGGCGACCGCGCCCATCAGCTTGGGCGCCGACTCCCGCCCGATGGACGCGCCCAGGCCGATGACGACCTCGGAGATGACGGACGTGCCGAAGCTGCGCAGCGGGGACAGCCGCCCGTTCCCGGTCCACAGCACGTCGTCGACCTCCGACTTCTGGCCGGGGGTGTAGCGGCGCAGCAGGTACCAGGCGACCCCGCCGATGACCCCGCCGATGAGCAGCGGCAGGACCCGATGCCAGGCACCGGCCCTGGTGACCGCATGGGTGAAGCCGCTGCCATCGAGGTTCGACCCGAACGCGAGATGCGCGACGCTGAACAAGATGACCATCATCAGGTCGCCGAGCAGGCCGGTCGCGACACCGGTAACCACCACCATGACCCAGAACCGCGGCGTGAGCCGGGCGTCGCCGTCGCCGGTGACGTTCGGCTGGGTCATGGCCGCTGCGCCGGACGGCAGCCGCCGTTTGATCAGCGGGGCCGGCACCCGCTCGCGGTTACTGACCGGCGGCTGGCTCCGCCCGGCCCGCCATGCCCGGTACGCCTGCCCGGCCCGGCCGGCGGGCCCGGTCACGAGACCAGGCCCGTAGGCAGCGCGATGAGCACGGCCTCGTCGCTGTCATCGACGGCGAGCAGGTGGCTGGCGTGCGCCACTGTCCGCAGCGAGGCCGGTGAGGAGGGGGGCAGCAGCCGCAGGCCGCCGCGCTCGTCCCGGCGGACGGGCACCAGCACGGTGCAGCCCGGGCGCCGTGGCGTGCCCGCCGGGGGCCGGACGGTTGCCTCCGGTGCGCTGGCCGCTCCGGACAGGGCTGTCAGCAGCGGCGCGAGCAGGGTGATAAGGCCGGCTACCGCGGCGAACGGATTTCCCGGCAGCCCGACGACGCGGCGCCCGTCCGGGAAGGCCGCGAGCAGCTGAGGATGCCCAGGGCGGCAGCGCACCCCGTCGACGAGGAACTCGGCACCGGTGCCGGCCAGGACCTTGTGCAGCAGATCCGCCGGCCCGGCCGACGAGCCGCCGGTCACCACATGCACGTCCACGTCGTCGTCCGCGAGCACCCCGGCCAGCCGCTGCTCGCCGTCACCGGCATGCCGTACCCGGACGACGTGCCCGCCGAGCGCCCCGGCCAGCCCGGTCATCGCGGGTCCCAGCGCATCCCTGGTCACGAAGGCCGAAGGCAGACCCGACGCCCGCACCTCGGCCCCGGTGATCGTCACGGCGATGCGCGGCCGCGGCCTGATAAGCACCTCGTCCAGGCCGGCCGACGCCGCTAGCCCGAGCATCAGCGCGGTCAGCCGCGTTCCCGCGGTGACCAGGGACTGCCCGGCGGGCACGTCGCCGCCGGTCCGCCTGATGTGCCGTCCCGGCTCGGGCCGCCCGGTGATCTCGCCGCGGGCCGAGCACCCGGCGTCCTCGTAGCGCAGCACGGCCTCGGTAGCCGGCGGGACCGCGGCGCCGGTGGCGATCTCGACGGCCTCGCCGGGCTCGATCACCGCCGTGCGCGCCTGTCCGGCCCGCAGCGCGCCGACGACCCGCCAGGGCCCCGGCCCGCGGACCGCGAAGCCGTCCATGGCGGCCGTGTCCGCCGGAGGCAGCGCCACCGGGGCGCTGAGGCCGTCCGCCAGCACCAGGCCCAGGGCGTGGTCCAGGCTGGCCCGGACGGGCGGCAGCGCCCCGGCGCCGGCCGCGATGGCCCGCGCCCGGCGCCAGCTCACGTCCCGGGCCGTCACCGCCCGACCGGTTCCAGGGGCAGCGGCACTCCGGCCAGCCCGCGCCGGACTGGCCGCAGCCGGCCTGCGGCGGCGGACAGCGCCGCGGCCGACGGGCTGGCCGGGTCGGCCAGGACGACGGGCACGCCGTCATCGCCGGCGACGCGCAGGCCGGTATCCAGCGGGATCTGGCCCAGCAGTTCGCAGCCGAGCTCGCCGGCCAGCTGCTGGCCGCCGCCGCGGCCGAACAGCGGGGTCCCCGCGCCGCACGAGGAGCAGATCAGCTCGGTCATGTTCTCGATCACGCCGGCGACCGGCATCCGCACCTCGCGGGCCATGGCCCCCACCCGGCCGGCCACCATGCGGGCGGCGAGCTGGGGGGTGGTCACCGCGACCAGGTTGGCCTCCGGCAGCAGCTCGAGCACCGACAGCGTGACGTCACCGGTGCCGGGGGGCAGGTCGAGCAGCAGCACGTCCAGGTCACCCCAGCAGGTGTCGGACACAAACTGGGTCAGCGCCTTGTGCAGCATGGGCCCGCGCCAGATCACCGGCTCGTTCCCGGTCACGAAGAACCCCAGTGACATCAGCCGCACGCCGTGGGCCTGCACGGGCAGCATCGCCCCGTTCATGGCCACCGGCGCGCGGCTGACCCCGAACAGCTGCGGCACCGAGTAGCCCCAGACGTCGGCGTCGATGAGGCCCACCGAACGTCCCGCGGCGGCGAGCGCGACCGCCAGGTTCGCGGCCACGGTGGACTTGCCGACTCCGCCCTTCCCGCTGGCCACCGCGTAGGTGGCGCGGGCCGGCGAGGTCCGGGCCGGCTCGGTGCCGGCCCGGACGAAAATGGCCGATCGCTGCGTACCGGTCATCGTGCCGAATTCGACGGCGACCTCGCGGACGCCCTCCACCGCGGTGGCGGCCCGGGTGACGTCGGCCCGGATCCGTCCGGTCATCGGGCAGCCGGGCGTGGTCAGCGCGATCCGGATGCTCACCTGCCCGCGGCGCCCGGCGCGTACCTCGCTGATCATGCCTAGCTCTCCGAGGGGTCGGTCCAGCTCGGGGTCGGGGACCTGGCCGACGGCCGCCCGGACGGCGTCGGCCAGCGTGTGGCGTGGATTCATCGGGCCTCCCCGGCCATGGTGGCAAGGACGCCGGAACTGTGCCGCGCGCGCCGGGACCACCACTGGCCTGTTTCCGTGCCGCCGTAAGCCGCGGCGTGCCGGGCGGCCCAGGCGGCCGCGTAGTCCGCCAGCCAGCCCAGGGCGGCCGCCTTGTCCTGCTCGATCATGGCGCGCAGCGCGTAGCGGCGCTCGCCGCGCCGGTAGCCGGCGCCGAGCGCCGCCGCGCCGGCCGCGAGCTCGCGCTGCGTCAGGATCATCCCGGAGCAGGCCGGCGTGACGGCGGCGTCGAGTACCTCGTCGAACGAGGCCGTGGCGGCCAGGGGCGCGGGTGCCTCGCGGAGCGCGAGCGGCAGCGCCGCCCGGCCCGGCGGGGACGGCAGGGCGCCGAGCTCGGCGCGGAGCACGTCGAGCGTCAGCTCGGCCCACGCGGAGACCGGGCCGATACCGAGCGCCCCGGCCGCGCTCAGGTATCCCGGGGCAAAGGACCAGATGTGCTCACAGAACAGGGTCTCGGCCGCCCGCGCCGCGGCGGGGAGGCCCGGTGCCAGGTCGCGGAGCCCGGCGTAGGACATCAGCAGCACACCGAGATGGTCCGCGTCGCGGGGCGGCTGCTGGCCGAGCGCGCGCCAGAAACCCTCGACCCGATCCCGGCCCTCGCCGCCCAGCTTGCCCTCGGCGCCGAGGTGGATGGCGGCGTAGGGCGGGGCGAGCAGCACGAACGCGGCGGTGTGGTCGGCCCCGCTGACGCGGGGCAGGCCGGCCGCGTCGCACAGCACGTCGCAGGCCGGCGGCGGCGACAGCGCGATCGCGCCGAGGACCCGGACCAGCTCGCTGGCCGCCGACGCCGGCTCGCCGGGGCGGCCCGGCTCGCGCGCGGCGGTCATGACGGCGGGATGGCAAACGCGTCGCCACCCGGCTTGAGCGGCCGCATCAGCCACTTCGGCCGCCGTGAGCCGTCCGGTGAGACCCGGCCGGCGGCGCGGGTCTTGGCCAGCCACTCGGTGTAGACCTGCCGGGCCCGGGCCGTGTCCACGCTGATATCGCCGGCCCGGTCGCGCGGGCCGGCCGGGGTGACCCGGACGGCCTGGTGCCAGCAGTGCATGCCGGAGATCGGGTCCGGGTGCACCGGGAAGGTCAGGTTCTGGTGCACGCCGGTGTCGCTCCACCAGATCCGCTGGGTATCCGGGTCGCTGCTGGCGTGCGGCTGCACGCTGCTCAGCTTGTGCATCGACCACCGCGACCCGTCCTGGCTGAGGTCGACGGTGGCCATCATGCCGCTGACCCCGCCGCCTTGGCCCTGCGGCCGCCAGCGTCCCATGTGGTGGCTGCACGCCACCACTCCGGGCCGGATGCCCTGCGTGATCCAGGCCTTCGCCACGAAGTAGCCGATCGCGGTCTCGACCTTGACCAGGTCCCCGGTCCTGGCCACGCCCAGGCGCCGGGCGTCGGCCGGGTGGATCCACACCGGGTTGGTATGGGCGAGCTCGTCCAGCCACTTGGAATTGGCCGACCGGGTGTGGATCTGCGTCGGCAGCCGGAACGTGGACAGCAGCACCAGCTGGCCGTCCTCCAGGGCATCAGGATGCACGTGGCTCCTGATGTAGCCCGGCAGTGCGTGCTCCGGCCAGCCCCAGGCCGCCAGGGTGGAGGAGTAGAACTCCAGCCGCCCGGACGGCGTCGGGAAGCCGCGCCTGATCACGCCGTCGACCTCGACGCCGACCGCCCGCCGGCCCTGCTCGTCAGGCTCCGGCGCGCCCAGCGGGACGACGTTCGGGCTGTCCGGCTTGGGCGCGGCCGTGTAGACCCGGCCGGTGGCGCTGATGTGCTGGTCGCGCAGCTCCCCGGCCGGGACCTCGTGCTCGTGCACGGCGCCCATGCCGCGCGCGATCTCGAAGGCGCCGTACCGGCGCATGTACTCCAGCGGCGTCAGGCCCTCCTGCCCGGCCCGCTCGGGCAGGCCGGGAACGGAGTTCTCGAACATCCAGCCGTAGTACTCATCGACGGTCAGCTTGGCGCCCGGGTGCGCCCGGGACTCGTGGTACTGCCGGATGCCGAGGGTGCCGTCCGGGTCGATGCGCCAGGACAGCTCGATCCACCACTCGTTCTCCTCCCACACCTCGCCCGGGTTGACCTGCCGGGAATCGGTGATCCTCTCGCCCAGCCGCTCCCGGGCCGCCCGCAGCACCGGCTGCCGGAACCCGATCCACTGCCCGTCGTACTGCTCGTAGGAGTGCGTGTCATGCCGCTCGGACGCGTGCCCCATCGGCAGCACCCAGTCGGCCAGGTAGGCGGACTCGTTCCACGTCGGGGTCAGCGCGACGAAGCAGCCGACCTGATCCTCGTCGGTCAGCACCTCCATCCAGGACAAGCCGTCAGGGTTGGTCCACACCGGGTTGTAGACCCGGGTGAAGTAAGTGTCCAGCCGGCCGCGGCCGTCCTTGATCAGGTGCGGCAGCAAGAACGACATCTCGTTCTGCGCCAGCGGGAACTCCAGCGGCCAGGACAGGTCCTGCCACACGGCCGGGTGGGGCGGGGTGTGGATCGGCTTGGGGATGAACTTGTTCCACGCATTCGGGAACGTCCCGCCCGGCGTGGCCACCGCCCCGAGCAGCGCCGACAGCAGGAACACGGTGCGAGATACCTGCCAGCCGCCCAGGTTGGCGGCGGCGGCCGAGCGCCAGCAGTGCGCCGAGAACCGTGTCCCGGCTGCGGCGACGACCTCGGCCACCTCGGCCAGCGTCGCGGCGTCGATGCCGGACTCGGCCGCGGCGAACTCGAAGGTGAACTCGTCGTACAGGCCGGCCAGCTCGGCCTCGAACGACTCGAACACCGGCTCCAGCTGCGGGGCGCGCGCGGTCAGGTACTCCGGCCAGTTCCACCAGCGCCGCACGAAATCCCGGTCGTAGCGCCCAGTGGTGATCAGGTGCCGCGCGATCGCCAGGTTGATAGCCGCCTCGCTACCCGGCTGGGGCGCCAGCCAGTAGTCGGCGTGCGTGGTGGTGTTGGACATCCGGGTGTCCAGCACGATCACCTTCGCGCCGTTCGCCCGCGCCTCGGTGATCCGCTGCGCGTGCGGGTTGAAGTAATGCCCGGTCTCCAGGTGCGAGCTGATCAGGTAGATGACCTTCGCGTTGGCGTGGTCCGGGCTGGGCCGGTCGATGCCCATCCAGAACTGGTAGCCGGTCCGCCCGCCCGAGGAGCACACGTTGGTGTGCGAGTTGTGCCCGTCCACCCCCCAGCTGGCCAGCACCCGCTCGGTGTACCCGTCCTCCCCCGGCCGGCCGAGATGCACCATGATCTCGTTCTGCCGGTCCTCGGTGATCGCCGCCCGCAGCCGGGCCGCGATGGCGTCCAGTGCCTCGTCCCAGCTCACCCGCTCCCATTGCCCGCCGCCCCGCGGCCCGACCCGCCGCAGCGGGTACAGGATCCGGTCCGGGTCGGTGACCTGGTTGATCGTGGCCGGGCCCTTGGCGCAGTTGCGGCCGCGCGAGCCGGGGTGCTCGGGGTTGCCCTCGAACTTGCGCACGTGCATGTCGTCGCGGTCCACGTAGGCCAGCAGCCCGCACGCCGACTCGCAGTTGAAACAGGTCGTCGGGACCAGCATGCAGCGGTGCTCGACCCGGCGCGGCCAGGACCGGGAATCCAGCTCGACCCAGTCATCCCAGCGTTCCTTCGGCGGGAACGCGGCCAGGTGCACGGCGCTCGGGCCCTGGTAGAACGTCTCGCCCCGCTCCTCGACCGCGTGGCGGGCCGCCGATACCCGGGCGGCGCGCCCGGCCAGGCCGCCGTCGTGCTCGCCGCCGTTCTGCTCTGGCGCCATGCGGACTCCTCTCAGCCGATCAGGCTAGCGGCACGGACTGGCCGGCCTGCACGTAGGCATGCTCGTGAGCCAGCAGCCCGATCAGCGCGAACGGGACCGCCACCACCCCGATCCACGGTGCGGCCACCGCCACCAGGACAGCGGCCACGCCGATCCAGAAGAACGGCGCGAAGCGGCCGCGGGTCATCTCCCGCACCGCCAGGTGAGCGTGCGCCGTGACGTGCGGCAGCGTGATCTCGGTCCAGACCAGCAGAACGTGCGCGGCCGCGGCCGCGGCCAGCACGATCTCGATCGCCCGGATGCCCGCATGCGGCGACCAGGCCCAGGCGGCCGGCAGCAGGGCGGCCGCGCCGGCCAGCACGCACTGCACGGCAAGATGCGCCGGCAGCAGCGGGCTCTGCCACAGATCACGCGCCTTGGCCTGCGCGAACAGGTAGGCCGTGTAGCACGCCGTGCCCAGGGCGAGCGGGATCCCCAGGCAGCCCGCCGTCACCTGGGCCCAGCGCACCCCGGACCAGACCGCGACGAGGTAGACAAACACGATGCCGCCGTAGCCGCCGATAATGAACGAGCCGCGGACCAGCCAGCTGCGCCAGTGATGGCGGGTGAAGATCAGGTAGAACCGGAACGGGTGCTTCAGATCCCAGATCAGCAGCACGCCCGTGACCCCCAGGAAGAACAGCGCCCCCAGCGGCGCGTCCCACCGGGTCACCCCGTCCGGCCAGGCCAGCCGGCCAGTCAGCGCCAGCACCACGGCGACCCCGAACATGCCAGCCGACAGGCTCTTGGTCCAGGTATACAGGCTCACCCGCCACCCCCACGGCGCGTGGTGCGGAACGTCGTAGGACACGATCGCCGCCGCCGACGACGTACCGTGACCCGGATGCCCCGCCGCCACCGCCTGCGGGCCAGGCGCCCCCTGCGTGGCCCACGCGTACAGGCCGCCGTCCGGCCGGCGCGCGGCCAGCGGATCCAGCGTCGCCTGATGGGCGCCGAGATAGAACACACCCGGGCCGGTCTCCTTCTCCGGCCGCCGGACCACCGCCGGACCTCGCTGGATCAGCTGGGCCACCTTCGAGCCCGGATCCTCCAGATCCCCCACCAGGATCGCGCCCGTGGGGCAGACGGTCACGCAGGCAGGCTCCAGGCCCACGTCGAGCCGGTGAGCGCACATGTTGCACTTCTCCGCCGAGTGATCCTCGGGATTGATGAAGATCGCGTCGTACGGGCACGCCGCCATGCAGGCCTTGCAGCCGATGCAGATCTGCTTGTCGAAGTCGACGATGCCGTCCGCGCGCTTGTACATCGCCTGGGTCGGGCAGGCCGCCACGCACGGCGCCTCGGTGCACTGATTGCAGCGTGTCACCTGGAACGCCCGCCGCGCCGCCGGGAAAACCCCGACATCGGCCGACTTCACGTACGTCCGGGTCACGCCCAGCGGGACCTCGTTCTCGCTCTTGCACGCCGTGGTACAGGCATGGCACCCGATGCAGCGCGTCTGATCCAGCACCTTCACCCAGCGGCCGACCGGAGGAGTCTGCGCATTCATACTCAGAACCTAGGCTTCCCCAAGACCATGCGGCGGTCACCTGATCACAAGGAAGCCTTGTGGCGTCACAAGCGCGCTGGATGTCGTGCTCAGTTCCCAGGCCGGCAGGACCACGCGGGACACCTGGATGCACCCGGCCTCGTTCACGCGGCCTGATCCGCAAGCCGGTCCACGGCCGTCGACCGGCCCGCTTGCTCGCTTCGGCGGGCCGGTCTCCGCTGTTTTCCACGCTGGCACTCTCCGGACAGGCCGGGTAGCCACCCGGTTGCCGGTGAGCTCGCAAGGAACAGCTGTGAACGCCCGCTTCCCGCCCGGCGTGGCTGCCCGAGGCCACTGCAGTGGTGACAGATTCTCTGCTGGCGCTGGCGCTGGCGCTGGCGCTGGCGCTGGCGGCCCGCCCAGCGGGCCGCCGTGACGGGACCCGGTTTGCTGCGCCGGCTGGCCAGGACCGGTTCGCGATCATCGCCGCGGCTCTGGCCATCGCCGTGGCCTGCTCGCGTTTCCGGCCGCAAGCACCCAGCCCCGTTCGGCCGAAATCCCTTATTACCGAACGATCGGTGGTGCTGGCCCCACGGCGACAGGCAGCCCGGCCTGCCGCCAGCCGGGCAGGCCGCCGTCCAGCGGACGGGCATCGCGGCCGTGGCGGCGCAGCACGCGCACCGCTTCGGGTGCCATCGCGCAGAAGCGGCCCCGGCAGTAGGCGACGATCTCGCCGGCTGGCAGCTCGCCCAGGCGGGCCGGCAGCTGGTCATGCGGGATGCTCACGGCCCCGTGGATGTGGGTGGCGGTGTACTCGGCGGCGGGGCGCACATCTAGGAGCAGGACCGAGCCGGCCTGCAGGCGGCGGTACAGCTCATCGCGGCTGACCGGCTCCAGGGCGGGCACGTCGCCGAGGTAATCGCGGGACGCCCGCTCGGTCCCGGGCAGGTGCTCCCAGGCGAACTGCTGCACCCGCTCGGCCAGCAGCCCGGCGGCGTCAGCGGCCAGCCGGTAGCGGATCCGCCGCCCGGCCCGGTGGCGGGCGATCAGGCCCGCGTCCGCGAGCACCTGGAGCTGGGCCGACGCGTTGCTCAGCCGGAGCCCGGCCGCCGCGGCCAGCTCGCCGACGCCGCGTTCGCCCTGGGCGAGCAGGTCGAGCAGCTCGAGCCGGACCGGGCTGGCCAGCGCGCTGCCCACCCGGGCGAACTGCTCGTACATCGCGGTCTTGGCCGCACGGTCCGCCATCGCAATATTCCAATCATCTTCAGAATATTGTAATATAGCAAAATCCTTTCCGGCCAGTATCCGCGGAGGCACGATGCCCGCCGACGAACCAGGGGCCACCACCGGGCCGGGCGAATACTGGGACTCGGTATACGAGCGGCGCGGTGCCGGCGGCGTGAGCTGGTTCCAGGCCGTGCCGCAGACGTCACTGGACCTGATCCGCGCGCTCGGCACCACCCCGGACACACCGGTCGTCGACGCCGGAGCCGGGGCCGGAACGCTCACCGCCCACCTGGCCGCAGCCGGCTTCACCGACCTGACCGCCGTGGACATCTCCGCGGCAGCCCTGGCCGCGGCCCGCGCCCGGGCGGCGGGACCCCCGGGCGCGGCACCGGTCAGCTGGGTTCACGCCGATCTGCTCAGCTGGCGCCCGGATCGCCGTTACGGCCTGTGGCACGACCGGGCCGTCTACCACTTTCTCACCGGGGACGCGGACCGTGCCGCCTACCTGGCCACGCTGCGCGCAGCACTGCGACCCGGCGGGATCGTCATCCTCGCCGCCTTCGCCCCCGGAGGCCCCGCGCGCTGCTCTGGCCTGCCGGTGGCCCGGTATTCCCCCGCCGGCCTGACGCGGTCTCTGGGCGCCGGCTTTACCGTCCTGGCCGCCCATGCGGAGCAGCACATCACACCAGACGGGGTTATCCAGCCGTTCAGCTGGGTCGCCGGGTCGCTGGCGCCATGAGCGGTCCCGGCGCGGCCGTGGATCAGTGGAAGGTACCGGCATGAGGCGAGCGGTGAACACAGCGGGCCGCCGGGCAGGCCGTGTCCTCATGACCTGGGCTCCGGCTATGCCGATGGCCACCGCGGGCCGTCTCGTCAGCCGCGGGGAATGCTTCTTGCCTGTATCGCCCGCTGCAGCGCGCGGACGGTGCGCTCGTGCCGTTCCGCCCGGCGGTGGCCGTTGGCGGGCGACGGATGAGGCGCCGCCAAGACGCAGGCGATCACCGGGTCAGGGTGCAGCGTGAAGTAGCGCATCATCCCGGTGAGAGCATGAGTGCCGAGCGTGACGATTCCGGTGACTTCGGGGAGCAGGCAGAGCAGGGCGTGCAGGGCGGGACGGGCGGCGTCGAGATCGGCCAGTGTCGGTGGATCAGGGCCCGGCGCAGCCCAGGGGATGATGTTCCAGCGCAGGTAATCCGTCCTGCGCAGGCCAGCCTCGATGCGGGCGGCGCGCAAGGCCCGCGAGGACGCGTTGGGGTTGTCCTCGCTGCTGAGTGCGCCCGGGCCGGCCTGGACGGTGACGGCAGCGGGGCTCTGCAGGAGCACGAGAACGCGGGCGGCAACGCCGCCGCTGTCCGGGTCGAACCAGGGCACGAAACGCGGCGGGTCAGTACCAGTCCGCCACTGCTGCACCAGCCGGTTCAGCGGGGCTACGTGCTCACTCCACAACGGCCCGGCCGCTCGCGGATCAGGGCAGGTCACCGGCGGCCCAGGAGACGGCGCAGGCGGCCGGTGCCCGCAGAGGTGATACCCGTGAAACCCGCGGCCGTCTGCTGGGCATGCTGCTCCAGGGAGACGGCTGCCGGATCCGCAGGCGGGTGCCCAGGCCCGCGGTAGCCAGGATCCGCACGGGCAGGAACCGGTCAGGAGCCGATAGCTTCCCGGCGACTCCGGCAGCTCCCGGCCCGGCCAGCGGTACGGCGGACTTGGCCGCGGTCACGTGCGGGGCCTCGTCCGGCCGGCCAGCTCGCTGTCTACCATTCCGGCGTCCCGCAGCATGCGCTGATGGTACCGGCCGACGGCCACCGGCATCGACAGGCTCTCCCCGCTGACACAGGGCATTTCCCTGCGTTCGGCTAACCGTTCAACTAGTGACGGAAAGCCGGCGCTCATGGTCCGGGCCTGGGTGGCCATCTGGATAGCGTCCCAGGGCTGCCCAGCGGCGGGGGTGCAGGACAGGTCCAGGCCACTGACCGCGTCGATGGTCATGCCGTGGTAGATGGCGGTGGCGGCGATGTCGATGCGCTTGGCGATCTCGGCGTCCCAATGGCCGGGCAGCTGCATGCCCAGCAGCCGCCGGGTGACCCGGTCGCCGGTGACGCGGACGGTGATGCGGTGGCTGCCGGGATAGTAGGCCCTGTGAGCGTCGGCGACGGTTCGGTGGTGACCGGGCCGAACCCTGACGCGATGGC
>Ga0302180_10000229_pt1 | contig 47422 bp, 49 predicted proteins | sample I_Palsa_E3_2_FD_200575 | JGI IMG/M metagenome (GOLD analysis project Ga0302180, IMG submission 200575) | Peat permafrost microbial communities from Stordalen Mire near Abisko, Sweden - I_Palsa_E3_2 | ecosystem: Environmental > Terrestrial > Soil > Palsa > Peat permafrost | place: Sweden...
CTCGGTTCCGCTCGAAAAGATGCCTGACCATCTCATCAAGGCCGCTCTAGCAACTGAGGATCGGCGTTTCTACGAACATTACGGCATCGATTTTTACGGTACCGCGCGCGCCCTGATGACCAACGCCAGGGCTGGCGGCGTGGTACAAGGCGGCTCCACGATTACCCAGCAGCTTGCCAAGAACTTGTTCCTTTCGAACGAGCGAACCATCGAACGCAAGATCAACGAAGCGTTCCTCGCCCTTTGGCTGGAAAGCCGCCTTTCCAAGAAAGAGATTCTCAAGCTTTATTTAGACCGCGCCTATCTCGGCGGCGGCGCCTTCGGCGTCGACGGGGCTGCGCAATACTATTTCGGCAAATCGATCCGCGACGTGACGTTGCCGGAAGCCGCGATGTTGGCGGGGCTGTTCAAAGCGCCGAGTAAATTCTCGCCGCTCGCCAATCTGCCCGCGGCGCGCGCGCGCGCCAACGTCGTCCTCGACAATCTGGTGGACGCCGGATTCATGACCGCGGGTCAGGTTTACGGCGCTCGCCGCAATCCAGCGACCCCGATCGATCGCAAGCAAGAAAGCGCGCCGAACTATTACCTCGATTGGGCTTTCGACGAGATGCGAAAGCTTGCGGACACGTTCCCAAAATCGGTGAACGAAAGCTTCTTTGTGGTGCGCACTGCGCTCGATCCCAACTTGCAGCATTTCGCCGAGCGGGAGATCGAAGCGGATTTGCGTCAATACGGCCACGATTACGGCATCAGCCAGTCCGCGGTCGTGATCGCCGACTTGGACGGCGGAGTCCGCGCCATGATCGGCGGGCGCGATTATGGCGCGAGTCAGTTCAACCGTGCGGTGGACGCGCTACGCCAGCCCGGGTCGTCGTTTAAACCGTACGTTTATGCCACAGCGCTGGCGAACGGCTTCACGCCAAATTCCGTTGTGGTCGACTCGCCGGTGTGCATCGGCAACTGGTGCCCCCATAATTATTCCGGAGGCTATTCGGGTGCGCTGACGCTCACCCAGGCCATCACCAACTCGATCAACGTCATTCCGGTCAAACTTTCGATCGCGCTCGGCGACGGCAATCCGAAGCTTGGGCGGGCGAAGATTATTCAGACCGCGCGAAACTTCGGCATTTGGACACCCCTGCCCGATACCCCATCGCTGCCGATCGGCGCCGACGAGGTGAATGTTCTGGAACACGCGGTCGCTTATGCCACCTTCCCCAATCTAGGAAAGGCGGTGGCGCCGCACGCGGCGCTCGAGGTGCGCACCGGCGGCGGCCAGCTGGTGTGGCGCCAAGACCGCGACGGCAAGCGGCCCGAGCAAGTCATCTCGCCGCAAGTCGCCTTGGAAATGATCGGCATGATGAATTCCGTAGTACAGAACGGCACGGGCCGGCGGGCGCAACTCGACGGTATCCAGGTCGCGGGCAAGACCGGAACGACTAATGGCTACCGCGACGCCTGGTTCGTCGGCTACACGGGAAATTTTGCCGGCGCGGTTTGGATGGGCAACGATGATTACACGCCGACAAAGCGCATGACCGGAGGGACGATCCCGGCACTCGCTTGGCATAACATCATGGCCTACGCGCATCAGGGCGTTGAACTTCGCCCCCTGCCCGGTCTGCCTCCGGCACAGCACGCGCCCACCGTCGCCGACGCCGCGCTCGTCGGCGCGCCACCGGCACAACAGATCTTGCTGACCCGCAAGGGCACCGATGCCTTGGTGCACGTCGAACGCCTGCTTGACGAAGCGAGCCGCGCGATGCCGCTGCGGCTCGGCTCCACCACGGATGACGAGAGTCACCATCCCGGCACATTGACGGCTGCAAGCGAGCTTAAGACCAACGGCCTTTCACATGGCGACTGACGGCCACTGCCCGCGGATGTCGTGAACGGACATGCGCCTGTTCTTCGGCTCCTGCTTCACCTTATTGCTCGCCGCGGGCATCGGCCTCGGCGCGACTTGGTTCACGCTCACACGCGGCGTCGCGTTCGGATCCCTGACCATCGGTGCGTGGACGGCTTGGCCAAAAAGCGGATCGGTCGACATCGATCCGTATTCCCGGGCCAGCATCGCGCGTACCGGCGAACTGCCGATCGGAACCGGCGACGGTGTCGCGTTCTACGCCCACACCGATGACACCGGTAACGAGCTGGATGGGCGCTGCATGTTTTCCGTGACCGGCATGACGCCGGCAGCGCGGTATTGGACCCTTACGCTTAACGACCCGCAGGGCAGACTCGTGGCCAATGTGATCCGCCGCCACGGTTTCACCAGTGCAGAGATTCTCCGGGAGCAGAGCGGTCGCTTTGTCATCAATGTCGGACCTCGGGCGCGGCCGGGAAATTGGTTGCCCAGCGGCGGAGTGGAGCAATTCATCCTGGTCTGGCGCCTCTACGATACGCCGATCGGCGTAGCGTCGCGAACCACCAAAGAGGGCCCGATGCCGGCCATTGAGCGAAAGGGCTGCTGATGGTTCGCCTCGCTCTATGGATCTTTGGCGCGCTTCTGCTCGGTGGCATCGTCCATCTGTCGACCGTGCTGGCCATGCCACGAACCGCGAAACAAGATGCCTATTCGCGGCTGGCGCCGCTTGCACCTGTCAACGTCCTGACGCCGCTTGCGGCTCCGACCGCAGCCGACGCGGTCATGCCCTTCATGGATCCCGCTTTTGCAGTGGCTGTCTGCCGGTACGATTTGACGGCCGGAACCCTTAAGCTCATTGCGCCCGTCAGTCAGGCCTATACATCGGTCACCTTCTATACCCGCAACAGCATGGCTTATTACGCCATCAACGACCGGGCAGCCGGCCGCCGCGCTATCGAACTCGATCTCATGACATCGCAGCAGCACGCACAGCTTCCCGAGGAAGAAGGCGTGACTGCCGCCGACCGGCTGATTATCGATTCTCCCACCGCGACCGGATTAATCGTGCTGCGCGCTCTCGCGCCGGAGACCGGAATGTTGCCGACGGCGCAGGCGACACTGGGTCAAGCGCAGTGCCGCGTGGTGCCCATGCCGCAATAGCGGAGCTAACGACGCCTTACCCGTCTACCGCCGCCGTTTTCCGCCGGCGGCGGTATCAGCGGCTCGACGTCGTCGGCCGCGATCATCTCGTCATGTCGCTCAATGCGAACGACCGGAAGGATGATGACGGTTGCGGATTCGTCTACTGCTTCCGCGCGGCCAAAACGCACGATCCGGCCGTCGTCCGGAAATTTGACAATGGTACCCATGTGGTGGTCCAGCCGATGTCCGCTGCCTGACGGCAGCGGTCCCCTACCCGATGCGCACGCACCGGCTCCTCGTAATAGGAACGCATGCAGGGTTAACGCTCCGCTAACGCGGGCGGTCTAACATTCAGCGAATGGCGCACTTCATGCGTCAGTCCGCTGGTGTGTTTGAGTCCCGGACATGGAAGCCCGCGACATTTTCGGCCTGGAAGCCTTGACTGCGCTCAGCTCGCGTAGCGGCCTGGATATGCGGCCGACACTGTTGCGTGTACTCACCGATCTTTACGTGCAGCGCGTCGCCCACACCGTCGCCGAAGAACGGCACTATACGGAACTCGCGCTGCGGCTCCTTGACGCGGTGGACGTGCCGACCAGGATCGCGGTGGCGAAGCGGTTTGCGCGCTACGCCTCGCCCCCGCTGCGCGTCGTGCAGGCGCTCGCCCGCGATTTGCCGAAAGTCGCCGCCGAAATCGGTGCTCATCCTTTATTGCAACCGCGGACCGCGGCCAGCGTGCCAACGAGCACACCTCGCGAAAAGCCGGCAACGCAGGATGCCGGGAATACAGGCTCGCCGCTTGTCACTGCGTCCGACAAAATCGATTTTGTCATCGCCGGCAAACTCAACGAAGCATTCTTTGCCGCTGGCGCCCTGGAGCGCGCGCTAATCTTGCGTAACCTTCATATCGTCGCGCCTCTGGCCTCGCGCCCGATCCTCGGGGCACGGCAACCCGCCGTCGGGCAGGAGCTGGAGAGAGCGGCGCTCGCGCGACGGCGTCAGGATTTCACCCAGCATCTCGCGGGCGCATTGCGCATTCCCCGGGATATCGCTCAGCGCATTGCCGATGACCAACTGGGCGAACCGGTCGTGGTCGCCGTAAAGGCCTTCGATATCTCGCGTGAAGTGCTTTACCGCATTCTGATGTTTCTCAATCCGGCGGTGGGGCATTCGGTCGAACGCGTTCATGCTCTTGCGGCGTTATTCGACGAAATCACCAGCGCGTCTGCTGAGAGCATGGTCGCAATTTGGCAAGCGCTACGGCGCGACGAGCACGCCGCGGCCAAGCACCGGCCGCTGCTTTGGGATGATGAAACCCGGCGGCGAGCGCGCCCGGAAAGGTCGCCGCAACACCTGCCCGCCCTGCCTACCAAGACCCGCCGCAGCGCCTCGTAACATCCTCACGCAGCAAGAACGTCGAGGAAATTACGTCCGGCGCGATCCTCGACTTCGATAATCCACAAGTCGGAATCGAACTTCGTCTGGCGCGCGAGGTAAGCCTCGACCTGCTCATCGGGCGCCGGCGCCGTGGCCAAGCTCGGCGAAAATGCGCGCGCCGCGCCTTCCGCGGCCTCGAACGCGCTTTGCGGCGCCGGGCCGAAAAGATCGGAACTGCCGTCGAGCCGGTTGACGCGAACGAAAACGGCGCCCGCGTCTTCCGCGCCGCGCCGGCGTACGACGGCCGATAAGCCCTCAACGTCACAGCGCCGCAAATAAGCGGCCACCCAAAGAGCGGTTTTCAGGCGCATGTTGGGTTGATGGTCGTACCTTCGTGGAGGGGTTTGCGCAACCGCGCATCGCTTGGCGCGAGGCCGAACACCCCTCGCGAAGAAGCAGCTACTCGACTGTTCGGCTTCGGCGCAATGATCCAACCGATGATCCGATCAGGTCGGCAATCGGATCGTCACGGCGAGCCGTTGCCGGCGCCGGCGTTCGCTGGGTGATCGGTGCGCGGGCGGCGTCGTTTTGTGTCGAAGTTGAGGTCGGAAGGTCGGGTCGGCTTTCCGCTAATTGCGGCGACGCCGTCGGATTGGCGACGAATGGTGCTCGCTGCGAACCCGATTGCAGAAAGACGGCGTTGACGATGATGATGAGGCTGGCCGCTGCGGCGCCAATGATTGCGACCGAGTCGACGGGGCGACGTGCCAGTCTTCCCCATAGCCGCCCGGCCAGCATCGCCATGATGCCGACGAAGGCGGCGCCGCGTCCCGCGCCGCGATTTGCGCGACCGCGCTTACGCACCATTCGCTCCTCGGATGTCAGGCGTCAGCTCAGCATGGCCGGTTACGCGGAATTGGCGCGACCTGCCACGCAGCGCACTCAGCCGCGCCGATGATTTTTTCCAATCTGCAAAGTTCCGTGTCGACGCGCGGCGGCCCACGATCCCCTGCACGTCCAATTACGCAGACGCGCTCCCCTTTTTCTGCGATCGATCGTGTCAGATGGCGCCTAAACGAACCCTAAACGCGCAGGCGCGATCAACGCCGGAATAGCGCGACAAGCCTTCCGCCTCGCTCGAAGCGCGAGGAATCACCCGTCATGGTGAACGAGAGATTGCCGGACACACGCGCTCGCCATACTCGCGATGGGCGCAAATCGTCAGACGAGACGACAAAGTCGCGTTCGCAGTTTGCGCAAACTTTACACAAATTGAATTTTGTCGAGTTGTTCGAAAATTTTGCGCTTATTCTGTTCGATTATGGGCAAAAACGTCCTCGAAGCGCCAACGGGAACTTCAAGCCACCCTGCTACGTTGAGCGCAGATACGGCGGCAGGGACCGCCGGGGACGTGCGTATCATGTTCTTTTTACTGCGCCTCGCGTTTTGGCTCGGTCTGGTGCTGTTGCTGCTGCCCAGCGGCGGCGGTCAACATGACGCTACCACCAACAGTGTCAGCACATCACAGGCCATTTCCGCCGCCTCGGCGACAGTCGGCGATTTACGCGGGTTCTGTGCTCGCCAGCCCGACGCGTGCACAGTTGGCTCGCAAGTAGCGACAACGCTTGGCTATAGGGCGCAAGCGGGCGCCAGGATGCTCTATGATGTCCTGAGCGATGCGTTGGCTCCCCAGCAGAACGCGACAACTCACGGCGACGGTGCAAAACAGTCGGTCGAGAACCCCGCGACCGACCATGCGTCGCAGGGCACTTTGACTCCCGCCGACTTGGCGCCGGCTTGGCGTGGGCCTCCTGCCCGCAAAGACAAGCACGCCGCATAAGACCGCGTACCGGTCGAGTTCAGTTCCCAACTTTGAAACTTTTACGACGCCGCGCCCGCAGCACGTGGCTGCGATCCGCATCACGCGCGGAAACCCAGGAACATCGACCTCGGCACCCCGGTACTCTATATAGGCCGGGAGGGACGGCGTGATGCGATGAGCGATATTGCCGACATCATCGAGAATTTCGAGAGCCTCGAAGACTGGGACGATCGTTATCGCTACCTAATCGAATTGGGGCGCGAGTTGCCTGCAATGTCGGTGGCGGGCCACAGCGAGGCCAACAAAGTGCAAGGATGCGCGAGCCAGGTCTGGCTGGACACCAGCGTGCGACCGAACGGCGCTGACGGCCCGGTGCTGACTTTCATAGGCGACAGCGACGCGCACATCGTTCGTGGATTGATCGCGATTCTGTTCGCGATCTTCTCGGGAAGACGCGCCGCGGACATACTTGCCGTCGATGCCGTGGCTTTATTCGAAAAGATGGGGCTGCGCGAGCACCTTACCCCGCAACGCTCTAACGGCTTTCGTTCAATGGTAGAGCGCATACGTACCGATGCGCGTTCAGCCCTCGCCGCCTGAACGGCCGGGGCACATGCACAAAAGAATAAGTGCAGCACTCACGGACGTGTTTGCCGGAGTGGTTTGCAGCATTCTCGCGATCGCCTATTGCCTATCCTACGCCGCGCTCATTTTCACCGGTCCACTCGCGCACTTCCTTTCATACGGCGTGGCAGTGACCTTCTTGTCCGCCGCCGTCGCCGGCGCAGTCGTGGCCCTGCGCAGCTCGTTGTTTTTCGCCGTCGCCGGTCCCGACAGTTCGACTTCAGTCATCATCGCGGCGATGGTCGCGACGCTTGTGCGGCGCATGGCCGCCAGCGGTCAAGGCGATTTGCTGCAAGCAACCCTCATTGTCGTGGCACTTGCCACGGCGGGCACGGGGATTGCGTTGTACATTCTCGGCGTCACCCGCGCCGGCCGCGCCATCCGGTTCGTGCCCTTTCCGGTCATTGGCGGATTTCTCGGCGCAACCGGCTGGCTGATGATGACCGGCGCGGTGCAAGTGGTGACCGACCGGGCGCCGACCATTGCCACTATCGATTCGTATGCCGAGCTCGGAGCCGTCTCCAAAATCGCGGCCGCCCTTGTCGTCGCAGCGGCGCTTTATTTCATGACCAGGCGATCGAAAAGCCCCTTCGTTCTGCCCGGGCTGCTGTTGGCGGCATTTGCGGCCGCGCATGTGGTGTTACCGATCATCGGATCATCGCCCGCTGCGGCACGAGCCGCTGGGTGGATGTTTACGCCGCAACCCGCCGCGGCCGCCCTTACTTTGCCGTGGAAGACAGGCGCCTTCGCCGGTCTTTCTTGGAACCTGTTGCCGACGCTCAGCGGCGACCTGCTCGCTATTGTCTTTGTCACCGTCAGCACGCTCTTGTTCAATACGACCGGCATTGAGATCGCGACCAAGAACGAAGCCAACATCGACCGTGACCTCAAAGTTGTGGGCTTTGCCAACATCCTAACCGCCGCTCTGGGCGGCTATGTGAGTTGCACATCCTTGAGCCGGTCGGTTCTTGTCCGCACCGCCGGAGCGAGCACGCGGCTAGGGGCGCTCACGGTCGCCGCCGTTTGCGCGGCGATGATCGTCCTCGATCCCAATTTCCTTGGCTACATGCCGAAATACGTGCTCGGCGGCTTGCTGATCTTTCTCGGCTGGGGACTGGTCAATCAATGGCTGATTCAGTCATCGCGGCAATTACCGCGGCTCGAATATCTCTCGCTTGTCGCCATCGCGCTATTGATCATCAATTGGGGTTTTGTCGCCGGCGTCTTGATCGGCGTCGTCATCGGTTGCGCCACCTTTGCGCTCAGCGCGAGCCGCGTTAACGCAATCAAATTTAGTTTCGACAGCACGGAGTATCGTTCCTCGCTCGATCGGGGGCCGTGGGAACAAGCGGTACTGCGCGGTCATGGCCGCCAAATTCAGGGCATGGCGTTGCAGAGTTACTTGTTCTTCGGCTCGGCCAATCGCGTTTATCAGCACGTTAAAGCCCTACTGGCTCGACTGCCGGATTGCCGGTTTTTGATTTTTGATTTTCGCCGTGTCACCGGGATCGATTCCTCGGCGACGCAGAGTTTTGCCCAGATCAAGCAGGCGGCAAGCAACGCCGGCGCCAAAATCGTGCTGGCGGATCTTGCAGTGGAGATTGAACGATTATTTCGTGCCGCGAAGTTCATCTCCAATGATGTCGTCGTTGCACCCGATCTCGATCGGGCACTAGAAACCTGCGAGGAGAAAATCATCGAGTTGCATCGGGCACCCGACGGCGACTCTCGCTCGTTCCGCACCTGGCTGGCGGAGGCTCTCGGTGATCCACGTCTGGGCGAACGCCTCGCCGAACATTGCCGGCATCTGGAAATAAAGGCTGGCGATATCATCGCCCGGCAGAGCGAGCCGGCCGCTTCGATGCATTTCATTCTCGAAGGCCGCGTCGGCATCACTGTCGACCAGCCCGACGGACGAACGACACGGTTGCGCAGCCTCGGGCGACATACGACGGTCGGCGAAATGGGCCTGTTAAGCCAGCAGCCACGCAGCGCGACCATTCAGGCCGAAACCGCGAGTGTCCTTTACGAGCTTGACGCGCAGGCTTTCGAACGCATCAGGCGGGAAGACCCGACGCTGAGCCAGGCTTTGCTCGCCTACGTGCTGACGGTAATGGCGGAACGCCTGAGTTTTGCCAACGGAGTCATCGGGGTGCTGCAGCGCTGACGGAAACGGGATAAATCCGCACGGGAGCGCGACGGGCCTCTAGCGCCTAGCGGCGGCCGCGCCGTTGCTGCCCGAGACCCATTTGCTTGGCGAGTTGAGACCGAGCCGCCGCATAGTTGGGGGCGACCATCGGATAATCTGAAGGCAATCCCCACTTCTCGCGGTATTTTTCCGGCGTCATATCGTATTGCGTGCGCAGGTGCCGCTTGAGCGATTTAAACTTTTTGCCGTCCTCGAGACAAACAAGGTATTCGGGAGTAACGGACCGCTTGACTGAAACCGCCGGCTTGAGCGGTTCCGCCGGGGCCACGGCTTGGCCCCCTGAAACGCGCATCAGCGCCGAGTAAACTTGGCTGATAAGGCCCGGGATCTCTCCGCTAGGGACAGTATTGTTGCTCACGTAAGCGGAGACAATGTGCGCCGTCAGCTGAATGTAAGTTCCGTCTCCCGCACTATCGCTCATGTTCGGCCTGGTTTTGCTCAATCGCCATCTCCTGGCGCCCCCAAAGCATAGCCAACTGTCGCAAAAGGACTAGCGGCACCGCTAAACATAAAACGCTTCGGGAAATAAAGCAATAAACTTGGGTCGTTTAGCCGAACACTGTATTCCGAAAGTATATTGAGCCGGCGGAGCGGTAAATCTTTCGGCTGACTTTAACGCGGCAAACCCCACTCCAGCCCAACAGCAGGCTTCAGCCTACGACTTGCTTTCGATGTGATCGCGCAAAGCGGCAATCGAACCAAAGCGCAATGTGCCTTGCGGGAGCTGCGCTTCAATCGATCCATCCGAGTAAAGCGTGTAGGCCATTCCCTCGATTACGCCTGATTTGAGGATGGTTACGGCGGATGATTGATCGCCCGGAACCGCGACTGTATCGGAAAAAGTCTGGCTCGCCGGCGCCGGGGCGCCAGTAGGCAACGCCCGCGCCACAGCCGCTGCCGCGTGGGCTGCGGCCGTCGACGGCTCGCGCCGCTGCCCTCCCGACCAAAACGCGTTGAATACTTTTGCCTTCGGCGTCGCCGGCGATCCGGCGAGCCGCGGCCTCGTTTCAACGTCGGTTATTGCACGAGGAGGCGTGGCGCCGTTTCCAGTATAGCCTTTGGCGGCGGTATCGCGACGTTCTCGAAAGTCCTCGGAACGAAGCGGCAGCCGCGACACAGGTGCGGCATCGCCTTCGGCGAACGCCGGCTCCTCCTCGTTTCGGTCACGTGACGGAATTCTTGTCCGCAGATGTTCGGATGTGGTGTCCTCGAGCGCGTGCGCTGCCGCCGCGAAAGTAGCGGCTTGCGTCGTGGTGAACCCCAGCTTTGCAGGCAATGGCACGCGCAGCTGACTGGGCGCCTCGACAAAGTCGGTGGCTTGATCTTCGTCGACATGCGCGGCGCGGGGCCGCCGCACGCTCGCGATGACCTGCTCGATGCGGCGCAGCTCGCGGACCGTCACGCCAATTCCGATGAGGAGCAGTCCGCCGACGGCGGCTATCGTGCCAGCCGTCAAGGTTCCGGAATCAAACGCGGCGTCGTGAGGGAGCGCGCCCGTCGCGACGAGGGCCAAACCGGCGAGCGTTACGACCACACCCGCTACCCATAAAAACGCAAACATCTGTCTTTGTCCCCCCGCCGAAGTCACAGGATCATAAGCCGGCGGCGACAGGGAAAGCATTTTGGCCGCCATCTGGCTGACGCGCAAGGTTTAATGAGCAGAACCAGCGCGACGCGATCGCCAGTCGGTTCCCGCGACCGTTCCCGCAAGCGACGTTTCGTCGCCAATAAGGCCGCTATGGCGCAAAAATACGCCGATTAACCATTTGAAGAATATTGAAATTTTCGTGCAAGCCGAGCGTGGTCGGCAGCAACGGCACAGCGTCGGGTGAAGCGCGAATTGCCGAGACGGTCGGATTAGGCCTATTTAACGGAAACCTTGTGTTCTCTCGCCGGTTTTACCGACGCGCCCACCCCTTTTGGTTTCAATTGAGGAGAAGACCAATGGCATTTACCCTGCCGGACCTGCCTTACGCCTACGACGCGCTTGCGCCCTACATGTCGCGCGAAACGCTCGAGTTTCACCACGACAAGCATCATCAGGCTTACGTCACCGCCGGAAATAATCTCGCCAAGGGGACAGAGTGGGAGAACAAGCCGGTCGAGGAAGTGGTCAAAGGCACATTCGGCAAGAACCAACCCCTCTTCAACAATGCCGCTCAGCACTACAATCACATCCATTTCTGGAAATGGATGAAAAAGGGCGGCGGCGGCGACAAGCTGCCGGGCAAGCTGGAAAAGCAGATCATCAGCGACATCGGCCCGCTTGCGAAAGTGAAGGAAGATCTGGCTCAGGCCGGCGTGACGCAGTTCGGGTCGGGTTGGTGCTGGCTCGCCGTCAAGGACGGCAAGATCACCATAACGAAAACGCCGAATGGCGAAAATCCGCTGGTGCATGGCGGCAAGCCGATCCTCGGCTGCGACGTATGGGAGCATTCCTACTATATCGACTATCGCAATCGGCGGCCGGATTATTTGAAAGCGTTCCTCGATCATCTGGTCAATTGGGACCACGTCGCGGAGATGTATGAAGAGGCGATCAAATAGCCGCCCGATCATCAAACGAGCGGCCTTCTAGCCGCTCGCCCACTCAAAACATTGTCAAAGATACTTCTGCTCGGTCGCGCGTGCGAACTCCCAATACAGCGCGCGCGCTCTGCGGTAGAACGGGCCCGGCTGCAGGTTCCGATCATCGATGCGGGTAATTGGCGCGACTTTGCTGTAATTGCCGGTGGAAAATATTTCGTCGGCCGACTGAAAATCGGCGTAGGTCAACGTCGTCTCAACTACAGCAGCGCCGGCCTCGCGTAACAGCGCGATTACTCTTGCGCGCGTGATGCCGGCGAGGAAGGTGCCGTTGATGGCCGGCGTAAACACTGCGCCGTCCTTGACCATGAATAAATTGGCGGTGCCGAGCTCGGCGACATTGCCAAGCATGTCGCATAGGACGCAATTGTCGAAGCCGCGCGCGCGCGCCTCGATCAACGCACGCGCGTTGTTGGGATAGAGGCAACCGGCCTTGGCTTCCACCGGAGCGGTTTCGCTTGTCGGGCGGCGGAAGCGAGAGAGCGTGATGGCTGTGCTGGCGGGGTTGGGAAACGGCGCGACGTAAATGCACAGGCACCATCGCGTCGACTCCGGATCGGGCCGCACGCCGCCCGGCGCCCCCTCCTCGGCCCAATACATCGGCCTGATGTAAAGCTCGGCATCACGGTCGAAGCGTTTCAACCCCTCGCGTACCAAGCCTCGCCAGGTGGGAACCGCGATCAGCGGCTTTAAGCACATGCTCTTGGCGGACTCGTTGACACGCGCGCAATGGCGCTCGAGATCAGGGGCCGTGCCCTCGAACGCCCGCGCCCCATCAAAGACCGATGTGCACAACCACGCCGCATGCGTGCGCGGCCCCATGATTGGAACGTTTCCCTCGTGCCAATCGTCCTCAAAAAAAGTTAATGTCTGCGACCAGGCAACAGGGCGGCTCATCGAATCATCCTTCCACGGTCCTTATGGCCAATTGCCACGAACTTTGTCACCAAAATGCTACGGGGAGATTTGAAAATGCAGAGCACTTACGTGTTCGATGCGTATGGCACGCTTTTCGACGTTCACGCTGCGATTGGACGTCATCGCGACGCTGCCGGCGCCGACGCCGAAAATCTCTCGCAACTTTGGCGAACGAAGCAGCTCGAATATACCTGGACCCTGACGCTTGCCGGTCACTATCTCGATTTTTGGACGTTGACCGAGCGCGCTCTCGACTACGCGCTGGCGCGATTTCCCTCGATTGATCGATCGCTCCGCGCGGACCTGCTCGATGCCTATCTTAGGCTTGACGCATTCCCCGACGTTCGCGGCACGTTGGCCGGTCTAAAGTCTCGCGGAGCGCGCGTTGCGATCCTCTCGAACGGCTCGCCCAGCATGCTCGCCTCGGCCGTTGACGCCGCCGGATTAAGGGCATTGTTCGATGCCGTGCTCTCGGTTGACGCGGTGCGAGTCTATAAGCCCCGATCGGACGCCTACACGCTGGTGACAACGAACCTTGGCGTTAAACCGCAGGAAGTTGCGTTTGTGTCCTCCAACCGTTGGGACATCATGGGCGCAACGACTTTCGGTTTTCGCACCTTCTGGATCAACCGTTCGCAAATGCCGGACGAATACGAGCCTTTTCCACCCTCGCAGCGTCTCACCAGCCTTGCGGGTCTGTTATCGTAAAATCAAAGCGGGATAACCAAGTGCGCCGCTTCAAGCCGCGTCGGGGGAGTCAACCCTTTCGAGACTCTTCAGCGCAGTCACGATTTGCTGTTTGGTCAGGCGCGTCCCGTCATCACCTTCGACAAGAAGAGAGACGCGGCCGCTCTCATTGATGTGCTTCGCCCAACTCATGGCTTCGTCGAGAGCACTGAACTCCTTAAACAGGTGCCGATCCTTCTCGAGCGGAGAGATGGACTGTGAGCCCCGCGGCCCGGAATAGACGCGATAGGTCATGTGGACCTCCTGCATTGAGAACGCCTTTACGAGGTATTTGTCGGCGCGAAATACGCCACTCCTATGTCGCAAACGAGACCGCGGCGCGTTGACGCGGGGGACGTTTATTTCTGCGTTGCAAAATGGCGAAGCTTCGCGCGCCTCAGCTCAGCGGCGAAAGCGGTTCGCTGCACTGCTTGGAAAACGCCTCCTGGCAGGCGTGATACACGGCGGGACAGTCCTTTGCCGCGGCAAGCGCGGCGTCGATTGACTTGAGGCGGTCGCCAGCCGCACGTGATGTTTTGTCGTAAGTAAGAACGGCGTCCGTGCGCTCGAGACCGCGCTGCGCCATCAGGAAATGCTCCGCGCCATCGAAATACGTGGTCGCGACCTCAATTGCCTCTTTCAGCTTCTTGCTGAATTCCGCGTTTGCGTGAGGATCGGGCTTCCCCACGCGCGCGTGCACTGCGGCATCGGTGTAGAAAATATTCAGTTTGAAGTAGATGCCGCCGCATTCTGCCAGCGCGAGCCAATACGGCCGCCCATTGAACAAACCGGGAGTCGTGACCACGCTATCACGCTTATCGATCGGCATCGCCGGTGCCGGCGGCTCGGGCGGTTTCGGTGGTGGCTTGCGTCGCGTTGCCTGCGCCAGCGCGTCCGTTGCCCCGGCGAGGACCGCGAGCGCCAGCAAACCCGCGGTAACAATTGTCTTGGCCATAGTCCGTTTATTGTCCAGGTCTTGGCAGGTCATTCAAAACCGCTCGACCCAAGGTCGCAGCTCGATCTCCCACGCCCAGGCACTACGTTGCTGTTGCAACAGATCGAGATAAGTCTGCGCAATTGCATCCGGATCGAGCATGCTGTCGGGCTTGTCGGCGTGCTCCACGCGGCTGGCGCTGCGAATACCGCCGTCGATCACGATATGGGCCACGTGAATGCCCTGCGGCGATAATTCGCGGGCCATGCTTTGCGCTAGCCCGCGCAAGGCGAACTTGCCCATCGCGAACGGAGCTGATTGCGGATACCCCTTCACGCTCGCGGACGCTCCCGTGAACAAGATGGCGCCGCGGTGGTTGGGCAACATGCGCTTCGCCGCCTCACGCGCAACCAAAAAGCCGCCGAACGCAGTGACTATCAGGGACCGCTGCACCTCGGTTGGATCAAGGTCGACGAACGGCCCACGGGTGCGATAACTCGCGTTATAGACGACAACATCGGGCGCACCGAAAGCGGCTTCGACTTCGGCAAAGAGTTTTGCGACCTCAGTCTCCTTGGTGGCGTCGCAAGCAAATGCCTTTCCACCAGTTTCCTGCGCGAGCGCGGCGAGATCGCCCGCCCGCCTGGCGGCAAGCGCTATTGTCAACCCGGCTTTTCTGAATGTCCGCGCCACCGAGGCCGAAAGCCCCGATCCCACGCCGACAATAAGTGCCGTTTTGTAAGGTGTGTCCGCCATGATCTTCTCCGCCGTAGCTGCTAGCCGTGGAAAAAGCCGACCATCAGCGCCTCGGCGCCGCCCGCGTCAAGCGTCGCAAGCGAGAAATCAGGGTCGAACCGTCAATCGATCACGGCGACCGCATTGATCTCGACCAGACAGCGCGGGTCGGTCGCAAGTCGCACGACTTGCACGGTCGTTGTGGCCGGTTTGGCGTCGCGAAAATATTCTCCCCAAACGCGGTTGAGCGCGTCCTGGTCGGTGAGATCGGTGACGAAACGATCGGCAGTGACCACGTCGGCAAATGTCGCACCCACGGCATCTAGTCCGCGCTTGAGATTCTCCAGCGCCGCGCGCGCCTGGCCGGCCATATCGCGCGGCATGGCGTCGAATTCCTCCGGCCGATGCGGGTGATGATGATAGACCGGCGCCGCCGTGACACCGGCGAGATAGACCGTCGTACCTCCTCTCACCTTGATGGCCGGTGCGTATGGCATCCACATATCTGGCGCGTCGGGCCAATGTATGTGCTCGATGGCTTTGCCCATGTTCACCCCACGTGTTTCGCGAAAAATGTCGACTTTTTCCAATCGCATCAGCAGCGTATTTCACATCCTGAACACCCCGAACTTCGTCTCGGGAATCGGCGCGTTGAGCGCGGCCGCGAAAGACAATGCGAGGACGCGCCGGGTTTCGGCCGGCGTAATGATGCCGTCATCCCAGAGTCGCGCCGTTGCAAAATAGGGATTACCTTCGGCCTCGTATTGCTTGAGGATCGGCTTTTTGAATTCCTCCTCTTGCGCCTTGGACCACTTTTTTCCCGACGCTTCGATATTATCGCGGCGCACAGTAGCCAGCACGCTGGCGGCCTGCTCCCCACCCATCACCGAAATGCGCGCATTCGGCCAAGTGAACAAAAAACGCGGACCATACGCGCGGCCACACATGCCGTAATTGCCGGCGCCGTAGGACCCGCCGATGATGAGGGTGATTTTCGGCACCTTCGCGCAAGCGACCGCCGTCACCATCTTTGCCCCGTCTTTAGCGATGCCGCCGGCCTCGTAGTCGCGGCCGACCATGAAGCCAACGATATTCTGCAGAAAAAGCAGCGGGATCTTGCGCTGGCAGCAAAGCTCGATGAAGTGGGTCGCCTTAAGCGCGCTTTCCGAGAACAAAATGCCGTTGTTGCCGAGTATTCCGACCGGAATACCTTGGATGTGAGCGAAACCTGCGATCAGCGTCGTGCCGTAGAGCGCCTTGAACTCGTCGAACTCCGAACCGTCGACCAGGCGGACAATGACTTCGCGGACATCGTATTGTTTTTTGAGATCGGCCGGCACAATTCCGTCGAGCTCGCCCGCGTCGTAGAGCGGCTCGGCGGGCTTGCGAAGTGTGATGGCGGCTGAGCGCCGCATGTTCAAATTGCCAATGATGCTTCGGCAAAGCGCCAGCGCGTGGCGATCGTTCTCGGCATAGTAATCGGCAACGCCGGACTTCCTTGCGTGCACGTCGGCGCCGCCCAGATCCTCCGCCGAAACCACTTCGCCAGTTGCCGCTTTCACCAAGGGCGGACCGGCCAGAAAAATGGTTCCCTGGTTGCGGACGATGATGGTCTCGTCCGACATCGCGGGCACATAAGCGCCCCCGGCGGTGCACGACCCCATGACGACCGCGATTTGCGCGACGCCTGTCGCCGATAAAGTCGCCTGATTATAAAAAATACGGCCGAAATGTTCGCGGTCGGGAAACACGTCGGTCCAGTGCGGCAGATTAGCGCCGCCGGAATCAACGAGATAAATACACGGCAACAGGTTCTCGCGCGCGATCTCCTGCGCGCGCAGGTGCTTCTTCACCGTCATCGGATAGTAAGTGCCGCCTTTGATCGTCGAATCGTTGCAGACGATCACACACTCGCGGCCGGATACCCGCCCGATGCCGGTGATAATACCGGCGCCGGCAATTTGGTCCTCGTAGATGCCGTCGGCCGCAAGCGGCGACAATTCAAGAAACGGCGCGCCTGCGTCGATAAGCGTCATCACACGGTCGCGCGGCAGGAGCTTGCCGCGTGAAAGGTGGCGCTCGCGGGCCTGCACCGAGCCGCCGGCGGCGGCGCGGCCGCGGCGTTCGTGCAATTCCGCAACGAGCGCGCGCATGGCGGCCTCATTGGCGCGGAACTCCGGCGAAGAGCTTTCGACAGTCGATTTGAAGGCGCTCACAATTTCTCTCGTCGATTAAATTCGCGTCCGCATTGCCAAACGAAAAATAGTCAGATTCGCACACGGCCGGATAGTTTGCGGCGCGCGTTCCCCCGCAAGTTATCACACGGAACCGCCGAGGTGGGACGGTTATCCCGCGCGCTGCCGTGCGCCCGCCCAAAATGCGACGGGGGCGGCTCCAGAGCCGCCCCCGTTCTTTATGCGCATATTTCGAGGCTTAAGCGCGGACTTCCTGGCGCTGAAAGATCACGTAGCCAATCACAAACAGCACGATGGCGCTGGCAATCATGCCGACCGTTTGCGGCCAGGCGATCAGAATGCTTTCGCCGATTGGCAGCGGCGCCCCGAGCACGGCGCCTTGCATCTGACTCAAATAAATCGGCCCCAGCGATCGGGTGGTCGGATCGAGGATCGCCACCACCGTCTCGGCAAATAGTGTCGACGGCGAGAGCCGCGCCAATATGTGTTCGGCTTCCGCCGTTCCCGGAGTTTGCAATCCAAGCGCCGCATAGCGCGGGTCGATCGGTACGATCGCCTGGGCGACCGCCCCGGCCAGCACCGGCCATATGAAAGTGATGACCAGCCAAATGCCCAGCGTGACCAGCGCCGCGGTGGCGGCGGAGCGAAACACGATCGAGAACAAAAGGGCGACCGCAAGCCACACGCCGGCATAGATGATCGTCACCACGAGGAACAAAATACAGCGGCCGATCTCTTCGGCTCCGGGCGGGACGCCGATCAGCAGAAGTCCCAATCCCATCACGAGGAGCCACAGGGTGATCAGGCTGATCGCAAGCGTAGCAACGCCGGCAAGGAACTTTCCAAACAGCAAAGCGTCCCGATAGATCGGCTGGGCCAGAATCCGCGACATGGTGCGGCGGTTGTATTCACCGTTGACCGCATCAAACCCCAGACCGATCGCCATCAGCGGTACAAGAAAAGAGATAAAGGACACGAACGACGGCAGCGGATCGCGCGATGTGGTGAACAGGCGAAGGAATAGGAACGGGTCCTCGGCAGTGGTGTCTTTGATCTGCTGAATGGCCCCATAGAGCGCGGCAAGCGCAACGAGGACTACCAGCCATTCGAGCACGCGCATGCGCACGCTGGTCAGGTGGTCCGACAGCTCCTTGAGCACCACGACGCCGACACCTTGAAAAGCGGAGCCTTCACGCCGCATCACGCGCTCCGTCTTTCATCGTCAACTCTTCATTGGGTCTAGTCTCGAAATAGCGGTTATAGATCGCGTCAAGGCTTGGCTCTTGTACCCCGAGGTATCGCAAGCGCCCCTGCGAGGCGACCACTTCGACCGCGGCTTCCGGCCGCACGTCGCGATCGGCGTGCAGACGCAGCTTGCTGATGCCGGTCCGCTCGACGCCGCTGACCCCGGGTATAAGCGCGAGCCGCTCGGCAAGTCCCGCGCCATCGGCTTCGATATCGACGACGAAGCCGCCGCCGAGAATTTCACGGCCGAGTTCGGCGACCGATCCCATCAGTGCAATCCGGCCGCCGCTAAACAGCGCGACGCGATCGCATACACTCTGCACCCGCTCGAGCAAGTGCGACGACAGCAGCACCGAGACGCCCTCCGCTTTAAAGGCGCGGATAATGGCGAGCAGTTCAGAGGTCGCATGGGGATCAAGCCCCGACGTCGGCTCATCGAGAATGGCGATCTGCGCGCCCTTCATCAGAATTTCGGCAAGCCCGAGCCGTTGCCGCATGCCGCGCGAGAAGGTGCTCACGCGCTTGTCGGCAAATTCGGAAAGCCCGACGCGATTGAGCCCGGCGGCGATCTTCTCTTCCCGCTCCGCCTTTTTAAATCCGATCAGCCTCGCGGTATAACGAAGATTGTCCGCAGCCGTGAGTTGATCGTAAAAGCCCACCGCGTCGGGCAAATAACCGACCCGGCGTTTAACCGAGAGCGGTTCACGCGCTGGATCGAACCCAAGTACGCGGATTTCACCCTCGGAAATGTCGGTTAATCCGAGCATCATGAGAATGGTCGTCGTCTTGCCGGCGCCATTCGGGCCGAGCAGGCCGAATATTTCGCCGCGGCCGACACTGAACGAGATGTGATCGACCGCCGTTGCGGCGCCGTAGTTCTTGGTGAGGCCCTTGGCCTCGATGACAATCTCGCCGCTCATCGTCGGCCAAACCTCGCGACTGCGCCGACCATCACCAGCAGAGCCACGCCGATGATGCCGATGCCGGCAATTCCCCACATGGTCGAGGTCGTCACCGTGACGCGGAAGGTAGTGGAGGCGGACTCACCGCGCGCGGACGCGCGGATCGTGGTCACGTAATCGCCGGCGATCGCCTTTTCGGTGGGGGTGATCAGCGCCTGCACTTCTTTGGTTTCGTTGGGTGCGATGCGCTCGACCGTCTTTGGGTCGAACGTGACTTTCCAGCCTGAGGGCGCCGAGCCACTGAGTTCGACTTCGTCCGCCGGCGCAGTGCCGGTGTTGGTGATGACAACCGGCAGGCTCGTCTCTTTGCCGGCGGAGGCATGCGTCGAAACAAGCCCCTCGCGTCCGCTAATATCGAGCTTGGGCTGTCCGCTGATATCTAGCGCGAGGTCGGCGGTCGCCGCCGCGTCCTCAGCCGCCACGCGTGCGACTATTTTGTAGTTGCCGGCGGCCGCTGTAGTCGACGGCCGCACCTTCAGCTTTACGTCCTTAGTCTGGCCTGCGTCGACCGGTACGGCATTGAGCTCCTGGCTGCCGTAATTCTCGGTGAAGGTAGCGTCGAAATTCTGCGGCGCTTGGGCGGACAGGCTGACGGTGAGTTTCTTGCCGCTGTCGTTCTTGATGCCGAGTTGATATTCGAAACTCGATTTCGACGTCCCGCGCAGTTCCGGAAGTTGCGGGGTTAGCGTGAGCTTGGCCGGAAGATCTTTGGCCAGCGTGACCTCGATCGGCAATTCAGCTTTGGTAGCGCCGCCGCTCGCGTTGACCGTCAGCGTCTGCGTACCGACCGCCGCGTTCTTTGGAACGTCGAGGCGCAGTTCAAGCGAAACGCTCGCGTTTGTTGCCGGCATGGCGGCAGCGACCGGCTGTCCACCGCCCATGAGCGTTGCGGTCCAGCCGGTGGGAACGCCGGCAACCGATAGGGCGAGCCGTTCCGGCGCCAAGTCGTAATTGTGCAGGCGGAGATTAACAGTGGAGGTCTCGCCCGGGCGGAGCGTTACCGCGGGGTAATCGCTCATCAAATAAAGGCCTTTGACGTCCTTGGGGGCGTCCTCGGCTCCCGCAATGGGCGCAGCTACCGCCGCCGCGGCGGCAAAAACAAAGGCGGCGATAAAGCGGCATCGCATCGGCGTTGACTCCCGTTATGGAAAGTAGATCGGCTACCCTCACGCAGCCCGCAAATGGCATAGGCGAGGACATCTGCATTGTGGGCGCAAACGTGACAAAATCATGCACATAACCCCTTTGGCAAGGCCTGCGGTAGAGAGCCGCACTTCACGGTAAATTGCGCATGCGCAGCACTGCGGCGATAAGCGCGGGCCTTTTGGCCTTCCGGCGGAGAGCAGAAATCGAGGTTTTGCTGGCGCATCCCGGCGGACCATTTTGGGCGAAAAAAGACGACGGTGTATGGACCATCCCCAAAGGATTGGCGGAGGGCGGCGCCGATCCTCTTGCAACTGCGCGACGCGAGTTCACCGAAGAAACAAATTTTGTTGCTGCGGGCGAACTCATCCCCCTCACGCCGGTCAAACAAAAGAGCGGCAAGATCGTACACGCCTGGGCTTTTGAAGCTGATTTCGATTTAGCGAAGTTCACGAGCAACACGTTCGAGATCGAATGGCCGCCGAAGTCGGGAAAGCGGAAAAGCTTTCCGGAGATTGACCGCATCGCCTATTTCGCGCTGCGCGCGGCGGTGACGAAAATTCTTGCCTACCAGCGACCACTGCTTCTGGAATTGCAGAAGCGGGTTGGGTCGTGATCTGATCGCCGCAACGGAACAGGCGCGTTCCGCGTCATTCCCTTTTCACTTCCGGCCAGTCGACTTCGTCATGCTGCAGCACCGAGGTCTCGCGCCGCGCGGCGTCACGCCATTCCGCCCAAGCCGGTAAACCCATCATCGCGGCCATGTAGGTGCGGGCGACAGTACCAACCTCGACCGCATAAGTGTGCAAGCGCGAAACTACCGGCGCGTACATCGCATCCGCCGCGCCGAATGCACCATAAAGAAACGGCCCGCTCGCACCGAACCGATCACGGCTCTCGGTCCAGATGGACTGAATTCGTGCTACATCGGCCGCAGCGCCTGCATCAAGCGGCCGGGGAATGACGGGACGATGGATATTCATCGGCAGCAGGTTCCGCAGCGACGAAAATCCGCTGTGCATTTCGCAAGCAACAGCCCGGGCATGGGCGCGTGCGGCAGCTTCCCGAGGCCATAAGCCCGCGGCCGGAAATTTGTCGGCCAGATATTCGAGAATGGCGAGCGATTCCCAGACGCGGATCTCCCCGTCAATCAGCAGCGGTACCTTTCCAGCGCCGCCCAGCGTTGCGAGCTTCGCCTTGAAGTCGGCTGCGTCGAGCGGAAGCAGCGTCTCCTCAAACGCAATTCCGGCGACCTTCATGGCTAGCCATGGTCGGAGCGACCACGACGAATAATTCTTATTGCCAATGATGAGCCGCAAGGCCATGGCCTATCAATTCCGTTCCAGAGGCGCGGCAAGCGCGGCTACTGAACTTGTATCAGCACCGCTATAAGGCTCGCGAAGAAAACCCCACCTGCTGCGAAACTGACGCAAGCCAGGCGCGCAATCAATTCGCGCTGCTGCTCCTGCGCTTCGGCTTCGGCCACGATATCGGCCGCTAAAGTTGCGACCGCCGCTGGCATCTCGATCGACAAAGCAAGCCCTTTCAGCAACCGGCATCCGCCGGGCTCGATGGCTCCCGGCCTGGCCGTGCACCAGAACGCGCGAATCACTTGGGACTTTAGGGATAATAACCCGCAACCGGTCCCGGCGGACGCCGGCCGATAGCACTGACCCGCGGCGCGGCATGGCTGCGACGATCAGGGGCCGGGTAGAAGTTCGGTCGTCTTACCGGTCAACCGATACGCAAGAAGCCCAAGCCACTCGTGGAACGCGGTGTCCGTCCGGTGCAGGCCGTCGGAGAGCAAACCAAACGGGCGGCCGAGATCAACCGCTCCGCGCGTGCGCCAATCGACCGGACAAGCCTCGACCGAAAAGCCGGCCAACCGGAAAGCCGCCATTGCGCGCGGCATGTGGTAAGCCGAAGTCACGAGTAGCCACCGCTCGCCCGGTTTGGGGGCGGCGACACGGCGCGAATATTGTGCGTTTTCGATAGTGTTGCGCGACTGGTCCTCGACGGCGATACGCCCCGGGGCGACGCCGAGGGCTACCAGCTCTGTTTTTGCAAACGGCGCCTCAACGCCTCCGTCGAAAATGAGCGCGCTGCTGCCGCCGCTGACCACGATCCGCGCGTTCGGATAGCGCCGCGCGAGCTCCGCGGCGAATGTGATGCGTTCGGCCGTCTCCTCGATCGATATCGTGTTCCGTGCGGCCGATACCTCGGGTGAGATTACCCCTCCGAGAACGACGAGCCCGTCAGGGGGCCCGCGTGAGGCATCCCACTGTGGAAAGCGATCCTCCAACGGCAATATCAGCACATTGCCGAGCGGCGAATATCCGGCGATGGCGAGCAGCACAAGGCTGGTGACGACGAGCCAGCTCGCCAGCCTCGTCCATCGCGTGCACAACAGAACAAGGCCGGCCAGGCCGATCGCCATGAAAATATTCGACGACCAGGCAAAAAAACCGAGCGCCTTGGAAAAGATAAAAAACATTTATTCAGCTAGCGGTCGGATTCTGACATTCGCAAATCCGCTCCACTAACAGGCGCGATCACGATCGCGACTTTCGCCATGCGGCGTAGCGCGCTTTGGCCTCGTCGTTCGGCGGATAGAGGCCCGGAAGCTTCACTCCGTTCTCGACTTCGGAGAACACCCAGCTCTCGTACAATTCATGCTCGGCGCCCTCGCTGGCCACGTAGTCAACCATCGCCTGCGGAATGACGACGGCGCCGTCATCGTCCGCGACGATCACGTCACCGGGAAATACCGCGCAGCCGCCGCAGCCGACGGGCTCCTGCCAACCGACAAAGGTCAGCTGATTGACGGAAGCCGGGGCCGCAACGCCGGCACACCAGACCGGCAACGCACTCGTCAGGACGCCCGCCCGGTCGCGTATCGCTCCATCGGTCACGAGCGCCGCGACGTTGCGCTTTTTCATTCTGGCGCAAAGGATATCGCCGAATATCCCGGCACCGGCCGCGCCCATGGCGTCGGCGACGACGACGGAGCCTTCGGGCATTTCTTCGACCGCGGCGCGGGTTGAGACCGGATTACCCCAGCTTTCGATGGTGGCGAGGTCCTCGCGCACCGGTATGAAGCGAAGCGTAAATGCCCGCCCGACGATGCGGCTTCCCGCCGGTCCGATCGATTTTGGACCATTCATCCAGCAGCGCCGGATGCCTTTGCGCAACAACATGGTGGTGATTGTCGCCGTCGACACCTTGCGCAGAATTTCAATCAGTGCGTCGCTCATCGCCGCGCCTCAAAGATCAAATTTTTCTCAACCAGTCGCCGATGCGGCGCACGGCTTCGTACATTTCTTCACGGGAACCGGCATAGCATAAGCGCAGGAAGTTCTGGCCGCGCGCCGGGTCGAAATCAACGCCCGGAGTGGCGGCCACGCCCGCTTCCTCCAACATGCGTTTGGCAAAAGCAAAACTATCGCTCGAGAAGCGCGACACATCGGCATAGAGATAGAATGCGCCGTCGGCCGGCAGAAACGACGTAAGTCCCGCCTGCGGCAATCCCTCGAGTAGGATCCGCCGGTTTTCTTCGTAGCCGCGGCGCACGTTTTCGAGGTCAGCGCGGTCATCGAAGGCGGCCGCGGCGGCGATTTGCGCGAGCGTCGGTACCGAGATCGCCAGGTTTTGCTGCAAACGCTCGGCGGCTCGCACCAGCGACTCCGGCACGATCATCCAGCCGATCCGCCAGCCGGTCATGCAGAAATATTTGGAAAAGGAATTCACGATAATCGCACGTGACGAGAAGCGCGCCGCACAATCGGCACGGAAGGCGTAATCAAGGCCATGATAAATCTCGTCGGAGATCACGATAATTCCCGCGTCTTCGGCGCTGCGGATCACATTATCGAGCACCGCGGCTTCCATCATGGTGCCGGTCGGATTAGCGGGCGAAGCTAATATCACCCCTTTGAGCGGCTGCGCACGGTGTGCTTCGAGCAGAGTTTCGCCGGTAATGGCCCAGCGCGTCGCCGCCGTCGTCGCAATCCCAACCGGGTCGCAACCGAGCGCGCTGAGGATGTGGCGATACGGCGGATAGCCGGGCAGCGCGGTCGCGACCCGATCCCCTGCTTCGAATGCGGCTAGAAACGCCAGCATGAAGCCCGCCGAGGAACCGGTCGTGACCACGACACGCTCCGGATCGATGTCGAGGCCGTGCCAGTCGCCGTAAGCGCGCGCGATGCGCCGGCGCAGCGGCGCCATGCCAAGCGTTTCGGTATAGCCCAGGGCGGACGTGGACAGGGCAGCACGCGCGGCAGCGATGGCGCTCAGAGGCGCCCCGGCTGCGGGCTGGCCTACCTCCATATGGATGATGCGGCGGCCCTGCGCCTCGAGCCGGGCCGCCGCGGCCACGACGTCCATCACCATGAACGGCGGTACATTACCGCGTGCGGACGGTTGGATAAGCTGCCTTGCCCGTTCAAGCATGACCGTACCTAGAGGCAGCACCGATGGGGCGGGACCGCCCCGCTGCTGCCGTATTCGCCGGGTTGTTGACCGTGACCGGCTCCCTTCATAGCTTGGCGGCCGGACAGAGGGACCGAATATTTGTCCCAGATGATTGTCGGCAAATCTCCTAGCAAGATGCACGCGAAGAGACCAGTATCGCGCGCCGCGGCGCTTATTACGGCTGCCGCCGTGGCGATCGCGGCCGGGCCAGCGCGCGCGCAGACGTCCGGGATCCCGGTCATCCGCGACGCCGAAATCGAGCAGCTTCTTCGCGAGTACACCGCGCCTATTATGCGCGTCGCCGGACTGACGCAGCAAAACATCCACATCGTCATCATCAACGAGAAATCCTTCAACGCCTTTGTCATGGACGCGCACCGGATCTTCGTTAATTCGGGCGCTCTGATGCAGGCGACCGCGCCCAACCAGCTCATCGGCGTCTTCGCCCACGAGACCGGGCACATTGTCGGCGGTCACCTGTCGAAAATGCGCCAAGAGCTTGCCACTGCGCAGACAGCCGCCATCGTCGCCATGCTGCTGGGCGTCGGCGCGTTAGCCGCCGGCGCGAAGTCCGGCAGCTATGATATGGCCAATGTCGGCATGGCGGCCATGAACGCACCGCAATCATACCTGCAGCACACCCTGCTCGCCTACCAGCGCGCGCAGGAAGAACAAGCTGATCGCGCCGGTGTCCGCTTTCTGACCATGACGGGTCAATCGGCGAAAGGCATGTACGACACGTTCAAACGATTCGCCGACGAGATGATGTTCACGGCGGCTTACATCGACCCCTATGTGCAGAACCATCCCATGCCGACGGAACGCATGGCGGCACTCGCCGAGTTGGTCAAAACGCCCTATTGGGACAAAAAAGATCCGCCGGAGCTGCAATTCCGCCACGACATGATGCGCGCCAAGCTCTACGGTTTCACGGAGCGGGCCGATGTGGTGTCGCGGCATTATCCAGCATCTGACACGAGCCTGCCGGCGCGTTACGCCCACGCCATCACAAGCTACCGCTTCGGCGACGTGCGTTCAGCGCTGACCCAGATTGAAGGCCTCATTCAGGCTAAACCTAACTATCCCTATTTCTACGAACTCGAAGGCCAGGCGTTGCTGGAAGCCGGGCATCCCGCCGACGCGATCGCGCCGTTGCGCCATGCCGTAGAGCTCGCGCCCAACCCGGCGCTGATCCAGATATTGCTGGCGCAGGCCATGATCGCCACCAACAATCCGAAAACGGCGGAGGAGGCGGTGCCGCTACTGCGCGCCGCCTTGGTCAAAGAACCCGAATCGTCGGACGCCTATGAGCAACTCGCCATGGCCTACGGCCACAACAAGAACTTTGCCGAGGCCGATCTCGCGTCGGCGGAAGCCGCTTTCGCCCGCGGCGACAACAAGACCGCGCGCGAACTCGCCGCGCGGGCCAAGACGCGATTCCCGGTCGGATCGCCCGGTTGGGTAAAAGCCGACGACATCGTCGCTTTCAACAAAGGAAAAAGCCCGCTTCTCTTCGGTCAATAATTCCAAAAAGGACAATGCTAATGACATCGAGATTTCGCGCCCCGACTTTGTTCGCCGCCGCAATAATGCTGGCGCTTGCGGCCGCCACGCCGACACGGGCGCAAACGTTTTCGACCGACCAGCGGCAGGAAATCGAGGGGATCGTCAAAAACTATTTGCTGCAACATCCCGAGGTCATGCAGGACGTCATGGCCGAGCTGGAAAAGCATCAGAAAGCAGCTGAAGCGGAGAAGAATCGCGCGGCCGTGGCTGAAAATAACGCCACTATTTTCAGTTCTCCACACCAGGTCGTGCTCGGCAATCCGCAAGGCAACGTCACCATGGTCGAGTTCTTCGACTACAATTGCGGGTACTGCAAACACGCGTTGTCTGACATGCTCACGCTGTTGAAGACCGATCCAAATCTGAAATTCGTGCTCAAGGAATTTCCGGTTCTGGGCGAGGGCTCGGTTGAGGCAGCCCACGTCGCGGTGGCCGCGCGCATGCAGGACGTTACCGGGAAAAAGTACATTGAATTTCACCAAAAGCTCCTGGGTGGCCGCGGACCGGCCGATAAGGCCCGGGCTCTCGCCGCCGCCAAGGAGGTTGGCTTCGATATGGCTCGTATCGAGAAGGACATGGGCAGCGACGAGGTAAAGAAGACCATCGACGAGAACTTGAAGCTCGCCGACCTCATCGGCGTTAACGGCACGCCAAGCTACGTGGTCGGCGACGAGGTCGTCGTCGGTGCCGTTGGTCTCGACGCGCTCAAGGAGAAGATCGCGGCCGAGCGGAAATAGCCGGCCCGCTTCTCTCCGGTCGGCGCGCTAGCTATTCAACCTGGTCTTTCGGCGAGCCGCGGGCTTCCCCTTTGAGGGTCCCTTCCCTATAAACGGGCCGACGCAGCGAGGAGCCCGGGCGAAGCTCGCGAATGTCCAAGACGATCTATATTCTGAATGGACCGAACTTAAATCTGCTCGGCGCGCGGCAGCCTGAGATTTATGGACGGGCCACGCTGGCCGATGTCGAGAAGCTCTGCCGCGCGGCAGGAGATCAGCATGGCCTGGCCGTCGAGTTTCGCCAATCCAACCACGAAGGTCAGATCATCGACTGGATCCAGGAAGCGCGCGCTCAGAAAGCGGCCGGGCTGATCATTAACCCCGCCGGTTACACGCACACGTCGGTGGCCATCCTCGACGCTCTTCTCACGCTCGAGGCGCCAATTATCGAGGTGCATATCAGCGACATTCGAACGCGCGAACCGTTTCGCCGCCATTCCTACGTTTCTCAAGCCGCGCGGACGGTAATTTCCGGTGAGGGCATCGATGGCTACGCCCGCGCCGTTGGCGAGCTCGCCGCAATGATCGGCGCCAAAACCCGCGCAAAGGTGTGATGGTGGCGCGCAGTTCCGGAACCCCGCCGAAAACACCAACCATCGACCGCGATGCTATTCGCGATCTGGCGCGGCTGTTGGATGAAACCGGCCTCACCGAGATCGAGTTGCAACGCGACGGCGTTCTGATCCGCGTGGCACGAAATCTGACCGCACGAACGCAACCGTCGCCCTTGCCGGTAGCCACTGTCGTCGACGCCAAAACCCCCTCGCCTATTCCCGTTGAGCCGCATCCGGGACTCATTGTGTCGCCGATGGTCGGTACGGCTTATCTCGGTCCCTCGCCGGGTGCGCGCCCTTTCGTCGACGTTGGCAGCGAGGTGAAAGCCGGCGAAACATTGATGATCATCGAAGCGATGAAAACCATGAACCAGATTCCCGCTCCGCGCCCGGGGACAGTCATTCAAATCTTGATCGAGGATGGCCAGCCGGTCGAATACAGCGAGCCGCTGATGATCATCGAGTGAGATGTTCGACAAAATCCTGATCGCCAACCGTGGTGAAATCGCGCTGCGCGTCCTGCGGGCGTGCAAAGAACTCGGCATTCCGACGGTGGCGGTTCATTCGACGGCGGACGCCGACGCCATGCATGTACGGCTCGCCGACGAAAGCGTCTGCATCGGCCCGCCGCCGGCGATCGACAGCTACCTCAATATTCCGGCGCTGCTCGCCGCGTGCGAAATAACCGGCGCCGACGCCGTTCATCCGGGCTACGGATTTCTCGCCGAGAACGCCCGCTTCGCGGAAATCCTCGGCGAACACAACGTGCATTTTATCGGCCCACGTCCTGAACACATCCGGCTTATGGGGGACAAGGTGGCCGCCAAGCGGGCAGCTAAAGATCTAGGGATTCCGATTGTGCCAGGATCGGATGGAAACGTCGGCTCCGACGCGGAGGTCGAGCGGCTGGCGCGCGAACTGGGATTCCCGCTGCTCTTAAAGGCCGCGGCCGGCGGCGGCGGCCGCGGCATGAAGCTCGTTCGCGCTGCAGACGAGCTTCCGATCGCGCTGAGCACCACGCGCGCAGAGGCGAAAGCCGCGTTCGGCGACGATGCGCTTTACGTGGAGCGCTATCTGGAGAAACCGCGTCACATCGAAGTGCAAATTCTCGGCGACGGCAAGGGCCACGTCATCCATTTGGGCGAGCGCGACTGTTCGCTGCAACGCCGCCACCAAAAAATCTGGGAGGAAGGTCCCTCGCCTGCACTCAACAGCGCGGCCCGCGATCAGATTTGCGAAACGGCCGCGCGGGCGATGCGTACCATAAAATATCTCGGCGCCGGAACGATCGAGTTCCTTTACGAGGATGGCAAGTTCAGTTTCATTGAAATGAACACCCGCATCCAGGTCGAGCATCCGGTCACCGAAATGATCACGGACATCGACCTCGTGGCCGAGCAAATCCGCATTGCTGCCAACGGCGATCTGTCACTCAAGCAGCGCGATGTGAAGTTTCACGGCCACGCGATCGAGTGCCGCATCAATGCCGAAAATCCGGTGTCGTTCCGGCCGTCTCCGGGCAAGATCGTGCATTATCATCCGCCGGGCGGTCTCGGCGTGCGGATCGATTCGGCGGCATATTACGGCTACACGATTCCGCCGTATTACGATTCACTGGTTGGAAAGCTCATTGTCCACGGCAAGACGCGCGACGAATGTTTGATGCGTCTGCATCGCGCGCTCGACGAGTTCGTGGTCGACGGCATCGAAACGACGCTGCCGCTATTCCGCGCGTTGGCGCGCGAAGCCGAAATCATCGACGGGGATTACCACATCCACTGGCTGGAAGAGTTTCTGGCGCGCGGCGCTGCCGAGCAATAAGTCAAGCGTGCAGGCGTTGGGCCGCAGCTTTCGCGGCGTCGGCAAGGATACGACCAACCATTTCCGGAACGTAGGGTTTGGCAACGAACACCGCGCCCGGCACCTGCAGGTCCGCATCCAGCGTATTGATGCGGCCCGACGCGTAGACCACGGGCAGATCCGGAAATAGCTCGCGGGCGCGATGCGCAAGGGCCAAACCGTCCACACCGCCGGCTAGATTGATGTCGGTAAACAATACGTCGACGGCCGTGGATGTGAGTTGCCGTAACGCTTCCGCCGCATTGCTCACCGCCCGAACGGTAAACCCCTGCTCGGCGAGAGACTCCGAGACCCATTCGCTGATCAAAAATTCGTCCTCGACCAGCAAAACGCGGAGCGGCGGAAATTCGCTTAGGGACGAGTGCATGATCGGCTCCCCCGGCTTCGTACTGAACTGTAACAGGGCCGCGGCACTTGCGTTCAAACTGGCGAAAATTTTAGCAAGTATGTAGTTTATGCTTGTTTAAGATGTCCGGGCGCCGTCGCGGCCCGTTGGCCTGTTGTTTTGCAGAGTAGAAACCCGCGTGCTGGAAAATGCCGCCCGCTAATAGCTAGATGTCGAAGTGCAATGGCCAGCCGCGAGTCCGCCCTCGTCGATATCACACCTGAAGTGCTGCTGAAGGCGTATGCGTGCGGCATTTTTCCGATGGCGGAAAGCGCCGACGATCCCGCGCTCTATTGGATAGAACCGGAGCGTCGCGGGGTCATCCCGCTGGATCGCTTTCATGTGCCCGGTCGCCTCGCCCGAACCGCGCGATCCGACCGCTTCACCGTGATCGTCGATCACGACTTCGAGGCGGTCGTGAACGGCTGCTCCGAGCCGGGACCCGGGCGCGCCCGGACGTGGATCAACAGCCGCATCCGCAATCTCTATCGGCGACTCTATGAGCGTGGCGACTGCCACACGGTCGAGGTCTATGAAGGAGACCAGCTAGTCGGCGGCCTCTATGGCGTCAGCCTGGGCAAGGCGTTTTTTGGCGAGAGCATGTTTCACCGCAGCCGCGACGCCTCCAAGGTCGCGCTTGTGCACCTGGTAGCGAGACTCAAGGCCGGTCGTTACCGGCTGCTCGACACGCAATTCGTTACGCCGCATCTGCGCACATTCGGCGCGATCGAAGTTTCGCGCCCGGCCTATCATAAGCTCCTCGACGCGGCGCTCGTCGGCGAAGGAGATTTTGGCGCGCTCCCGCTCGATCGGCCGGTTTCGGGCAGGATCGCTCTGGCGCGGCTCTAGAGCTCTTAAGGCGAGATTTTCAGTTCGGCTGGACTTGCACCGGCGCTGGCGATCCGGTCGCCGGCAGCGGCGCGTTTTGTTGGCGAGAGGATCCCTGACGCGTGCGAGACGGCGCGCGCGGTTGCGCGGCGGGAGCGACTTCCGGCGCAGCTGGAATAGCCGGTTGAGCAACCTTCGTCGGCACGGGCGACGCGCAATCCGTGAGCCAAACGTCGTAGATCGGATGTTCGACGGCGTGCAGCCCCGGGCTTGCCGCGAACATCCAGCCGGAAAAGACCCGCTTCACTTCGCCTTGTAGCGTGACCTCGTCCACTTCGACGAAGGCGTCGGTATTTGTCGCCTCGGTCGGCGGGCGTGTGTAGCAGGCCCGCGTCGTTACGCGCAGCGCGCCGAATTGCACCGTTTCTCCGATGCCCGCATCGAAGGAAATGATGCGTCCCGTGATCTTGTCGAGTCCGGAAAAGACCGCCCGCCCGTTGTCGATTTTTTGCGTCGGCACTTCGGTCACAACCGTGTCGTCAAGTTGCGGCGAACCCTCGGCCGGTTGTTGTGGAGTACCGGGCGATCCTGGGGGCACCGCCGCGGGTTGAACGGCGTCAGGCGTAGCAGCGGGCGGTGTGTTGCCTGGCGCGATCGCGGCCCCGGGTGGCGGCGCTAGCGGCTGAGTTTGGATGGCGGATGGCGGCGGTGCCGGAGATGGGGCGGGGAGCGGCGCCGGTCCCGGATAATGAACGGGCGGCGGTTGCGGCGGGAACGCGCCGCCTGGGATATCGGCCGGCGGGCGCGGCGCCGGATCGTCATAAAGCCAAGCCAACCGTGCTTGCTCGTGCGCTTGTGCGGTTCCCGCCACAAGCGTTCCGCCGGCGAGCGCAAAGAGGACGGCGATACGAAGCATGAAACCTGAGCGGTTGGGTTGAAGCATCACCGTTTGGCGCCCCGTTAACACAGGGAATACGGCAAAAACAGGGGCCCTGCTTGCTTTGACGCGTTTAGCGTGAATGCCGGTCTTTTAGCCCCTGCCGCTAAATCCGGGCCCGAAGCCTATCCGCCCGGCGTCCAAGGCTTGTAGTCCCCGGTCGCTTCGGGGCGATGGCCGCTGGCCAAAATCGAGCCGCTCGGCCGCCGGGCATAGGGCGTCCCGGTGAGATTTGGCTCATATGGCTTTTCCCACGGATGCGGCTTTGTAGGGTCAAGCGTCGGTGGCACATCCACAACATGATGCATCCAGCCATGCCAGCCTGGGGGAATTTTCGACGCTTCCGCGATGCCCGAGTAAACCACCCATCGCCGCTCGATGCCGAGTGTCGGATCGATTTTGCCGCCCTTAGTGCGATAGTAGCGGTTGCCGAAATCGTCCACGCCGACGAACTCGCCGTATAACGCGGTCCATACTTGCGTCCCCACGGTCTGGCTGTTCCACCAGGTAAAGAGGCGCAGCAAAAAGGTTTTCATTACCGGAACCGGAACTGTTCGCGCATCGCCGTTCACTGTGGCACGCGGTTGATGCCACTTCATCTCGCCGCTGTCCAGAAGGCGGAATCGGCCACGGCGCGACCCGTTTTCGTTCGTTTGATGTTAGTAATTGCGGCATGTGGCAAACCATTATCGAGCGAATGCAAAGCCGGTTCGCCGCCACGTTGCCGGCGGCGTGGGATTCGGCCACGGCCGCCGCTTTGCTTGTCGGCGCCGGCATTATTGCCTTGGTGCTGCACACGGCCATCCTCGCATTGCTGCGGCGGGCGCTGGGAAATCGGCAACCGTTCGTGCGAACGGCGCTGGGCGCAACCAGGGGACCGACGCGACTGGCCTTGCTCCTGGTCGCGCTCGCGCTCGCCCTTCCCGCTACGCCGCTCTCCGATGACGCTCAAGCTTATCTCGCGCGGCTTCTAGCGCTCGCCACCATCTGCCTGCTGGGATGGGCCGCGGCGACCGTGCTGCAGATTGCCGCCGATCTCTATCTGCTGCGCTTTCGCATCGACGTCGCCGACAACCTTCTGGCGCGCAAGCATGTCACCCAAATCCGTGTACTGGTGCGGGTACTCGATGTCGTGATCGCGCTGACGACCATTGGCTTTGCGCTGATGACTTTTGACGCCGTCCGGCAATTCGGCGTGACTTTGTTTGCTTCGGCCGGTGTCGCCGGAATTATTGCAGGCTTCGCATCACGGCCGGTCCTGACCAACTTTATCGCCGGCATTCAAATCGCGGTGTCGCAGCCTATTCGCATCGACGACGCCGTCATTGTCGAAAACGAATGGGGCAACGTCGAGGAGATCACCTTCAGCTATGTCGTGGTCCGGCTGTGGGATTGGCGGCGCATGGTGGTGCCGCTGAGCTATTTTATCGAAAAGCCGTTTCAGAACTGGACCAGAATCGGCGGCGAGTTGATCGGCACCGTCTTTTTATACGTCGACCCCACCGCGCCGGTTCAGGCCATTCGCGAAAAGCTCACCGAGATCGCCGCGCAATCGAAGCTGTGGAACGGCAAGGTCGTCAACCTTCAAGTCAGCGATTGCAGCGAAACGGCAATCCAGTTACGGGCGCTGGTCAGCGCCAACAGCGCGCCGGCGGTTTGGGATTTGCGCTGTGAAGTTCGCGAGAAGCTCATCGAATTCCTGCAGCGCGAATATCCCTCGTCGCTGCCGCGCCGGCGCTACGAGACCCTCATGGAGCTGGAGCCCGACGTGCCGGAGGCGCCGCGAACGAGCGGCTGAGGTCTCACCACCAGCGCTTCGGAGTAAATCGGCCGGCGGCTTGCTCGATAACGGCGCCAAGCGCGAACAAGGTTTCTTCCGCGAACGGCCGGCCAATGATTTGCAGGCCGAGCGGCAGGCCGTGCGCGTCAAGGCCGCCGGGTACGGATATGCCGGGCAGGCCCGCCATGTTCACCGTCACGGTGAATATGTCGTTCAGATACATCTCGGTCGGGTCGGTCCGGCCTTTTTCGCCGATCGCGAAAGCGGCTGATGGCGTGGTCGGCGTCAGCATTGCGTCGACGCCGGCGGCGAAGCATGCCTCAAAATCGCGCTTGATCAGCGTGCGCATCTTCTGCGCGCGGAGATAGTAGGCGTCGTAATACCCCGCGGACAGCACATAAGTTCCGATCATGATCCGCCGCCGCACTTCCTTGCCAAATCCGGCCGCGCGGGTGCGCTCGTACATGTCGATGACATCGCTGCCGCGAACGCGCAGCCCATAGCGCACACCGTCATAGCGGGCGAGATTGGACGATGCTTCGGCGGGAGCAACAATATAATACGCCGGCAGCGCGTATTTGGTGTGCGGAAGCGAGACATCGGAGATTTCCGCGCCAGCGTCTTGCAGCCAGCGAATTCCTTGCTGCCAGAGCGCGCCGATTTCAGGGGCCACGCCCGGCGCGCGGTACTCTTTGGGAATACCGATGCGCATGCCTTTGACCGAAGCGCCGACCGCTTTTTCGTAATCCGGCACCGGCAAGTCGGCACAAGTGGTGTCCCGCGGATCGTGACCTGCCATTGACCCGAGCAAGATCGCGCAATCGCGAACGGTGCGCCCGAACGGGCCGGCTTGATCGAGCGACGAGGCGAACGCGACGATGCCCCAGCGCGAGCAGCGTCCGTAAGTCGGCTTGATTCCGGCTATTCCGCAGAAAGCAGCGGGCTGGCGAATCGACCCGCCGGTATCGGTGCCGACCGCGCCGACGCATAAATTCGCCGCCACCGCCGCTGCCGATCCGCCCGAGGAGCCGCCGGGCACCAGCTTTGCGTCGGAGTTGCGCCGGCGCCACGGCGACAAAACCGGGCCGAAATGGGACGTTTCATTGGACGAGCCCATAGCAAACTCGTCGTTGTTGAGCTTGCCAAGAAGCACGGCGCCATCGCGCCAGAGATTCGCGGTGACGGTCGACTCGTAGGTCGGAACGAAGTTTTCCAGAATGTGCGAACACGCCGTGGTGCGCACGTCCTTGGTGCAGAACAAATCTTTTACGCCGAGCGGCAAACCTTCAAGCGATCCGGCATCGCCTGTTGCCAGCCGTGCATCGGATGCGCGTGCCATGGCGCGGGCGCGATCGGCGGTTTCCAGCACAAAGGCATTCAGCGCCCGCGCTTGTTCAACGGCGGCAAGATGCGCATCAGCGATCTCGAGTGCGGAGCAATGTTTCCCGCGCAGCGCATCGCGCGCTTGCGCGAGCGTGAGCGACGTAAGCTCGGTCATCCCGCTTTCGGATCGTCGCCGGAAGTTTTGTTGATATCTTGGACGCTCGCCGGCGCTTCGTCAGTACCCGCTTGTTCGGCCGGCTGCGGCTCACCTGCGTCCGCCAAAAACGGCGGCTCTTCCACCAGATATCCGTCTTCGTTGATCAGACCGCGCCTTTTCAAATACGCGAGCCACATGCCTTGTTGTTCACAGGCGAGACACATTATTCCACCACCTTCGGCACAACAAAGAAATGATCCTGCCGCTCCGGAGCATTCGCGAGCACGGCGTCAGCGATGTTGCCGTCATTCACTTCGTCTTGGCGCATTTTCATGGCCATTGGCGTCACGGAAGTCATTGGCTCGACGCCGGTCACATCAATATCGGCAAGCTGTTCGACGAATGCCAGTATGGCGTTTAATTCGCGCCCTAAACCTTCGATCTCGTCCTCGGCAACGGCCATTCGCGCGAGGTGGGCAACACGGCGGACAGTTTCGGTATCGACGGCCATCAAAGTCTCGCAGGCAGCTCACTAAAGTGGGGCTATAGCAGACCGCGCACAACCCGCCAACCATGGGGCTTCGACCAAGGACGATCAGCTAAAGGCGCGTCGCGCCGTTGCCGACGCGGCTTCGCACGCCTAACTTGATCCCGTGACTGACACTCTTTCTCCCGTTCACATCATCGGCGGCGGACTCGCAGGTTCCGAAGCCGCTTGGCAGATCGCAAGCCGCGGCGTGCCGGTTGTGCTGCACGAAATGCGGCCGGCGCGTTCGACTGCCGCGCACAAAACCGGACACTTCGCCGAGCTTGTTTGCTCCAATTCATTCCGTTCCGACGATGCGAACACCAGCGCCATCGGCCTTTTGCACGCCGAGATGCGCCGGCTCGGCTCGCTGGTCATACGCACAGCCGACGCGCACAAACTTCCGGCCGGCAGCGCGCTCGCGGTCGACCGCGACGGCTTTGCCGCCGCGATCACCGCGGCGCTCCAAAGCGAGCCCCTGATCGAAATCCGGCGCGAGGAAGTCGTCACGCCGCCGCCGGACTGGGACAATGTCATTGTCGCCACCGGACCGCTCACATCGCCCGCACTTGCCGACGCGATCAGCGCGGTGACGGGCGAAGCCGCGCTTGCCTTCTTCGATGCCATCGCACCGATCGTCTATCGCGAGTCGATCGACTTCGACATCGCCTGGTTCCAGTCGCGCTATGACAAGGCGGGACCTGGCGGGTCGGGCGCCGACTACATCAACTGTCCGCTGACGCGCGCGCAGTACGACGATTTCATCGACGCACTATTGGCGGGGGAAAAGACGGCCTTCCACGGCTTCGAAGCCTCGACGCCCTATTTCGACGGCTGTCTGCCGATTGAAGTGATGGCCGAGCGCGGGCGGGAAACGCTGCGCCACGGCCCGATGAAGCCTTTCGGCCTGACTGATCCGCGACAGCCATCCACAAAGCCGTACGCGGTCGTTCAGCTGCGTCAGGACAACAAGCTCGGCACGCTATTCAACATGGTGGGCTTCCAAACCAAACTGAAGCACGGCGAGCAGGCGCGTATCCTGCGCACCATTCCCGGGCTCGCCAACGCGGAATTTGCCAGACTCGGAGGCTTGCACCGCAACACTTTTCTGAATTCGCCGAAACTTCTCGATGCGACGCTGCGGCTCAAGGCGATGCCGCGGCTACGCTTTGCCGGCCAAATCACCGGCTGCGAAGGCTATGTCGAATCCGCCGCCATTGGCCTTTTGGCAGGCCGGTTTGCCGCCGCGGAGCACCTTGGCCAAGAGATACAAAAACCACCGCCGACCACGGCGCAGGGCGCCCTCCTCGCACACATCACCGGAGGACATATCGAAGACTTGGATGCGGGACAGCGCTCGTTTCAGCCGATGAACGTCAATTTCGGATTATTTCCACCGCTGCCACCCGGCACGCGGCGCGGCGACAGGAAAAAAGCACTTGCCGAGCGCGCCCTCGCCGACCTCGCGCAATGGAGCGGCGCTCCCGTTCCGCTGGCCGCGGAATAACGAAACTGAGCGACCGCGGATTGATCGATCTCACCGCGCAATTCTTTTTGGGTTGCGCGCGGCGCGCCAGATGAGCCATTGCCGCCGCCACGGCGGAATTTCGGCCGGCTGATACGGCGGACTTTTCTCAAGGCGATCGAGCAAGGGCCCGACGATGGCGAGCGGCAGCAACGCCGGGATGGCAGGCGGAGGAAATTGCGCCATTTGCTCACGAACGCTGACGAGCTTGCGCCGCGCGAAAGCGCGCAATTCGCCAAGCGCGGCTCCGAGACCGGCCGATGGCTGCCCGGCCGAAAGGTCGTGTAGATCGACGCCGCATTCCGCCAACAGTGTTGCCGGCAAATAAAATTGACGCCGCGCGATGTGGAGCGGAAGCGCCCGCAATAGGTCTGTAATCGCGTAAGCCACCCCCGCCGGCGCGCAGATCGCGTCGGCTTCGTCCTCGGCGAGGATTTGCGCGGCGAGCGCGAACAGCGCCGAGGAAGTTTGCCTTGCGTATGTTTCGAGCTGGGCCGGGTCACGCATCGGCTCGTCGTAGAGATCGAAGCGGTGCGCTTCGACCATGCCGATCAACCGCGGCGGCGGTAGCCGGTAGCGCTCCATAACAATGAGCAGGGCGGCCGCCACCGGATTGGCGCGCGCTTCGCCGCCCCGCTCGCCGGCGATCACGTCGCTCCACCATTGCAGGCGAATTTCGCCCGGGAACGCCTCGTGCGCGGCCTCGCGTACACGCACTATTTCGGCGTTGAAGGCGTAAAGCGCGTAGAGCGCATCGCGCTTTTCGGCGGGCGCAAACAACGAGGCCACGAAGCGGTCACGATCCGCTTGCCGAACCAGTTGGGCGCAATAGGCGAATTCATCCACGGTACCGCCGAGCTTAGCATTCAATCGTGAGCGATCAGACCCGCAGCGACCCGCCGCCCCTCCAAAAGCATGACATTGTAGGTGCGCACCGCAGGACCGGTGGCCATGACATCGAGTGAAATGTTGGCCTCACGAAAGCGAACACGGAGCGATGGCGGCGGCATCCAAGGCTCCGATCCGGTGCCGAGCAGAAAAAAATCGAGGTCGGCGGCACGGGCAAAAATGGGCGATAACGCTTCGTCCGTCACTGCCGCGGTTGTGGCGACCGGCCACGCCCAAACGCCATCCGGCAAGCAAAGAAGCGAGCCGCGATGCGACATGCCACCGAAGCGGAACCCGCCTTCGCCGTGCGCATCGATCACCACCTGCTGCGGCAGATGCGGATCGCCCACTAGAGCATCATCCCGAAAAGTGGACACCGGTTTTCGGAAAAGATCATGCGCCGTGTACAAGCTAAAGCGGGATGACGATGCAAAGATAAAGTCATTGCGCTCTAGCGACGGGCCCGTGCGCGCCGGGACGTTGGCGCTGGCGGCGACGGCGTTGTCGGAGCGGTCGGCGGCGCGATCGGTACTTTCGCCTCGTCCTCTTCCGGCTCGCCCAGCCGCGTGCGTCCGACGCCGAGATAAATCAGGATCGGCGAGGCGATGAAAACCGAGGTATAGGTGCCGACCAGCACGACGCCGAACATCATGGTGGCGGTGAAGCTGCGGATCGCATGCCCCCCGAACAGAAGCAGCGCCAGCAGCGACAACGACACCGTCAAGTGGGTGACAATCGAGCGCGACAGCGTGGCGTTTATCGACGCGTTGAGCAGATCTGGCATCGACATGCGCTTATAGCGGCGCAGCATTTCGCGAATGCGGTCGTAAATCACAACAGTGTCGTTGAGCGAGTAGCCGAGGATGGTGAGCAGAGCGGCGATGCTGGTGAGGTCGAAATCGATGCCCGTCAGCGACATAAACCCGACGGTGAGCACCAGATCGTGCACGTTGGCGATCATAGCGCCAAGCGCGAACTGCCATTCGAAGCGGAACCACAAGTAGATAAGGATGGCACCGATGGCGAGCACGAGCCCAATGGTTCCGTACGACAGAAGCTCGGTGGAAACGCTCGGTCCCACCACCTCGACGCGGCGGTACTCGACGTCGTTGCCGAGCGCCTCGCGCACTTTCTGCACCGCTTGTTGCTGCGCCACGTCGCCGCCCGGCTGTTCGGAAATGCGGATCAGCACGTCATTCGGGGCGCCGAATTGCTGGAGCTGGAAATCGCCGAGATGCAGCCCGGAAATGGTGCCGCGCATTTTCGCCAGATCGGCTGGCCCGGCCTTGGTCTGCACCTCCATCAGGGTGCCACCGACGAAGTCGATGCCGAAATTCAGGCCGTGGAAGAAATAAAGAAGAATAGCCGCGATCGACAACATCGCCGAGATAGGAAAGCTTATGCGCCGGAAGCGCATAAAGTCGAAACGCGTGTTGTCGGGAACGATGCGAAGAAGGCGCAAGGAAATTCTTTCGTATCAGATGTTCAGCCGGCGCATGATTCCGCGCGAAGCCTCAATGTAACTTCGAGCATCATGCGCTAGATCGGCACGGTTCGCGGCCGGTACAACCGCACCCAATATGCCACGATCAGCCGCGTCAGCGTAAACGCGGTAAACAGGCTGGTGAGGATGCCGATGCCGAGCGTTACGGCGAAGCCGCGTACCGGCCCGGTGCCGATATAAAACAAGACAGCCGCGGCGATAAAAGTGGTGATGTTGGAGTCGAGGATCGTCGCCAGCGCGCGGGAAAATCCGGCATCGATGGCGTTAATGGCGCTCCGCCCGGCGCGAACCTCCTCGCGAATGCGTTCGTAGATCAGCACGTTCGAATCCACGGCAATGCCGACGGTCAACACGATGCCGGCGATTCCGGGCAGCGTCAGCGTAGCGTTGAGCATGGACAACACGCCAAAGATCATGGCGACGTTGATCGCGACCGCGATGTTGGCGAACAGGCCAAACAGGCCGTAGGTCACGAGCATGAACAAGATCACGAGGGCGGCGCCGACATACGCCGCGTGCTCGCCGGCATTGATCGAGTCCTGGCCAAGTCCCGGCCCGACCGTTCGCTCCTCGATGACAGTGAGCGGCGCGGGCAGCGCGCCGGCGCGCAGCAGGATAGCCAGATCGTTGGCCGATTGAACGGTGAAATTGCCGGAAATCTGCCCCGACCCGCCGAGGATAGGCTCGCGGATGACGGGCGCCGAGATCACCTTGTTGTCGAGCACAATGGCGAACGGCCGGCCGACATTCTGCTGGGTCGCTTCGGCGAATTTGCGCGCGCCGGCCGAATTGAAGCGGAAGTTGACTACCGGTTCGCTTGAGCGTTGGTCGAAGCCGGGCTGCGCATCGACGAGATCGCCGCCGGAAACTACCGGACGCTTCTCAATGACATACTTGGCTCCCCCCTCCCCGTCGAGAATTTCCGAATCGGCCGGCGGGTGCGTCGCGGTCGCCTGTTCAGCCGTCATCGACTGATCGACCATGCGAAAATCGAGCTTGGCGGTTTTGCCCAGAATCTCCTTGAGCCGCGAGGGATCCTGCAGGCCCGGAACCTGCACGAGAATGCGAAAGGCGCCTTCACGCTGGATGGTCGGCTCGACCAATCCGAGCTCGTTGACGCGGCGCTCGATAATTTGGATCGATTGATCGACGGCTTGGCGCACGCGTTCCGCCAGCGCTGCGTCCGAAGGCGACAGTGTGATCAAGCCGGCATTCTCAGTGATATCGACGCTGCGCTGCCCCGAAGTGCCGAGTATCCCCGACAGCGGCTGCGACAACTCGCGCAGCTTGGACATTGCGTTATCGACATCGGTGTCGCGGGTAATGCGCACTTCGACGCTGTTGCCGTGGACCGCGCGTCCGGTGAAGGGAACGCGCGCCGCCCGAAGAATGCGCAGCACGTCGTCGGCCATGCCCTGGAGCTTCTCCTTGCGTACGGCGGCAGTATCGACCTCGAGCAGCAAGCTTGATCCGCCTTGCAAGTCCAGCCCAAGCACGATGTGGCGTTGCGCGAATGACGGCCACGTGCGTACCGCGCTCTCGGAGAAGAAATTCGGCAAGGCGAACAGACACACGACGAGCGCCGTCAGCAAAATGCCCGCCGCCTTCCATCGCGTGAAAAACAACATGCGATTGACCGTCCCTGTTACGACCGGGGCAAACGAACGGAGCTTTAGCTCGCGCTGTCGTCCTTCACCGGCTCGCCTTTGGCGCGCACGTCGGAGACCATGGAGCGCATCTGCCGCACCCGCACGCCGTCGGAAATCTCGACCTCGATCTGGTCGTCATCGACGACCTTGGTGACCTTGCCGACCAACCCGCCGTTAGTCACCACCGTATCGCCGCGGCGCAACGCCCTGACCATGGACTGGTGTTGCTTCACCTTCTGCTGCTGCGGCCGCAAAACCAGGAAATACATGATCACGACAATCAGTATCAGCGGCAGAAGCGAGGTCACCATGCCGCCACTGTCGCCGCCGAACAGGGCGCTTAAGGGATTGCTTTGCGCGTATGCGGGCGTGATCAGCATGGCTCCTCCGGAACGTCAGGGACGCGCCGGCCTTACGGTGAAGGCCCGATTTTGCGCGGGAAATCGGCGCGGACTATAGCTGCCGTTCGCCCAATTGCAATGTACGGCGGCCCTTTCGGCGCGCTTGCGAGGCCTCCGGCGGCCCGTTACAGCATCATCCGCGGTAGCAAACCGGTTCCAAGCGATACCTAAGACGATAATTTGAACGGTTACTCGAATTCACCATGCCTAAACCTCCGCGACCAAACCGACGTAAAACGCCGCCGAAAAGCGCCGGCGGCCGGACGCAAGTTCGAGCGCCGCGCGCTGACGACGAAAAGCTGTTGCAGCGGATCGCTGCGGCGCTTGAGCGCCTTGCGCCGCCGCGCAACGAGCAGCCCGACTTTTCCGCCGCCGACGCTTTCGCCTGGTATCCGGAAGGGCGGACACTGGCCGCGGTCCGCCGCATCAATCGTGTCGAGATGTCACTCCTTAAGGGCATCGATCGGGTGCGCGATCTGCTTGTCGAAAATACTGAACGCTTTGCCCGCGGTTTGCCGGCCAACAACGCGCTGTTATGGGGCGCGCGCGGCATGGGCAAATCGTCGCTGGTCAAGGCGGCACATGCCACGGTGAGCATCGGCCATCCTGCCGCCGGGCTCAAGCTCGTCGAAATTCATCGCGAGGACATTGAGTCGCTGCCGGAGCTGATGGGGCGGCTGCGGCAGGCGCGGCAACGCTTCATCGTGTTCTGCGACGATCTTTCTTTTGAAGCCGAAGATACCTCATACAAAGCGCTCAAGACGATGCTCGAAGGCGGCATCGAGGGGCGGCCGGAAAATGTCATTTTTTACGCCACGTCGAACCGCCGGCATTTGATGGCGCGCGACATGGTCGACAACGAGCGCGCGACCGCCATCAATCCGGGCGAGGCGGTCGAGGAGAAAGTCTCGCTGTCGGATCGGTTCGGGCTGTGGCTCGGTTTTCACCGCTGCAGCCAGGACGAATATTTGGCCATGATCGACGCTTATGTGGCGCGCTATCGCATTCCAATCGATGACGCCGAGTTGCGCCGCGAGGCGCTGGAATGGGCGACAACGCGCGGCGCGCGCTCAGGCCGCGTCGCTTGGCAATACGTGCAGGATCTGGCGGGGCGCTTAGGAATCAAGACGGACAGCTGAGGACGACGGATAAGTCCGTCGTCCGTGCTCCGTCACCTCATCAAGCCCCGTTGAGATATTGCGCCGGATCGACGGGCGTCGAGCCTTTGCGGATTTCAAAGTGAAGCTGCGGCGCCGTGACACTGCCGGTCTGGCCGGACTTGGCGATGGTCTGCCCGCGCTTGATGACATCGCCCTTCTTCACCAGGATCTCGCTGGCATGCGCATAGGCGGTGACAAATCCGTTGCTGTGGCGCAGCAGTACCAGGTTGCCGTAACCCTTGAGCTCGTTGCCGGCGTAAGCGACCACGCCGTCTTCCGCCGCCTTGATCGGCGTGCCTTCAGGCACCGCAAGATTGATACCGTCGTTCTGCAATCCGTTCGGCTTGGGTCCAAAGCCGGCGATGACCCGGCCGCGGACCGGCCAACGGAACTCGCCGAGCTTTCCCGCGGGTTCGGCGGTCTTAACGGCGCTGTCTTCTTCGGCCGGGGCGGCCGGCGACGCCAACCGGGCGCTGTGCGGCGACTCGGCGACGGCAAGGTTTTGCGGAGCCGCGGCCGGCGGAGCTTCGGCGCGCTTCGGCAACGCGACCGGCGGCAGCGCCGCCGTTTTGGCATCCGGAACGACGATGCGCTCGCCGATCTTTACCCGGCTATCAGGAGCGATGTTATTGGCCTTGGCGAGTACCAAAACCGGCTTGCCGTACATGTGCGCGATGCTGCGCAGCGTCTCGCCGGCGGCGACCACGTGAACGGCCGAGCTCGGCGCGAGCGCCATCCGTGGCGGCGGGACCGGAGCCGCCGGGGGCAGCGTCGGCGCTGCGGCGGGTAGCCCCGGTGCATTTGCGGCGAGGCGCGGCTGTGGGGCGGCAAGCGCCGCGGCGGGCCCTTTCAGATGGGGAATGACGAGGTGTTGACCGGCATGCACCAGCGCCGGGTTGCTGATGTTGTTGGATTGCATGATGACGGCGACCGGTACTCCGTATCGCCGCGACAGCGTCTCCAGCGTGTCTCCGGCGCGAAGCGTGATCGGCGTGCCGCCTTCCCAACTCCAGGAAGGGGGCGGCGGTGCGGCAGGCGGCAGCGAACCGGTGACGTCGGAATTGGCGGGCTGGGAGGGCTGATAGGACCCCATGCCGCGGCCGCCGCCGGAATAGCCCTCGCCGCCATTGCTGGCGAGATGGGGGAGCGGCTTGCTCTCGACGCTGTTGGACGACTTCGGGATCGAGCCGGTGACTTCGCTGCGCGAACCGGTGTTCTCGGAGGCGAATGGATTGCTGTCAAACCGGCTTGAGTCGCTGCAACCAGCGGCTCCCACCCCAATTAACGCGATAACTGCCAATTGCGGCCCGAAGGCCAAACGCCATGCGCCCATAGTTACCGCCCGCACGCAAAATTACCTGCGAGCGAATAAACATCGTTGAGGTAAACAGGCGTTTAAGTACCGGCGAAAGAGGCTAACAAAGCCGAAATTGTGGTCGAATGGTTACAATTCTCGTGCTTGCCCGGGCAGGAGCGGCACGAATCTGACGGCAATCAAATCCTGCCGCCCTAATCCGTCGGCCGTTCTAGACAACTTGACGATGTGCTGCGCGCCCCCGCGCGGGCCGAGCGGCAGCACCATTTTGCCGTCGTCGGCAAGCTGATCGAGCAATCCTTCTGGAATCTCTTCAGCGGCGGCGGTGATCATGATCCGGTCGAAAGGCGCCTCTTCGGGAGCGCCCGCCAGTCCGTCGCCAACGCGAACGGTCACATTGGCATAGCCAAGCGTCTTGAGACGGTCGCGGGCAATGTCGGCCAGCGTCCGATAACGCTCAATGCTCAGCACTTCCTCCGCCAACCGCGAGAGAATGGCGGCCTGGTAACCGGAACCGGTACCGACTTCGAGCACCCGGTGCTCGGGCCGGACTTCCAGTTGCTCCGTCATGTAGGCGACGACGTAAGGCTGACTGATTGTCTGGCCGCACGCGATGGGCAGCGCTTGATCGGCGTAGGCGCTGGCGGCGAAATCCGCCGTGACAAAATGCTCGCGCGGGACCGCGTCCATGGCGCGCAGCACCGCTTGATCGCTGATGCCGCGACGACGCAGCGTGAGCTGAAACTCCATCCGCTCCACGTCGTCGGCGTCGATATCCGCCACAATAGCCTCATCTGCGACACGGAGATCAATTTCTATCATCTTGCTGGGACGGCTGATACAGAGAGCGCTTCGCGGCGGAGCGCCCGGGCACGGGAGGGAACCGTGGCCTTTATCGGGGATTAAGCCCTCGGGCCAAGGATATCAGCGGGTGGCTTCGCATCGTGGATAAGGCCATAAGAAAAGCCGGCGAAACCGCGAGCGGCGGCAGTCTCTGGGAGCACGGGGTGTTGGTATGGCGTCAGCTTTAAGTTCGGTCGCTGGAAAGCGAGTCCTCATCGTCGAGGACGAACTGATGATCCGCATGCTGCTGCAGGACATGCTCGCTGATCTAGGCTGCAAGCTTGCCGGCGAAGCCGGCAGGATTGAGGAAGCCTTGACACTCGCCAAACAAAGCGACTTCGACGTCGCCATCCTTGACGTCAATCTCAACGGTCAACCGATTTCGCCGGTTGTCGACATTCTGATCGAGCGCGGGCTGCCGTTTGTCTTCGCCACCGGCTACGGCCAGCGCGGCGTGCCCGAAGCGTATCGCCAAACTCCGACCTTGCAGAAGCCATTTCAGGCGGAAGCGTTGGCGCGAGCCATCAACGCCGCGATTCCCGCTCACAGCTAGAGCGCGATGACCTCTCTTCGAATTGTCATCCCGCTCTAGCTTTTTGATGGAGCATGATCGTTTCCGAAAACCGGTGTCCACTTTTCGGGATCATGCTCTAGCGTCGTCCTGCAAGGCCGCGCGCTTTACACGCGCGTGCAGAGCTTTCATGGAAACAAGCTGGCGAGCTTAGTCATATAGGGCTCGTCGGTCATGTCGAGCCGTAGCGGCGTGACAGAGATGCGCCGATCCTCGAGCGCCGCCAAGTCAGTACCCTGCTCGGCTTTGACGAAGGCATGCCGGACATAGGCGATCCAGTAATACGGATTGCCCCGGCCATCCTTCCTCTCGTCGATCTGCAAACGCTCCTGGCGGCGGCGGCCCTGCGCCGTCACCGAGATGCCTTCGACTTCGTCGGGCGGGCAGTCGGGAAAGTTGACGTTGACCAGCACGTCACGCGGAATGCCTTCGGCCATCACGCGGCGGATAATGTCAGGTGCATAGCGCAAACTGGTGTCCCAATAAGGCGACCGGCCGGTGCGCGCTGAGGTCGCTTGCGACAAAGCGAGCGACGGAACGCCAATCACGGTGCCCTCGAGCGCGCCGGCGACGGTGCCGGAATAGATCACGTCCTCGCCGACATTGCGGCCGCGATTGACTCCGGAAAGAACGAGGTCCGGATTCTTACCGTCGAGCACGTAGCGCGCGCCCATGATCACGCAATCGGTCGGCGTGCCGCGCACCGCGAACCGCCGCTCCGCCACTTGGCGAAGCCGCAGCGGATCGTTGAGCGACAGCGAATGGGCGACGCCGGACTGATCGTATTCCGGCGCGATCACCCAAACATCTTCGGAAATTTCTCGCGCGATGGTCTCGCACACCGTGAGGCCTTCCGCGTGGATGCCGTCGTCATTGGTGACCATAATGCGCATGGTTTTAAGATCGCTCGATTTTCTTTATCCCGCCCATATATGGCGCCAGCGCCTCGGGCACGGCAATTGCGCCGTCGTCCTGCTGGTAGGTTTCCATCACTGCAATGAGCGCGCGGCCGACGGCGACGCCGGAGCCGTTGAGCGTATGCACGTGGCGGACGTTGCGGCTTTCCTTGGTGCGATAGCGCGCGTCCATGCGGCGCGCCTGGAACTCGCCGCAATTCGAACATGAGGAAATTTCCCGGTACATGTTTTGGCCCGGCAGCCAGACTTCGATGTCGTAGGTCTTTTGCGCGGCGAAGCCCATGTCGCCCGCGCACAACGTCACCACCCGATAATGAAGTTCGAGCCGCTTCAGCACTTCCTCAGCGCAGGCGAGCATGCGTTCGTGCTCGTCTTTGCTTTGCTCCGGCGTAGTGACCGACACAAGCTCGACCTTGGTGAATTGATGCTGACGGATCATGCCGCGCGTGTCTTTTCCCGCAGCGCCGGCTTCGGCGCGAAAGCACGGCGTGCAGGCGGTGTAGCGCAGCGGCAGTTGCGCTTCGTCGAGGATGGATTCACGGACGAGATTGGTCAGCGGCACTTCGGCGGTGGGGATGAGCCAGAAACGATCAGGCTTCTCTACATAAGCGAAGTCGACTGGCACTTGTGGGATAATCTGACGCGCGGCGTCGCCGCCGACAACATCGGCTAATCGAGTGCCCATTGTCTGCGCCCACTGGTTTAGCTCTTCGATCTCTCCTCGACGAATTTCTTCTGTAACGGTTTGGAATTGGTCCTCTCTGAACTTTGGAAGCTGTGCGGTCCCGTACATAGTATGGTCGCGCACCAACAGCGGCGGCGCTACTTCAGTGTAATTGTGCGGCTCGCTGGTGTGCACATCGAGAAAAAACTGCCCCAGCGCGCGCTCCAGCCGCGCGAGGCCTTTTTTCAAAACCACAAAGCGCGCGCCGGATAATTTGGCCGCCGCCTCGAAGTCCATTTGTCCGAGCGCTTCGCCGAGATCGAAATGCTGCTTCGGC